>Ga0180223_1000047_pt1 | contig 296602 bp, 279 predicted proteins | sample eDN5th30CKraftOP_FD_151337 | JGI IMG/M metagenome (GOLD analysis project Ga0180223, IMG submission 151337) | Enriched Organic Plus compost microbial communities from Emeryville, California, USA - eDNA 5th pass 30_C Kraft OP (version 2) (version 2) ...
ACCGGCCTCGACACGCTTGATGGCCTCGATGATCTGACTGTCCGTGAATCTCGACTTCTTCATGCTGTAGAACTCCTCAATGAGAAAATTCTACTTCTGACTACTTCGCTTTTTCGGGAGGATTACCAGGTCAGCAATAGAAAGTCTGAGGCTTGCAAAGATAATCTCTGATCTTGGAGGAGTGGATAGCAACGAGATTGTAGAAATCCAAACAAAAAAGAACGCCGATGATGCAGGGAGGATTTTAATGGAAAAAGGAATAATAAAAAAATCCTTTCAACCAAAAAAGCCATACAACAGACTTGTTTTCCATTTTTCAGATAGAGTGCAAGACCCACGAGGCGAATTCGAAGTAAAGAAATTACCTTTACAGCTTGCTGAAGAGTGTGTTTTCGATTCAAACAATAACGACCCCAATACCTGGGGAAAAAGAAGCGATCAAGATATAGGTTATTGCTCTGCTTTGTTTTCAAGAATAAATAATATTCTTAGAACAAAGTCGTTTAAATGCGTATTTGACTCAGCAGAGAAAACCCCATTAGCCTCAAAAATTGATTCGTTTTGCTCGGAAGAAAAGCCGAGGCTTTTGAGAATATGCCTTAGCGGAATAGAACATGAATTCAAGGCAAGAGAAATTATAGCTAATGCTATCGGGCGTCACTTGCTAGGCAAAGCAAGAGCGGGAGACTTTCGAGATAAACCCATCATTGTAATTGTAGATGAGGCTCATAATTTCTTGGGAAGACAAGTAGGTTCTGAGGACCACCAAACAAGGCTAGATGCTTTTGAAATAATAGCCAAAGAAGGCCGAAAATATGGCTTAAGCATATGTTTGGCAACGCAGCGCCCCAGAGATATTACCGAAGGAGTGTTAAGTCAGATGGGCACCCTCATCGTCCATCGTCTTACCAATGAGCAAGACCGACAAGTGGTTGAGCGGGCATGTGGAGAAATTGATCGGGCGGCATCGGCCTTTCTCCCAAATTTACGCCCAGGTGAAGCAGCCATTATTGGCGTTGATTTTCCGATCCCCTTGACCATTCAGATACAAAAACCGATAACCAAGCCGCAATCGGAAGGGCCAAACTATCAGAAGAAGTGGGCTATAAAACCATCCTAGTATGGCAGACAGTTATCTTGTATGTCCGTTAATAAATCAACGGGCTTTGGGAACAAAATCCGGCAGCGCCGCCATCCGCTCATACATCTCTTCCTGCTCGGCAGCCAGCATTGGATCATCGTAAGGGCTGGCAACAAGATCATCCGGCGTCGGCGTTTCGCTCTTCGACGGACGCCCTCGTGCTCGGCTTGGCCTTGGGTGCCCTGCCTTCTCCAGCGCCTTTGCCAGCACATCCAGCGCATCCCAAATCCGCTCAGGCCGGACTGGCTCCACTCCAGCAGCCAGTGCTTTTGCCGCCCACCCCATGTGCTCGGCAGCGTGCAACAAGTGGCTTTTCTGCTTGTACTCAGCAAGCTGCCGGTCTCTCTCGACCATCCATTCCCTGAACTCTTCACGCTCGGCGTCAGTCAGGATGGCTTCAATGTCAGGCGGCAGTGACGTTGCCCAGCGATCCACAGTCCCTAGCACAATCTGCTTGGAACGCTTCTTCTCATGGTCATAGGCGTAGCGTAGCAGGGAGATTGATTTTCCCTGTCGTGTGTTTCCGCTTTTATCGCGGTAAGTCTGCACACGTATATGCATCGAAATTGCGCTTCTCTATATGCGTATTTTTTAGATGATAGTTCTAGCGAAAGGCTTGGGGAAACCTTTTCGCTACTCCACCAGCTTGATGCCGTTGAACTCAGGCATTTCACGCAGGAAAAGTCGGAAGTCCTCAGCATCCCCCGCCGTAACTGGTATTCCCCCTTCTGAAAACACCACCTTTTCTTCGTCAGGATCGGTCAGTATCTGAAAGCCCAGCTTGACGATGGCGGCGGCTGTGCCCCAATGCAGCTTCTTCGCATCGGCTTCCAGCATGGCGAACATCACGCAGCGCATGGCTGTCGTCACATTGCGCTCATCCACATCCCAGTCATTGCGCGTATTAAACGGGATTCCGAACATGGAAAGCGTGTTGGCAATGCTTTTCGCCGTCCGCCGTTTCCGCAGCCGCACGATGTCCGCTTGTTCGCCCTTGATGACGCGGGCCAGCGCATCGGCGTCATTGGACAGCTCTTCCAGGGCGAGCAGGCGGGTTGAAAGCGGGATGGTCTGGCTGTAGTTGAAGTCCAGGCTGGCGGCGTCCTTCGCATCAAGACGACCCAGCGCAGCCCGCAGCCGACGCGCATCGGACGCGGCCTTTTCAAGCGCCCGGATACGCGATGTATCAGGCGGGGTATCGGTGATGCTCCAGCCATTCGCCAGCCACCGGAAAAGCAGCTTTTTGTGGTCATGTGGCAGTTTCCTGACCGACTCACAGCGCAGGATGTCCTTCACCAGTGCGAAGCGGAACTGACGCCGCTCATCAGCCTTTGTCATTGGCTGCCTCCCGCTTCCAGATTTCGAGCTTGTCTGCCCATGCCTGCATCATGCCCCGCCGCTCTTCGAGGTAGGTGGCGTGGTTGTAGGTGCGACGCACCGAGTTGGGTTCCGCATGGGCAAGCTGCGCCTCAATGGCATCCGGGCGATAGCCCATCTCGTTCAGCCGGGTGCTGCCCGTGGTTCTGGTGCCATGCGGGCTGTAGGTGCCGCTCCAGCCCAGCACCTTGAGCGCCTGCCGGATCGAATGCACCGACATCGGTCTGTTGCGGTCATCCCTGCCGGGGAAGATGTGCGTCCGGTCGCCACTGATGGCGTGCAGGCGACGCAACATCTCTATGGCCTGCGTTGGCAGCGGCACAACATGCTCGCGGCGGGCTTTCATGCGCCGGGCTGGGATCGTCCAAAGCGCCGCATCGAGATCGAATTCAGCCCATTCCGCCTCTGCTGCTTCGCTGGGACGCGCCAGTGTCCACCACATCAACTGGATGCAAAAATTGACCTGATAGCCGCAGCGGTGGTTGTCGAAGTCGTTGAGCAGCTTGCCGATCTGCGCGGTGGTCAGCGCCGTCTTGTGTTGCGTCTTGTTGGCGGGCAACGCCTTGCGGACGGGCCAGACAGGATCGTTGTCTGCCCGCAAGGTGGCAACGGCCAACTCGAAGATGCCGGACATGGTGCGTTTGGCTTCGGCGGCGACGGTCGGCGCACCGCGCTTCACAGTCTTGGTGAGGATGTCGAGGACATGCGCCGGGGTGATGTCGCGCACCGGGAGCTTGCCGATGCTGGGGAAGACCACCCGCTCCAGCATGTCCAGGCGGCGTTTCTTGGTGATGTCCTCCCAGTCCCGCAGAGCCAGCCACTCTTTGGCGACGGTCTCGAAGGTATTGGCGGAATCCTCTTCGCGCTTGAGGCGCTCAAGCTGCCGGTGCTGGACGGGGTTGATGCCCTGCTTGACCAGCTTCCGCGCTTCCTCGCACTTGTCCCGCGCTTCGGCAAGGCTGACGGCGGGGTAGTCGCCCAGCGCGAACCACGATCCCTTGCCGCCCAGCTTGAAGCGGTAGCGCCAAGCCTTGACCCCATTGGGTTTCACTTCGAGGTAAAGGCCGCGAAAGTCATTCAGGCGGTAGAGCTGCTCCTTCGGTTTGGCAGCACGGCAGTGGGCATCTGTAAGCACGGTGTCACGGGATCGGCAATAAGGAACGACAGAAGGATCATATACACCTTCTGTCACCCCGTCCAATCTTCGTATACACCAGCGTAGTCACTTTACGCGAGCAAGGCCGGGCAATGTCATGCAATCCATGGAAACGAAAAACCCCGGAATTTCTGGGGTTCTAGCGCTGCTTCCTGGGTTCTAAGCAATCTTGTGAAATGCTGAGAAATGGCTCTCTAGGGTCAAACGTTGAACAGGAAATTCATCACGTCGCCATCCTGCACGACGTATTCCTTGCCTTCCGCCCGCATCTTGCCGGCTTCCTTGGCGCCCTGCTCGCCCTTGCAGGCGATGAAGTCGTCGAAGGCGATGGTCTGCGCGCGGATGAAGCCGCGCTCGAAGTCGGTGTGGATGACGCCCGCGGCCTGCGGCGCGGTGGCGCCGATGGGGATGGTCCAGGCGCGCACTTCCTTCACGCCGGCGGTGAAGTAGGTCTGCAGGCCCAGCAACTTGAAGGCCGCGCGGATCAAGCGGTTCAGGCCCGGCTCGTCCATGCCCATGTCGGCCAGGAAGGCCTGGCGGTCTTCTTCGGGCAGGTCGACGATTTCCGACTCGATGGCGGCGCAGATGGCCACCACCGGCGCATTGCGCGAGGCCGCGAAGGCGGTCAGGCGCTCCAGCAGCGGGTTGTCGGTGAAGCCGTCGTCGCTGACGTTGCCCACGTACATGGCCGGCTTGGCGGTGATGAAGCACAGCGGCTTGACCAGCGCGGCTTCCTCGTCGCTGAGATCGACCGAGCGCACCGGCTTGGCCTCGTTCAGCGCGGCGATGCATTTCTCGAGCACGGCCACCAGGCGCTGGGCTTCCTTGTCGCCCGAACGCGCCGTCTTGGAATGGCGATGCAGCGCTTTCTCGGCCGTCTGCAGGTCGGCCAGCGCCAGTTCGGTCTCGATGACCTCGATATCGGCGATAGGGTCGACCTTGCCGGCCACGTGCACCACGTTGGGATCTTCGAAGCAGCGCACCACGTTGACGATGGCGTCCGTCTCGCGGATGTGCGACAGGAACTGGTTGCCCAGCCCTTCGCCCTGGCTGGCGCCGGCCACCAGGCCGGCGATGTCCACGAATTCCACCGTGGCCGGCAGGATGCGCTCGGGCGAGACGATGTCGGCCAGCTGCTGCAGGCGCGGATCGGGCACCTCGACCACGCCGACGTTCGGCTCGATGGTGCAGAAGGGGTAGTTTTCCGCCGCGATGCCCGCGCGGGTCAGGGCGTTGAAAAGCGTCGATTTGCCCACGTTGGGCAGGCCGACGATGCCGCATTGCAGAGCCATGGAAATTCCTCGATGATCAAGACGGGGATTGTAGCCGCCCGGCCCGCCGGGCGCCGCCGCCCTACTTTGCCAGCCCCAGCACCAGCCAGATCAGCAGCATGGGCCCGGCGTTGAACAAGCCGTGCAGCGCCACCGACGACCCGATGCCGCGCCGCACGCGGATCCAGCCCAGCACCAGGCCGGTGGCCCACTGCGGCAGCACCAGCAACGGCAGCATCCAGTACGCGACGTCGGCCAGCACGAAATTGTTCAGGTGCACCAGCGCGAACGCCAGGCCGGACAGGTGGAACACCCGGCCGAAGTGCATCCGGTAATGGCGGCGCCAGGCCATCCGCGGGCGCGTGCGCGCCGCCCTGCCGCGCCGCAGCGGCAGGCAGGCCAGCAGCGCCACGGCGGCCGCCCAGGCCAGCGTCCAGCCATGCACGCCCCACAGCAGCGGCGGCAGGATGGCGGGGCAGACCCATAACGCCTGCACGGGCCGCCGCAAGCCGTAGCGGAACAGCATTTCTTCGATCAGCGGCGCCCACAGCACCGCGGTCAGCCAGGGGATGGCGGACGGGTCCAGGCGATGCACCGCGCCGCCGGCGCCGGCGGCGGTGACCGCGATCGGCCCCAGGGCAAAGAAATTCAGGCCCCACAGCACCGCCGCCCAGCCCAGCAGCCGGCGCGGCGAGACGTCGGGCAGCCAATCGTTGCGCAGCTGACTGGGCGAACGCCGGCCGGGCAGGCGGCGCAGGTCGGGGGCGAACAGGAAACGCCAGAAATCGGCCAGTTCGTCGCGGAAGCGCGGCTTGCGGGGCGCGGCCGCCGATGTCGCAGCCATGCCGCTCAGGCCCCGTTGCCGCTGTGCAGCTGGCGCGTGGCCAGCGCGAAATCGCCGTCCAGCATGGCCGGCACCACGGCGCGGCAGCGCTGGATGACGTCGTCGATGGCGCCCTGTTCGTCGCGGCGCGGCGGGTGCAGCACGAAATCGGCCACCTGCTGCGCCAGCCCCAGCGTGCGCGGATGGCCGATGCCGATGCGCAGGCGCCAGAAATTGGGGCTGCCCAGGGCGGCCTGGATATCCTTCAGGCCGTTGTGCCCGGCATGCCCGCCGCCCTGCTTGAGCTTGACCTGGCCGGGCAGCAGGTCGAGCTCGTCGTGCAGCACCAGCACCTGCTCGGGCGCCAGCTTGTAGAAGCGCGCCAGCGCGCCCACGGCCTGGCCGGAGCGGTTCATGTAGGTGATGGGCTTGAGCAGCAGCACGCTGTCGCCGCCGCGCCGCGCCTTGGCCACCAGGCCATGGAAGCCTTTTTCCAGCGCGAAGCTGGCGCGCAGGTCGTCGGCCAGGTGGTCGGCCAGCCAGAAGCCGGCGTTGTGGCGGGTGGTTTCGTAGTCGGGCCCCGGGTTGCCCAGGCCGACGATCAGGCGGATGGCGGTAGACATGATGGGCATCTTTAAAACATAAAAAACCCCGCGCATGCAACTCGCATGCGCAGGGTTTCCGTTTTGGCGTCCGGCGCGGACCGGCGCCGCGGCTTAGGCGGCGGGGGTTTCGCCGGCCGGCGCGTCGCCTTCGTCGTCAGCGGACGCAGCGCCACCGCCCTTGACCAGCGCCGAGGCCAGCACCGGGTTGGCGTCGCCGCCGTGCGCGACGTAGGTCACGCCCTTGGGCAGCTTGATGTCGGCCAGGTGGATCGAGGCGCCGCCCAGCAGGTTGGCCAGGTCGACTTCGATGAACTGCGGCAGCGCCGAAGGCAGGCAGGTGATTTCCAGTTCGGTCATCACGTGGCTGATGATGGCGTTGCTGAGTTTGACCGCCGGCGAGGTTTCGCCGTTGATGAAGTGCAGCGGCACCTTGGTGTGCAGGGCCTGGTTGGCGTCGACGCGCTGGAAGTCGACGTGCAGGACTTGCGGCTTGTAGGCGTGCCATTGAACCGCACGCAGCAGCACGGGCTCTTCCTTGCCGTCGAACTGCATCTGCAGGATCGAGGCGTGGAATTCTTCCTTGCGCAGGGCGTGGTAGATCTCGTTGTGGTCGAGTTCGATGTTCAGGGGGGCAGCCGTACCACCATAGACAATGGCGGGAACGCGGCCCGCGCGGCGCAGGCGGCGGCTCGCACTCGAACCCTGGACGCTACGCGCAGTGGCAGTGAATTTCATGGATGACTCCAGACAATCTGGCAGCGGTGAAGCTGCCGGCTAAGTTGCACGGCACGCGACATGCGTGCCGTGTTGTTTGCCTGCCTGCCGCGACCAGCAGGCGGGCAAATTCGAAAATACGGGCTGCGCCGGCTCAGTCGACGAACAGCGAGCTGACCGATTCCGCGTTGGAAATACGCAGGATGGTTTCGCCCAGCAGCGCCGCGCACGAAAGCTGGCGGATCTTGCTGCTGGCCTGGCCTTGCTCGGACAGCGGGATGGTGTCGGTGACGACCAGTTCGTCCAGTTCCGACGCCTCGATGCGGTCGATGGCGCCGCCCGACAGCACGGGGTGCGTGCAATAGGCGTAGACGGCGCCGGCGCCGCGGTCTTTCAGGGCCTGCGCGGCCTTGCACAGCGTGCCGGCGGTATCGACCATGTCATCCATGATGATGCAGGTGCGGCCGTCGACTTCGCCGATGATGTTCATGACTTCCGACACATTGGCGCGCGGGCGCCGCTTGTCGATGATGGCCAGGTCGGCCTCGAGCTGCTTGGCCAGCGCCCGGGCGCGCACCACGCCGCCGATATCGGGCGACACGACCACCAGGTTGGCGAAATTGCGGCGCCAGATGTCGCCCAGCAGGATCGGCCCAGCGTAGATGTTGTCGACCGGGATATCGAAGAAGCCCTGGATCTGGTCGGCGTGCAGGTCCATGGTCAGCACGCGGTCGACGCCGGCGACCTGCAGCATGTTGGCCACCACCTTGGCCGAGATGGCCACGCGCGCCGAACGCGGGCGGCGGTCCTGGCGGGCATAGCCGAAATACGGGATGGCGGCGGTGATGCGGCCGGCCGAGGCCCGGCGCAGCGCATCGACCATGACCATGATTTCCATCAGGTTGTCGTTGGTCGGCGCACAGGTGGGCTGCAGCACGAAGACGTCCTTGCCGCGCACGTTCTCGTTGATCTCGACCATGACTTCGCCATCGGAGAAGCGGCCAACCGTCATCTTGCCCAGGGACATGTCGAGATGGTTGACTACGTCCACGGCCAGGCGGGTGTTGGCCGTGCCCGTGAAGATCATGAAGCTGTCGTTTGCCATGATGGAAGCTGCGATGGTCGATTAGGACGCGAACGTTTGCTGCGGCCGGCAAAACCGGCAAATAAAAAAGCTGCTGAACCATGGCCAGTGTCTGACAGGCGTGTTCAACAGCTTTTTTATTGATATTTGGTGGCTGGGGAGGAAGGATTCGAACCTTCGCATGCCGGAATCAAAATCCGGTGCCTTAACCAGCTTGGCGACTCCCCAACTATCTTGCAATCCAGTTCCGCAACGGATGCTCGGCCAACCCGGGGCATGCCCGCACCAACCGGAACCCTGCTTGCGCTTGGCTGGTTGATTCACCAGCGACGCGCATTGTAGCGGTAATTTCCTGCTGCGCCAAAACGGCCTGTTGCGGTGTGGCGTACTGGGCGAACAAACACGCGCCAGACCCCGACATGCGGACGTGGACACCACGCCCCGACAGCCACCGCGCCGCCCGTGAAACCTCAGGATAGCGCCGGTAAACCACCGGTTCCAGGTCGTTCTTGCCAAAAAAGCCCTGGCTCGAGCCGTGGCTCGGTTTCGTGCCGGACTCTTGCGAAGCAAGAAAGTCCGCTATTCTGACTGAAGGTGTGTTCCTTGTCAAATCCGGGTCGGAAAAAATGCCGGCCGTGGGCACGCTGGCGTCGGGCTGGGCCACCAGGTAGGCGGCCGGCGGCAGTTCCAGGGCGGTCAGGATTTCGCCCACGCCCTCGGCGAAGGCCGATTGGCCGAACACGAACACCGGCACGTCGGCGCCCAGCGGCAAGGCCAGCGCCATCAGGTCGCGGCGCGACAGGCCGGTGTTCCACAGGCGGTTGAGCGCGATCAGGGTGGAGGCGGCATCGCTGGAGCCACCGCCCAGCCCGCCGCCTTGCGGAATGCGCTTTTCCAGCCCGATGGTAACGCCCTGCCGCACGCCGGCGGCCTGTTGCAGGGCGCGCGCCGCGCGCACGGTCAGGTCCTGGTCGGCCGGCACGCCGGGCAGCTCGGCGGCGCGCTCGATGCGGCCGTCGGCGCGCGCCTCGAAGTGCAGCGTGTCGCACAGGTCGATGAAGCGGAATACGGTCTGCAGCAGGTGGTAGCCGTCGGGACGGCGGCCCACCACGTGCAGGAACAGGTTCAGCTTGGCCGGCGCGGGTACGTCGTACAGCATGGCCGGCGGTCAGGGCTGGCTGATGGCCAGCCGGACCATGATGCGCCGCCCCGGCTCGCTGCGCTGGAGCACCAGCAGCCCGGGGCCGAGATTGTCGTAGCGCGACAGCCGGGCATGCCAGCCGTCCTGCTGGAAAGCCGCCGGGCGGCCTTGTTCGTCGCGCTGCATGCCGGCCACCGGGGCGTCGTCCGCCACCCGGCCGCGTAGCCAGTCGCGCAGGCTGGCCACTGGCACGGGGCCGCCCAGCGCCTCTTCGGCCAGCGCATCGGGGGTATCGGCTTCGAGCCGGGTGCCGTCGGCCTTGGTCAGGGTGGCGCGGCCCGGACCGCCTTCGACGCGGGCCTCGGTGGAGCCGAGCGGATTGGTGAGGTCCAGCACGTAGCGGCGGCCGTCGTCGCGCCAGGTGAAGCCGCCCTGCACCGCCTGCTGCTGGCCGCCGGCCTCGGTGACCGTGATGGCGAAGCGGCCATTGCGCGCGAAGGCGTCGTCGGCGGTGCCGGACGGCGCGTCCGGCACGCTGGCGCAGGCCGCCAGCAACGCGCACAGCCCGCCGGCCAGCCAGCCGCGCAGCCAGGCGCGGCGCGGCGCCATGCCCGCGGCCGCGCTCACAGCGAGACCCCCAGGCGCTTGGCGGTATCCAGCAGCGTACGGTTCTTGGGATCCTTCTGGAAGCCCGCGCGCAGCAGTTCTTCGGCCTGCTGGCGCTTGCCCTCGGACCAGAACACCTCGGCCAGGTGCGCCGCGATGTCGGCCTCGGGACGCTGCGCATAGGCGCGCGACAGGTATTCGGCGGCGGCCTGGCGGTCGCCCATGCGGAATTTGACCCAGCCCATGCTGTCGAGGATGAACGGATCGTCGGGCAGCAATTCCAGGGCCTGGGTGATCAGGTCGAGCGCCTCCGGCAGCCGCTGGTTGCGGTCGGCCAGCGTGTAGCCCAGCGCGTTGTAGGCGTGGGCGTGGTCGGGGTCGAGGGCGATCACCTGCCGCAGTTGCGTCTCGAGTTCGTCGTAGCGGCCCTGGCGTTCATACAGCATGGCCAGTTCGTATTTGATCTCGACGGTATCGGGCTGCGCCTGGTGGGCGGCCTCGAGCGTGGCCACCGCCTGGTCGATGCGGTCGGCATCGCGCAGGATCTGCGCCTTGGTCAGCACGCCCTGCACCTGGTCGTCCTCGTCGTGCGGCTGCGCGGCGTCGACCATGGCCAGCGCGTCGTCGATGCGCCCTTGCTTGGCGCGCAGCGCGGCCTGGCGCATCTGCGCGGAATAGCGCAGGGTGGGGTCGTCGATCTGGCCAAGCTGGGCGATGGCTTCGTCGTAGCGGCCCTGGTCCTCGGCGATGCGCGACAGCAGCACCCGCGCGTCGGCCTCGGCGGCGGGCGCATCGGAAGCGCCGGCCACGATCGATTCCTGGCGCTGGTTCTGCACCTCCAGGTATTGCTGCAGCAGGCTGCGGGCCTGGTCCTTGCGGCCGGCCTTGTAGGCCAGCTGCGCCTGCATGAACAGCAGGTCGAAGTCTTCGGGCGAGCGGCGCGACATGGCCTGCAGCTCGGCCAGCGCGCTGTCGTAGTCGCCGCGCTCGGCCATCTGGCCGGCCAGGGCCAGGTGCAGCTTGCGGGCGTCGGGATGCTTGGCCAGGAACGCGCGCGCCTCGATCTCGGCGCGGCGCGGGTCGACGCGGGCGCCGTACTCGAGCACGCGCTGGGCGGCCGCCTCGGAATGCGGATCGGCCGCCAGCGCGGCGCGGGCCTCGTCGGCGGCGCGGCCGTAGTCGCCCGCGGCCTGCGCCACGTCGGCCAGGGCCAGGTGCGCGGCGGGCAGCTTGCGCACCGGCGGGCTGAGCGACTCGTCGAGGATGCGCAGCGCCAGGCGGCGGTCGTTCAGGCGCGCCAGCACGCCCAGGGCCTGGGAGATCGCGGCGGGCTTGTCGTCCGCCGCGTCGATGCGCTGGCGCAGCGCCGCGGCCAGGCCGGACGTCTGGCCGTTGGCGGCGGCCAGCGCCAATTCGGTGGAGCTGGCCTCGATGTCGTTGGGCGCCAGGCGGGCCCACTCGCGCGCCGCGTCGAGCGCGCCGGGCAGGTTGCCGCCCGCCAGCTGGAATTCCAGCGCGCGCCGGGCCAGGCGCGGGTCGCCGGTCTCGCGGGCCAGGTTCGCCAGCGTGGACGCCGCCGTGCTGTACATACCGCGCTGCGCGGCGATCTCGGACGCCAGCACGCGATAGAAGATGTCGGCGGTCAGCGAAACGTATGGAATCTGCCCCGGCCGCAGGCGGATGACCTGGGTTTCCGGGGTACGCGATTGAGGCACCAGGCGCGGCCCGGTGGCGTCGCGGCCCGGCCCATCGGCCGCCAGGGCCGGCACCGACTGCAGGCCCCCCAGCGCGAGCGCCAGCACGGTGATGAGGGAATGAACTTGTTTGAGCGAGGACTTCACGCGGCCCGTCCGGTTGATGGCACAATCTCTGGTCAAGCAATTGATCATCTTACACTGGCTCATGCCGGAACTTCCCGAAGTCGAAACCACCCGCCGCGGAATCGACGCCGTCATTACAGGCCAGACGCTGCGCCGGCTGGTGGTGCGCGAAGCGCGCATGCGCTGGCCCATTCCGGCCGAACTTCCCGCCCTGCTGTCGGACCGCGCCGTGCTCGAATGCGCGCGGCGCGGCAAGTACCTGCTGCTGCGCTTCGAGCACGGCACGCAAATCGTGCACCTGGGCATGTCGGGGTCGCTGCGCAGCGTGCCGGCCGGCGAGGCGCCGCGCAAGCACGACCACGTCGACTGGGTGTTCGACCACGCCACGCTGCGGCTGCACGACCCGCGCCGCTTCGGCGCCGTGCTGTGGCACCCGGACAGCGCCGGCCCGGTCGCCGCGCACCCGCTGCTGGCGCGGCTGGGCATCGAGCCCTTCGATCCGCGCTTCGACGGCGCCTGGCTGCACAGCCAGTTCCGCGGCCGCAGCGTCGCGGTCAAGCAGGCCTTGCTGGCCGGCGACGCGGTGGTGGGCGTGGGCAATATCTACGCCTCCGAAAGCCTGTTCCGCGCCGGCATCGACCCGCGCACGCCGGCGCGCCGCGTCTCGGCGGCGCGCTGCCAGCGGCTGGCCGACATGGTGCGCGCCACCCTGGCCGACGCCCTGGCCTCCGGCGGCAGCACCCTGCGCGACTACGTCGGCGCCAGCGGCCAGCCCGGCAGCTATTTCGAGATCCACGCGGCGGTCTACGAGCGCGCCGGCCTGCCCTGCCGGGTCTGCGCCACGCCCATCCGGCGCCTGGTGCAGGGCCAGCGCGCCACTTACTACTGCCCTACCTGCCAGCGCCGCTGAGCCGGCGCGAGCGGCCCAGCCGCGGCCCCGTCGCGCCCTCGATATTCGTCTATAGCAAACGTATTGCACAAAAACAAACGACGGGCTATAGTGACCCGCATCAGAAACCCACATATAGGAGACGCCGTGAGCAAGCAATTCGCCTCCCACGCCGACCTGGCCGACAAGGTCGTGTCGTTCGAGAAACTATCCGACAACGCCTACGCCTACACCGCCGAAGGCGACCCGAACACCGGCGTCATCATCGGCGACGAGGCCGTCATGGTGGTGGACACCCAGGCCACCCCCGTCATGGCCCAGGACGTCATCCGTCGCATCCGCGAAGTCACCGACAAGCCCATCAAGTACATCCTGCTGTCGCACTACCACGCCGTGCGCGTGTTCGGCGCTTCGGCCTACAACGCCCAGGAAATCCTGGCCAGCCGCGACACCTACGACCTCATCGCCGAGCGCGGCGAACAGGACAAGGCCAGCGAGATCGGCCGTTTCCCGCGTTTGTTCCGCAACGCCGAGTCGATCCCGCCCGGCCTGGTCTGGCCCACCATGACCTTCCAGGGCGCCATGACCGTCAACCTGGGCAACCTGGAAGTCCACCTGCTGCAGGTGGGGCGCGGCCACACCAAGGGCGACACCATCGCCTGGCTGCCCGAGCAGAAGATCCTGTTCGCCGGCGACCTGGTCGAATACCAGTCCACGCCCTATTGCGGCGACGCTTATTTCCGCGACTGGCCCACCACCCTGGACGCGCTGGCCCGCTTCGGCGCCGAGAAAATGGTGCCCGGCCGCGGCCCGGCGCTGAAGAACGCCACCGAAGTGCGCCAGGGGCTGGCCGGCACGCGCGCCTTCCTGACCGACCTGTACGGCGCGGTCAACCGCGGCGTGGCGCAGGGCAAGGACCTGAAGACCATCTACCGCGAGGTCTACGACTTCATGCAGCCGCGCTACAGCGACTGGGTCATCTTCGACCACTGCATGCCGTTCGACGTGTCGCGCGCCTATGACGAGGCCACCGGCCACGACCATCCGCGCATCTGGACCGACAAGCGCGACCGGGAAATGTGGCAGCAGCTCGAAGGCTGATTTCCGCATGAAGCCGCGCCAGCGCCCCGCAGAGGGCGCACCGGCGCGCATGGCGGGCGCCCGTGCGCGCCCGCCTACAGGAGACAACGCGTGAGCGACATCGATTACCAGGCGCTGGAGTTCGCCTATCAAAAGCACGCCGACCAGGATTGCCCCGCCCCCGCCAGCCACCGCGTGGTGGTGGTAGGCGCCGGCCCGGTCGGGTTGACCACCGCCCTGGACCTGGCGCAGCGCGGCGTGCGCGTGGTGGTGCTGGACGACGATTACCGGCTGTCCACCGGATCGCGCGCCATCTGTTTCGCCAAGCGCACGCTGGAAATCTGGGACCGCCTGGGCGTGGGCCAGCGCATGGCCGACAAGGGCGTGTCCTGGAACGTGGGCAAGGTGTTCTTCCGCGACCAGGAAGTGTGGCGCTTCGACCTGCTGCCCGAGCCCGGGCATCGCCGTCCCGCGTTCGTCAACCTGCAGCAATACTATGTGGAAGGCTTCCTGCACGAGGCGGCCTGCGCGCACCCGCTGATCGACCTGCGCTGGAAAAGCAAGGTGGTCGGCGTGACGCAGCGCGACGACGGCGTCGACCTGGCGGTCGAGACACCCGATGGCACGTACGCCCTGCAGGCCGAATGGCTGGTCGCCTGCGACGGCGCGCGCTCGCCGGTGCGCAAGCTGCTGGGCCAGGAAAGCCACGGCCGCGTCTTCAAGGACCGCTTCCTGATCGCCGACGTCAAGATGACGGCGGACTTCCCCGCCGAACGCTGGTTCTGGTTCGACCCGCCGTTCCATCCCAATCAGTCCGTGCTGCTGCACATGCAGCCCGACAATGTCTGGCGCATCGATTTCCAGCTGGGCTGGAACGCCGACCCGGTCGAGGCGGTCAAGCCGGCCAATGTGCTGCCGCGCATCCGCGCCCTGCTGGGGCCCGACACGCAGTTCGAGCTGGAATGGGTCAGCGTCTACACCTTCGCCTGCGAGCGCATGGACGCCTTCCGGCACGGCCGGGTGGTGTTCGCGGGCGACGCCGCGCACCGCGTTTCGCCGTTCGGCGCGCGCGGCGCCAACAGCGGCGTGCAGGACGCCGAGAACCTGGCCTGGAAGCTGCAGCTCGTGCTGGCCGGCGCGGCGCCCGAGCGCCTGATCGATTCCTATGCGGCCGAGCGCGAACAGGCAGCCGACGAGAACCTGCTGAACTCGACCCGCTCCACCGATTTCATCACGCCCAAGAGCACGGCCAGCCGCCACTTCCGCAATGCAGTGCTGAACCTGGCGCGCGAGCACCCGTTCGCGCGCGCGCTGGTCAATAGCGGGCGTCTGTCGCTGCCCACCGCCTACACTGATTCGCCGCTCAATACGCCGGACGTCGATGCGTTCGACGGCCGCATGACGCCGGGCGCGGTGGCGCTGGACGCGCCGGTGCGCGATGCCGCGGGGCGCGACGGCTGGTGGCTGTCCTGCCTGGACGGCAGCTTCGTGCTGGCGCTGTTCTGCGGCGCGCGCGCGCCCGCCGCGGCCACCCAGGCTGCCCTGCGCAAACTGGCCGACGGCGCGGTGCCACTGCGCATCGTGCTGGTGGGCGACGGCAGCGCGCCGCTCGATGCCCCGGCCGGCTGCGCCGTGGTCTACGATCACCAGGGCTGCCTGGCGCAACGCTACGATGCGCGGCCCGGCACCTGCTACCTGTTGCGGCCCGACCAGCACGTCGCGGCGCGCCGCCGCGCGTTCGACCCGGCCGCGCTGGCCGCCGCCCTGGCGCGCGCGCTGGGCCAGGCCTGAAGGAGCCCACCGACATGCCCCTGAACATCGACACCAACCTGCCGGCCCCGGACGCCTTCTACGAGGCCTTGATCGACACCCACCGCGACCTGGACGACGCGCAGAGCGCCGAACTGAATGCCGCGCTGATCCTGTTGCTGGCCAATCATATCGGCGACATGGAAGTGCTGCGCGACGCGCTGGCGCGCGCGCGCCGCTCGGTGCTGCCGGACCAAGGCGCCTAGGGCGGGCTTACCGTGGCGCCTCGTCGAGGCAGTCCAGCAAGGCCTTGACCCGCGCGCTGCGGCCCTTGCGGCTTGGCACCAGCAGCATGACAGGCGCGGCGTCCAGTTGCCAGGCCGGCAGCACCCGCGCCAGCGTGCCGCGCGCCACCGCGGCCTCGGCATCCCATTGCGACCGCACCACCAGGCCCAGGCCCTGCTCGGCCCAGGCGCGCGCCACGTTGCCGTCGTTCGAAACATAGGCCGGCGTCACGCGCACCGTCTCGAAAGCCTTCTGCCCGGCCGCGCGCCGGCCGGGCCGCCGGAAGCGCCACAGCGTGACGTCCTCGTCGTTTTCGCGGATGCAGATGCAACGGTGCCGCAGCAGGTCGCGCGGCTCGCGCGGCGTGCCGTGGTCCCGCAGGTATTGCGGGCTGGCGCACAGCCAGCGTGCATTGGCGGCCAGCCGGCGCGCCACCCAGGACGAATCGCGCACCGCGCCGATGTGCACCACGGCGTCGGCGTCGTGATGATCGGGCCAGGGCGTCTCGCGCAGATCCAGCTGCACGCGCAGGTCGGGATGGCGCAGCGCCAGGCGCGCCAGCACCGGCGCGATATGGCGCCGGCCGTAGCCGAACGGCGCGGCGATGCGCAGCGTGCCGGTCAGCCGGCTGTCGTCGCGCTGCAGCGACTCGGGCAGTGCGCGCAATTGCGCCAGCAGCGCCGCCGCCTCGCGCGCGAAGCGCTCGCCCTCGGGTGTCAGGCTCAGGCGCCGCGCGGTGCGCACCGCCAGGGCCAGCCCCAGCCCGGCCTCCAGCTTGCGCAGGCGCATCGACAGCGCGGGTGGCGTCACATTCAGCGCGCGGGCCGCCGCGCTGAGCGACGGCGCCTGCGCCAATGCCGCCGCCAGCTCCAGGTCTTCGATCCTGATCATTCAGCAATGCTTAACGATTGATGAAGAACCATTAAATCACGACAGTAGTTATCCGCCCTATAGTCCCGCCATTGCCTGATCCCAACCTGGAGCGTTTTCCATGTCCGCTGCGCCTGCGTCATATCCGCGTGCCGTGCTGTTCGACCTGCTCACGGCGCTGCTCGATTCCTGGACTGTCTGGAACACGGCGGCGGGCTCGGAAGCAGCCGGCCGGGCCTGGCGCGCCGAGTATCTGCGCCTGACCTATGGCTGCGGCAGCTACGTGCCTTATGAAGCACTGGTGCGCCAGGCGGCGCACGCCGTCGGCCTGCCCGAGCGCGCACCGGCCGCGTTGGAGGCCGGCTGGAACGGGCTGCCGCCCTGGGACGGCGCGCGCGCCCTGCTGCAGGCCCTGCGCCCGCACTGCAAGCTGGCGGTGGTGACCAACTGTTCGCAGCGGCTGGGCCATCAGGCCGCGGCGCTGCTGGACATCGATTGGGACATCGTCGTGACGTCGGAGCAGGCCGGCTATTACAAGCCCGACCCGCGCCCCTACCAGATGGCGCTGCAAGCGCTGCAGGTGGCGCCGGCCGATGCGGCCTTCGTGGCCGGTTCGGGCTACGACCTGTTCGGCACCGCGCGCGTCGGCTTGCGCACCTACTGGCACAACCGCGTCGGCCTGGCCCTGCCGCAAGGCGCGCCCGCGCCCGAACTGCAATCGCCCACCCTGGACGCGGCGCTGCCCTGGTTGCAGGCCTTCCGCCGCGCGCCCTGAATCCCGGAGCAAGCCATGATCCGCCTCCCACATCCCGTCGCGGCACTGGCCGCCCTGGCCCTGCTGTGCGGACTCGCCGCGCCGGCCCATGCGCAGCAGCCCGACTATCCGCGACGCCCCGTCACGCTGGTGGTGCCGTTCCCGCCCGGCGGGCCGAGCGACGCGCTGGCGCGCGGTTTCGCGCAGCAGATGGGCAACCGGCTCGGCCAGCCGATCGTGGTGGAAAACGTCGGCGGCGCCGGCGGCACCATCGGCCTGCAGCGCGCGGCCCGCGCGGCGCCCGACGGCTATACCCTGGCGTTCGGCACGCTGGGCACCCATGTGGCCAATGCGGCCGTCTATCCCAGGCTGCCCTACGATCCGCTGGCGGACTTCCTGCCGGTCGGCCTGGCCGGCTCGGCGCCCATGCTGCTGCTGGCGCGCGCCGACTTTGCCGCGCAGGACCTGCCGCAGTTCGCCGCCTGGCTGGCGGCCCGGGGCGGCCAGGCCACCTACGGCAGCGCCGGCGTCGGCTCGATCTCGCATTACGGCTGCGTGCTGCTGCTGGCGGCGCTCGGGCAGCCCGCCACGCACGTCCCGTATCGCGGCGTGGCGCCGGCCATCAGCGACCTGATGGGCGGACAGACCGATTTCATGTGCGACCAGACTACCACCTCGCTGCCGCAGATTGCCGGCGGCAAGCTCAAGGCCATTGCGGTACTCTCGGACACGCGCCTGCCGCAATTGCCCGGCGTCGCCACCGCGGTGGAAGCGGGCCACGCGCTCGATCTGCGCTCCTGGAACGCCATCTTCGCACCGCGCGGCACGCCCGAGCCGATCATGGCGCGGCTGCGCCAGGCCTTGCAGGACGCCGCCGCCGACCCCGGCTTCGGCGCGCAGATGCGGGCCGTCGGCGTGGACCTGCCGCACGGCCCGGCGGCGCAGCCGCGGGCGGTGACGGCCCTGATCGAGCGCGGCCTGCGCGACGACGTGCCGGCCCTCAAGGCCCGGCAGGAATTCCTGAACTGAGGCGCCCCGCGCCATTCATCGCACCATGACCATGCCCACCCACCCCCTGGAAACCCTGGACACCCCGGCCGCCATCGTCGATGTGGCGCGCATGCAGGCCAACATCGCCCGCATGCAACAGCGCATGGATACGCTCGGCGTCGCCCTGCGGCCGCACGTGAAGACCAGCAAGTGCACGCCCGTGGCGCAGGCCCAGCTGGCCGCCGGCGCGCGGGGCGTGACGGTGTCCACGCTGAAAGAGGCCGAGCAGTTCTTCGAGGCCGGCATCGGCGACATCCTGTACGCCGTCGGCATGGCCGAGCACCGCCTGCCGGCGGCCCTGGCGCTGCGCCGGCGCGGCTGCGACCTGAAGATCGTCACCGACAACAGCGCCGCCGCGCGCGCCATCGCCGCTTTCGGGCGCAAGCATGGCGAGCGCTTCGAAGTGTGGATCGAGATCGACACCGACGGCCACCGCTCCGGCATCAAGCCCGAGGAAGCCGCGCTGCTGGACGTGGGCGCCGCCCTGCACGCGGGCGGCATGCAGCTGGGCGGCGTCATGACGCACGCCGGCTCGAGCTACGACCTGGACACTCCCGAGGCGCTGGCGGCCATGGCCGAACAGGAACGCGCCGGCTGCGTGCGCGCCGCCGAACGCCTGCGCGCCGCCTGCCTGCCGTGCCCGGTGGTCAGCGTGGGCTCGACGCCGACCGCGCTGTCGGCCGCGCAACTGCCAGGCGTGACCGAAGTGCGCGCCGGAGTCTATGTCTTCTTCGACCTGGTCATGCACAACATCGGCGTTTGCCGCACCGACGAGCTGGCGCTGAGCGTGCTGACCACGGTGATCGGCCACCAGGCCGAGAAAGGCTGGGTGATCGTCGATGCCGGCTGGATGGCGATGAGCCGCGACCAGGGCACGCGCAAGCAGAAGCGGGACTTCGGCTACGGCCAGGCCTGCACGCTGGACGGCGCCCTGCTGCCGGGCTACACCCTGATCGGCGCCAACCAGGAGCACGGTATCCTGGCCGCCGCCGCGCCGGCCGGCGAGGACGTGGTGGCGCGCTTCCCGATCGGCACGCGCCTGCGCATCCTGCCCAACCATGCCTGCGCCACCGGCGCGCAATTCCCGCAGTACCACGCCCTGGCGCCCGACGGCGGCCTGTGCGCCTGGGACCGCGCGCACGGCTGGTAGCCGCGCCCTGACTGACCGACTTGCCGGAGACCCGACCACCATGACCGACCGCGATTCCGCCCCCCGCTATCTGTCGCCCGCCGCGCTGTCCCAGCCCGGCGGCCACTACAGCCATGCCTGCGTGGCCAATGGCATGGTCTACGTCTCGGGCCAGTTGCCGATCCGGCCCGACGGCGCGCTGCTGGCCGACGCGCCGTTCGACACCCAGGCGCGCCAGGCGCTCGCCAACGTGGCGGCCGCGCTGGCGGCCGCCGGCAGCAGCATCGAGCGGCTGGTGCAGGTACGGGTGTACGTGGACAGCGTCGACCATTGGCCGGCCTTCAACGCCGTGTATGCCGAATGGGCCGGCGCGGCGCGGCCGGCGCGCGCCGTGGTGCCGACCGGACCGCTGCACCACGGGTTCAAGGTGGAGGTCGAGGCCGTGGCGCTGGCCTGAGCCCCGCCGGCCGCGCGCTCAGGCGGCGTCGGCGAAAGTCTCGATCACCACCCCGCGCAACCATTGGTTGCCGCTGTCGCGGTGAAAGCGGCGATGCCAGTACAGGTTGGTCTGCAGGGCCGGTACGCGCACCGGCGGGGTCAGCATGCCCAGCTGGAAGTGCGGCGCCGCGCTGGCCGCCAGCTTGCACGGCACGGTGGCCAGCAGGTCGGTGCTGCCGACGATGTACGGCACGGCCGCGAAATGCGGCACGCTGAAATGCGCATCCAGCGCCACGCCGGCCTTCTCCAGCGACTGGTTGACCTGCCCGTATGGCGCCGCGCGCGACACCACCAGGTGGCGCTCGGCCCGGAACGCCTTCAGCCCCATGCCCTCGTGCGCGGTCGGGTGGCCGCGCCGGAACAGTGTGGCGTAGCCCTGGCGGAACAGCATGCGCTGCATGATGCCGCTGCCCAGGTCCTCGAACGCGCCGATCGCGAGATCGACGCGGCCGGCATCCATCTCGCGGCGCAAGTCGGCGCCCAGCAGGCGCAGCGAATCGATGCGCACGCCCGGCGCGCGGCGCGCGCACTGCTCCATCAGCTGCGGCATGAAGTGGATCTCGCCCACGTCCGACATGGCGATGCGGAAGCGCCGCTGGCTGGCGGCGGGACGGAAGTCATGGGTGGCGTCCAGCGTATGCGACAGCAGCGCCAGCGCCTCGCCCACCGGGCCGCCCAGGCGTTCGGCCTGCGGCGTGGGCTGCATGCCCTGCGGCGTGCGCACGAACAAGTCGTCGCCCAGCGCGGCGCGCAGGCGCCGCAGGGCATTGCTGACGGCCGGCTGGGACAGGTCGAGCCGCCGCGCCACGGCCGAGATATTGCGTTCTTCGAGCAGGTGCTGGAACACCACCAGCAGGTTCAGATCGAGATTGCGCAATTCGGCCATGGCTGCTCCTATATATTCATGAAAGTTATAGTCGATATTTTTATATTCCCATAGCCAGGGATGGCGGTTTTGCGGAAAATGACCGCTGCACGCACGCCGCGCGGCCCTATCGCGCGCGTCACAGGAGACCCCGCCATGTCCTTGCAATACCAATCCGGCTTCGGCAACGATTGGGCCACGGAAGCGCTGCCCGGCGCGCTGCCGGTGGGCCGCAACTCGCCCCAGCGCTGTCCGTACGGGCTGTATGCCGAACAACTGTCCGGCACCGCGTTCACGGCGCCGCGCGCCGAGAACCGCCGTTCCTGGCTATACCGCATCCGCCCGGCGGTGCAGCACCGGCCCTTCGAGCCGTTCGCCGGCGCCCCGGGCTGGGTGAGCGATTTCGGCGCCGGCCCCGTCACCCCCAACCAGTTGCGCTGGAGCCCGCTGCCCATGCCCGACGCGCCCACCGATTTCATCGAGGGCGTGCAGACCTGGGGCGGCAACGGCGCGCCCGGCGAGCACAGCGGCGTGGGCATCCACTTGTACGCCGCCAACCGCTCGATGCAGGGCCGCTTCTTCTACAACGCCGACGGCGAACTGCTGATCGTGCCGCAGCAGGGCCGGCTGCGCCTGGCCACCGAGCTGGGCCTGGTCGACGTCGAACCGCTCGAGATCGCGGTCATTCCGCGCGGCGTGCGCGTGCGCGTCGAACTGCCCGACGGCCAGGCGCGCGGCTACATGCTGGAGAACTTCGGCGCCGCCCTGCGGCTGCCCGAACTGGGCCCGATCGGCTCGAACTGCCTGGCCAACGCGCGCGACTTCCAGACGCCGGTGGCCTGGTACGAAGACGTCGAGGGCGACTTCGAACTGATCGGCAAGTTCACCGGCGGCTTCTGGCGCGCGCCCATCGACCATTCGCCGCTCGATGTGGTGGCCTGGCACGGCACGCACGCGCCGTACAAGTACGACCTGCGGCACTTCAACACCATCGGCTCGATCAGCTTCGACCATCCCGACCCGTCCATCTTCACCGTGCTGACCGCGCCGTCGGACACGCCGGGCACGGCCAACATGGATTTCGCCATTTTCCCGCCGCGCGTGCTGGCCATGGAAGACACCTTCCGCCCGCCCTGGTTCCACCGCAACGTCGCCAGCGAGTTCATGGGCCTGATCCACGGCGTCTACGACGCCAAGGCCGACGGCTTCGCGCCGGGCGGCGCCAGCCTGCACAATTGCATGAGCGGGCACGGCCCCGACGCCGGCACCTTCGAGAAAGCCACGGCCGCCGACACCCGGCAGGCGCACTATATCCGCGATACGATGGCGTTCATGTTCGAGACGCGCCGCGTCATCCGCCCCACCGCGCAGGCGCTGGCGAGCCCGCAGTTGCAGCGCGACTATTACGAATGCTGGCAAGGGCTGAAGAAGCACTTCGACCCCGCCAAGCCCAACTGACCGACAGCCCATGACCACTCTGAACGAAACCCACGACGCCAACCTGACCAGCTGGGTGGCCAGCGCCAACGACGAAGGCACCGGCTTTCCGGTGCAGAACCTGCCGTACGCCGTGTTCCGCCGGCGCGGCAGCCAGGAAGCGTTCCGCCCGGGCGTCGCCATCGGCGACCGCATCCTCGACCTGGCGGCCCTGGCGGAACTGCGGGTGTTCGACGGCCAGGCCGGCGCAGCCCTGGCCGCCTGCACGGCGGACAGCCTGAACCCGCTGATGGCGCTGGGCCGCGCCCACTGGAGCGCGCTGCGCCTGGCGCTGTCGCGCGCGCTGCGCAGCGGCGCGGCGCTGCAGGCCCGCCTCGAACCGCTGCTGGTGGCCCAGGCCGACGCCGAATACACCACCCCCGCGCGCATCGGCGACTACACCGATTTCTACATCTCGCTGCACCACGCCACCGCGGTCGGCAAGCAGTTCCGTCCGGACAACCCGCTGCTGCCCAACTACAAATGGGTGCCCATCGGCTACCACGGCCGCGCCTCCAGCGTCGGCGTCGAGCAGCGCTTCCCGCGCCCGGTCGGCCAGACCCGTCCCGCCGCCGAGGGCGAGCCGCCGCAGTTCGGCCCCTGCCAGCGGCTCGACTACGAACTGGAACTGGGCGTGTTCGTCGGCACCGGCAATGCACAGGGCGACCGCATCGCCCTGGACCAGGCCGATGACCACGTGTTCGGCCTGTGCATCCTCAACGACTGGTCGGCGCGCGATATCCAGGCGTGGGAATACCAGCCGCTGGGGCCGTTCCTGGCCAAGAACTTCGCCTCCACCATCTCGCCGTGGATCGTCACGCTGGAAGCGCTGGAGCCCTTCCGCGCCGCCTGGACCCGCGCGGCCGGCGAGCCGCAGCCGCTGCCCTACCTGGCCTCCGAGCGCAACCGCGCGCAGGGCGCCTACGACGTGCAGATGGAAGTGCTGCTGACCACCGAGGTCTCGCGCGCCGCGGGCCACCCGCCGGCCCGGCTGTCGTCCAGCAACTTCCGCGACACCTACTGGAATATCGCGCAACTGCTCGCGCACCACACGGTCAACGGTTGCAACCTGCAGCCCGGCGACCTGCTGGGCACCGGCACGCTGTCGGGCCCGCAGCCCGAGGAAGCGGGCTCGCTGCTCGAACTGACCCAGGGCGGCAAGGCTCCCATCGAACTGCCCTGGGGCGAACAGCGCGTCTTCCTGCAGGACGGCGACCAGGTCATCATCCGCGCCGAATGCCGCAAGGCGGGCTACCCGCGCATCGGCTTCGGCGAATCCGCCGGCACGGTGCTGGCGGCGCGCTGAACGGCCGGGCCCGCGCGGGCCCGTGCCGGCGCTACCGCGCGGGCAGCCGGTAGCGCTCTTCCCGATAAGCCCAGCTGGCCCACAGGGCGTGGGCCAGCGCCTCGTCCACCAGCCCCGGCGGCGCCGCGGTTTCCGCATAGCCGTCCTCGCGGTCGAGCGGCGCGCGGCTGTAGCGGTAGGCGCGCGGCGCCTTGCGCGGCTCCAGCACCACCAGCGTATCGCCCTTCAAGTAGCCGAAATTGTCGCCATACTGCATGAGCGCCCGGCCCGGGTCGCGGCGGGTCAGGTCCGCCCCGGGCATCGGGTGCGTGCTGTCCAGCCCGATCAGCGACAACAGCGTGGGACCCATGTCGATCTGGCTGACCAGGCGCTGGTCCTGGCGCGACGCGACCGTGCCGCCCAGGATCAGCGCCGGGACGCGGAAGTGGCGCACCGGCACGAGGTTGGCGCCGAACACGCGCGAATCGTGGTCGGCGATCACCAGGAACACGGTGTTGTCCCAGTATGGGGCGCGGCGCGCTTTCTCGAAGAACTGGCCCAGCGCCCAGTCGGCGTAGCGCACGGTGTTCTCCACCGTGGCCGGCTCGCCCACCGGCTGGATGCGGCCGGCCGGGTACTCCCAGGGCGAATGATTGCTGACGGAAAACGCCAGCGTGAACGCCGGCCGGTCGCCGTCGGCGCGCAGCAGGCGGTCGAGCTGGTTGAACATGTCCTCGTCCGAGGCGCCCCACGAGCCGACGAAAGCCGGCGCCACGAAGGACTTGCGGTCCACCACTTCCTGGAAGCCGTTGCCCAGGAAGAATCCGCGCATATTGTCGAAATGCGCCTCGCCGCCGTAGATGAAGCGCGCGTGATAGCCGTGCTGCCCCAGCAACTGGGCCAGGGTGAAGAAGCCGGTCTGCGCGCGCGGCAGCTTCAGCACGGCCTCGGCCACCGAAGGCGGGAACCCCGCCACCACCGCCTCCAGGCCGCGCACGGAACGCGTGCCGGTGGCGTAAGCATGATGGAACATCCAGCCCTGCCGCCCCAGCTGGTCCAGGTTGGGCGTCAGGTCGCGGCCGCCCAGGCTGCCGACATACTGCGCGCCCAGGCTTTCTTCCAGGATGACCACCAGGTTCAGCGGCTTGTCGCGCCGCGCGCTGGCCTGCTGGGCGTGCAGCGTGGGCAGCTGCGGGTCGGCCGGCGGCCCTTGCAGGCCGGCCGCCTCGCGCACGATGCGGTTCATGGTGGCCGCGTCCATGGCCGGGTACAGCGCCGCCGACGAACGTTCGTCGCGCAGGCGATAGGCCGCGTCGAACACGTTGTACAGTGAATTGAGCGCCAGCGTGTTGACCATGGCGTCGCCGGAAAACGCCACCATCGACGGGTTGATGGGCCGGTGGCCGAGCGTGCCGCGCGCGGCCAGCACGCTGACCGCGATGATGACCAGCGAAGCCAGCGGGCGCTTCCACCAGGCCAGGCGGGCGTCGCGCGCCTGGGTCGGAAACAGCCGGGTGGCCAGCCACGCCGCCAGCGCCAGCACGACGAAGGCCGCCACCAGCACGCCCTTGTAGCCCTGCCACAGCATGGCGGCGACCTCGCGGGGATGCACCAGGTACTCGAAATACAGGCGGTTCGGCCGCGTGTCGTACTCGGCGATGAACTGCGGCGTGGAGACCTCCAGCAATACGTAAAGCATCCACCACAGGCGGAACCACCACGCCGTCAGGCGCGCCGCCAGCGGGCGGTGGCCCAGCCATGGCGACAGCGCCGCCGGCAGGGCCGCCACCATGGCGAGCAGGCACAGGTCGATGCGCAGGCCGCCCGCCATGACCGGCCACAGCCCGCCCGCGTCCTGCACGCGCGGCCACAGCCAGAAGCAGAGAGCCAGCCGGCTCAGGGTCAGGAGCGCCAGGACGGCGACGATGAACCGCAGGGTGAGACTACGCAAGAAGGACTCCGCAATACCGGGCCTGACACGGCGCCGCGAGGCGCCGCGCCCGGCGGATCCGCCAGCATACTGCGGGCGAACTGTTGTATGACATCATATGAATTTAGGTGTTTACCCTAGCGCACTTGGGCACGGCGCAGCCGCGCGCGGCTGTTGCTCAGGTGGGTGCGCATGGCCGCCCGCGCCGCCTCGGCTTCCTGCCGCACGATCGCGGCGTAGATGTCCTCGTGCTCGAGGTTGACGCGCGCCAGGTATTGCTCGCGGTCTTCGTGGGCGATGCGCGCCGAGTTGATGCGCGTGCGCGGGATGATGGCCGAGCCCAGGTGCGACATCAAGTCTGCGAAATAGCGGTTGTCGGTAGCCTGCGCCACCAGCAGGTGGAAACGGAAATCGGGCGTGATGGTGTCGCCGCCGGCCGCCAGGCAGGCGCGGAACTCGTCCAGCGCGCGGCGCATGTCGGCCAGCTGGGCTTCGGTGCGGCGCTGCGCCGCCAGGCCGGCGGCCTCGCTTTCCAGGCAGATGCGCAGTTCCAGCAGCACCAGCACGTCGCGCACCGTGGCGATATCGGCCGGGTCGACGCGGAAATCGGCGCCGCCGCTGGGCTCGAGCGCATAGGTGCCGACGCCGTGGTGCGTCTCGACCAGGCCGGCGGCCTGCAGGCGCGACAGGGCCTCGCGCACTACCGTGCGGCTGACCCCGAACTGGCGCATGAGCGCCGATTCGGTGGGCAGCTTTTCGCCGGGCCGGATCTGCCCGCCACGGATGCGCTCGGAGAAATCCTCGACCAGCCCTTGCGCCAGGTTGCGCGGACGGCGCGGCGTGGAAACCGGCGATTCTGGGGTATCGGTCATCGAGGGATATCCCGGGTGGCGCCGCGCTTGACGGCGAAATTTTGGCGTCATTATACTGCCCGCAGGTTGTACGATAACTTGGCAAAGACCAGGCGCAGCATTTTCCCCAACTTGCTGGACCACGCATGACCGTACCCGCCGATTTGCCGCCGCCCGCGTCCCGGTGCCGCCGCCTGCTCATCACCGGCGCCGCCGGCGGCCTGGGCCAAGTGCTGCGCGAGCGCCTGCGCCCCCACGCCGAGACCCTGCGCCTGTCCGACATCGCCGCCATGGCCCCGCCCGGCCCGGGCGAAGAAGTCGTCATCTGCGACCTGTCGGATCCGCAGGCCGTCATGGAACTGGTGCGCGGCTGCGACGCCATCGTGCACCTGGGCGGCATATCGGTCGAGCGGCCGTTCGACGAAGTCCTGCCCGCCAACATCCAGGGCACCTACGACATCTACGAAGCCGCCCGCGTCCATGGCGTGCGGCGCATCGTGTTCGCCAGCTCGAACCACGTCACCGGCTTCTACCGGCAGGGCGAGATCCTGGACGCCGACACGCCGCCGCGGCCCGACGGCTATTACGGCATCAGCAAGGCCTTCGGCGAGAACCTGTCGCGCTTCTATTTCGACCGCTACGGCATCGAGACCGTCTGCCTGCGCATCGGCTCGTCGTTCCCGGAAGCGCGCGACCGCCGCATGCTGGTCACCTGGCTCAGCTACGACGATCTCACCCAGCTGGTGGTGCGCTCCCTCTTCACGCCCAAGGTCGGCCACACCATCGTGTACGGCGCCTCGGCCAACCGCGACCGCTGGTGGGACAACCACGCCGCGCGCCACCTGGGCTTCGAACCCAAGGACTCCTCCGAGCGCTTTCGCGCCGCGGTCGAGGCGCAGCCCGCGCCGGGCCCGGACGATCCCGCCGCGCAATACCAGGGCGGCGCATTCGTCAAAGCGGGGCCTTTCTGATCATGGACGCGTCGCGGCAGGCCGAGCGGCTGGGCGACATGCTGTGCGAGGTCGGGGAAAGCCCGGTATGGCATCCCGCCGAGCAGGCGCTCTACTGGACCGACATCCCCGCGCGCCGCCTGTGGCGCTACCACCCGTCCAGCGGACAGGCCCGCCAATGGGCGCTGCCCGAGATGGCGGGTTGCATCGCCATGCGCGGCGACGGCTGGCTGGCCGCCATGGAAAGCGGCCTGTACGCCCTGCCCGCCCTCGCGCCCGGCCAGCCCGCGCCCGCGGCCACGCTGCTGGCACGCGCCACCCATGCCGAGCCCGCCATGCGCTTCAATGACGGACGCTGCGACCGCCAGGGCCGCTTCTGGGCCGGCACCATGGCGCTGGACATGGCGCGGGGCCGCGACAGCGGCCGCCTGTACCGCTATGCCGGCGGCCGGCTGGACGCGCCGCTGCCCCTGGCGCTGGTCGTGCCCAACGGCATGGCCTTCAGCCCCGACGGCCGCACCATGTACCTGTCCGACTCGCATCCCGACCGCCAGACGGTATGGGCCTTCGACTACGACGTCGATACCGGGCTGCCGCACCGGCGCCGCGTCTTCATCGACCGCCTGCCGGCCGGCCGCCCGGACGGCGCGGCGGTGGACCAGGACGGCTGCTACTGGATCTGCGGCAATGATGCCGGCGTGGTGTACCGCTACACCCCCGACGGCCGCCTCGACCGCAGCCTGCCGCTGCCAGTCGCCAAGCCGGCCATGTGCGCCTTCGGCGGCCCCGGCCTCGACACGCTCTTCATCACTTCGATCCGGCCGCCCGCGGCTGCGGACGACGCTCTGGACGGCGCCGTCCTCGCCCTGCGCCCCGGCACGCGCGGCCTGGAGGAACCCGCTTACCTCGATTAGACCCGCACCGCAGTCAGGCTGAGATTTCCACAAGAGCACTCACGACACGCCACCACTCCCAACCCGGAGGTAGACAATGCTGCGCTTCACCCTTCAACGCGCCACCCTGGCCGCGTCCGTCCTGCTGTTGTCCGCGGCCGCCTGGCCCGCCCATGCCGAGACGCTGCGCTCGGCCGACATCCACCCCGACGACTACCCGACCGTGCTGGCGGTGCGCCACATGGGCGAACTGGTCAAGCAGCGCACCAACGGCCGCCTCGAGATCAAGGTCTACGCCGGCAGCAAGCTGGGACGCGAGGAGGACTCGATCGAGCAGGTGAAGCTGGGCGCGCTCAGCATGACGCGGGTCAGCAGCGCGGCCATGCACAACATCTGCGAAGTGACGCGCGTGCCGTCGCTGCCCTTCCTGTTCCGCTCCAAGGAACACCTGCACAAAGTGCTCGACAGCGACATCGGCGAGCAGATCCTGCGTTCCTGCGAAGAGGCCGGCTTCGTCGGCCTGGCCTGGTACGACAGCGGCGCGCGCTCCATGTACACCCGCGACAAGCCGATCAAGACGGTGGCAGACGTGCGCGGCCTGAAGATCCGCGTGCAGCAGTCGGACCTGTCGGTTGCAATGGTCGAGGCGCTGGGCGCCAACGCCACGCCCATGTCCATGGGCGAGGTCTACACCGCGCTCAAGACCGGCCTGGTCGACGCCGCCGAGAACAACTTCCCCAGCTACGAAAGCGCGCACCACTACGAAGTGGCCAAGTACTACTCGATGACGCAGCACACCATGACGCCGGAGATACTGCTGTTCTCCAAGCGCCAGTGGGACAAGCTGTCCGAGGCCGACCGCAAGATCATCCGCGACGCGGCCCGCGAATCCGTGCCGTATATGCGCAAGCTGTGGAGCGAACGCGAGGACAAGTCGCGCGCGCTGGTCGAGCAGGCCGGCGCGCAGGTCGCCGAGCCCGACAAGGCCTCGTTCCAGGCGGTCATGAAGCCGGTCTACGACCGCTACGTCACCACCGACGCGATGAAGGACCTGGTGTCGCGCATCCAGGCGGTCAAGTAGAGCCCGCCATGTCCGTCCAAGTGATCCCAACGGCTGAACGGCGCGCGGCGGGCGGCGCGTTCGCGCGCGCGCTGGACTGCTACGCGCGCGGCTGCGCCATGCTGGCCCGCCTTTGCATGGTGCTCAGTGTCGCCGGGCTGGTCTGCCTGATCGTGGCGGTCTCGTACCAGATCTTCGGCCGCCACGTGCTCAACAGCACCCCTACCTGGGCCGAAAGCCTGTCGCTGCTGCTGGTGCTGTACGTCACCATGATGGGCGCCGCGGTGGCGGTGCGCGATGCCGGCCACATCGGTTTCGAATCGCTGGCCCAGCTGCTGCCGCCGCGCGGCCAGCAGCGCCTGCAGCTGTTCGTCCATGCGCTGGTGCTGCTGTTCGGCGCGCTGATGGCCTGGCAGTGCGGCGTGCTGGCCGAATCGGTGCACAGCTACAAGATCCCCAACCTGGGGCTGTCGGAGGGCTGGAAATACGCGCCCGCCACGTTGTCCGGCGGGCTGATCGTGCTGTTCTCGCTCGAACACATCATCGCGCTGCTGCGCAACCAGAAGGTGGTCCCCGCATGGCACTGACGCTGCTTTCCGTGACGTTCATGGGCTTCCTGGCGATCGGCGTGCCGGTGGCCTTCGCCATCGGCCTGGCCTCGATCGCGGCCATCCTGTACGAAGACCTGCCGATCGCGGTGGCCTTCCAGCAGATGACGTCGGGCATGAACGCGTTCTCGTTCCTGGCCATCCCGTTTTTCATCTTCACCGGCGAACTGATGCTCTACGGCGGCATCGCCGACCGCATCGTCGCCTTCGCCAAGTCGGTGGTGGGGCATGTGCGCGGCGGCCTGGGCATGTCGAATGTGCTGGCCTGCACCCTGTTCGGCGGCGTTTCCGGCTCGCCGGTGGCCGACGTCTCGGCCATGGGCTCGGTCATGATCCCGATGATGAAGCGCGACGGCTACCACGCCGACTACGCCGTCAACGTGACGACGCATGCGGCCCTGGTGGGCGCTCTCATGCCCACCAGCCACAACATCATCATCTACACGCTGGCCGCGGGCGGCAAGGCATCCATCGCCGCCCTCATCGCCGCCTGCGTGGTGCCGGCGCTGATCCTGACGCTCTGCAACCTGGCGGCGGCCTACCTGGTCGCGCGCAAGCGCGGCTACCCGGCCGGCGCCTTCCCCGGCTGGGGCATGGTGGCGCGCTCGCTGGCGGCCGCCACGCCCGGCCTGTTCGTCATCGTGCTGATCATCGCCGGGATCCTGAGCGGGGTGTTCACCGCGACCGAGTCGGCCGCCGTGGCGGTGCTATACGCGCTGGCCCTCACCGCGCTGGTCTACCGCTCGCTGACCTGGGACCAGTTCCTGCGGGCGGCCGCCAAGGCGGTCAAGACGACCGGCGTCGTGCTGCTGCTGATCGGCATCTCGGCCACGTTCGGCTACCTGATCGGCTTCTACGGCGTGGCCGAAAGAACCGGCGAACTGATGGCCACCATCTCGGACAGCCCATGGGCCATCTTCCTGATGGTCAACATCGCCCTGTTCGTGCTGGGCACCTTCCTGGACATGGCGGCCACCATCCTGATCTGCACGCCCATCTTCCTGCCGATCTGCATGCAGTACGGCATGAGCCCGGTGCAATTCGGCGTGGTGATGCTGGTCAATTGCGCGCTGGGCCTGAACACCCCGCCGGTCGGCACGGTGCAGTTCGTTGGCTGCGCCATCGGCAAGGTCGCGGTGGGCACGGTCATGCGCACCATCTGGCCATTCTACGGCGCGCTGCTGGCGGCCCTGGCGCTGGTGACCTACGTGCCGGCGTTCTCGTCCTGGCTGCCCGACCTGCTGTTCAAGTAAGGCGGCCGGGCGGCGGCCGCCGTCAGGCCTGCAGCACCTTGCCCGGGTTCATCAGCCCGCGCGGATCGAGCGCCTGCTTGATGCGCTTCATCAGCGCCAGCTCGATCGCGCTCTTGTAGTGCGGCAACTCGTCGCGCTTGAGCTGGCCGACCCCGTGCTCGGCGCTGATGGAACCCGCGTGCGCCTGCACACTGCGGTGCACCACGTCGTAGACGTCCTGCTGCAGCGCCAGCAGGTCTTCCTCGGTCTGGCCAGGCGCGCGCGCCACGTTGTAATGCAGGTTGCCGTCGCCCAGGTGGCCGAACACCACATTGCGCACATTGGGAAACCGCTGCTGCAGCAGCGCGTTGGTCTTGTGCACGAAACCGGCGATGGAAGAGATGGGAATCGAGACATCGTGCTTGATGCCCTTGCCCTGTTCGGCCTCGGCCAGCGGAATGCTTTCGCGCAAGTGCCAGAGCGCGCGGCTCTGCGCCACGTTGGCCGCGATGGCGGCGTCCCGCACCAGCCCGGCCTCGATGGCGGCGCCCAGCACCGTCTCGAAGCGCTCGCGCGCATGCGCCTCGCTCTCGCTGTCGGACAGCTCCAGCAGCGCGAACCAGGGCGCCGCGGCCGACTCGCCCTCGAACGGCAGGCGCTGCTGCGGGAACAGGCGCACCACCAGTTGCAGGCAGTCGCCCGCCATCAGCTCAAAGCCGGTGAGTGCGGCGCCGAAGCCGGCGCGCGCCCGTGACAGCAGCTCGACCGCGTCATCGATCGACCCCAGCGCCAGCAGCGCCGTGCAGGACGCCACCGGGCGGGGGAACAGCTTGAGTGTGGCGGCGGTGATGATGCCCAGCGTGCCCTCGCTGCCGATGTACAAGTCGCGCAAATCGTAACCAGTATTGTCCTTGCGCAGGCCGCGCAGGCCGTCCCAGAGCTCCCCTTCGGCGGTGACCACTTCCAGGCCCAGCGCCAGTTCGCGCGCATTGCCGTAGCGCAGCACCTGGGTGCCGCCGGCATTGGTGGCCAGGTTGCCGCCTATGGTGCAGCTGCCCTCGGCGGCCAGGCTCAGCGGGAACAGCCGGTCCGCGTCGGCGGCGGCCTGCTGCACCGCCTGCAGGACGCAGCCGGCCTCGACCGTGATGGTGTCGTTGTCGGTGTCGATGCTGCGGATGCGGTTCAAGCGCGCGGTCGACAGCAGCACCGCCTGGCCCGAGCCGTCCGGCGTGGCGCCGCCGCACAGCCCGGTATTGCCGCCCTGCGGCACCACCGGCGCGCCGTGCTGCGCGCACAGGCGCACCGCCTGGGCGACCTCGGCGGCGCTGCCCGGCCGGATGACGGCCCGCGCCGTGCCGCGGTAGCGGCGCCGCCAATCCTGCAGGTAGGGCTCGGCGTCGGCGCCGGTCAGGACATGGGCGGGGCCCAGGAGTGACTGCAGTTCATTCAGTAGGGACATGGGTGGGATCGGCGGTCGGGGCGCCCGGCCGCGCCGGGCGACAGGATGAGGAACGAAGGTTATTGTAGGACGAGCCTACCCGGCGTGGTCGCCCCCCGCCGGACCGGCGAATCGGGGATAATTCACCCAGGACGGCCGCCGCAGGCGGCCAGGCAACCGCCTCACGCAAAGGAACCCATTTGAACGACGTCTCCCGCTATCCAGATTCCGTCTTCAAGGCCTACGATATCCGCGGCACCGTCCCCGACACCCTCGATGCCGGGTTTGCCCGCGCGCTCGGCCGCACACTGGCCGACCAGGCGCGCGCGCAAGGCGTCGACGCGCTGGTGATCGGCCGCGACGGCCGGCTCAGCAGCCCGGAACTGGCACAGGCCCTGCAGGACGGCATCCAGGACGGCGGCGTGGACACCATCGACATCGGCCAGGTGCCCACCCCGCTGGTGTACTACGCGGCCCATACGCAGGGCACCGGATCGGGCGTGGCCATCACCGGCAGCCACAACCCGCCCCAGTACAACGGCTTCAAGATGATGATGGCCGGCAAGGCCCTCTACGGCCCGGCCGTGCTGGCCCTGCGCGACGCCATGAACGCCGCGGCCGCGCAAGGCGGCGCCCCGGCGGCCGCGCCGCGCGGCACGCGGCGCGCGCTCGACCTGGTGGACGAATACATCGACCGCATCGTCGGCGACGTCAAGCTGGCGCGCCCGCTCAAGGTCGCCATCGACTGCGGCAACGGCGTGGCCGGCGCGGTGGCGCCGCGGCTGTTCCGCGCGCTGGGCTGCGAAGTCACCGAGCTGTATTGCGAGGTCGACGGCACCTTCCCCAACCACCACCCCGATCCGGCCGACCCGCACAACCTGCAGGACCTGATCGACTGCCTGGCCCGCACCGACTGCGAAATCGGCCTGGCCTTCGACGGCGACGGCGACCGCCTGGGGGTGGTCACCAAGTCGGGCCAGATCATCTGGCCCGACCGCCAGCTCATCCTGTTCGCGCGCGACGTGCTGCAACGCTGCCCGGGCGCCACCATCATCTACGACGTCAAGTGCAGCCGCCACGTCGGCCTGGCGGTCGAGCAGGCCGGCGGCCAGCCGCTGATGTGGCAGACCGGCCATTCGCTGGTGAAGGCCAAGCTGGCCGAGACCGGCGCGCCGCTGGCCGGCGAAATGAGCGGGCACATCTTCTTCAAGGAACGCTGGTACGGCTTCGACGACGGCCTGTACACCGGCGCGCGCCTGCTCGAGATCGTGTCGCGCCACGCCAACCCCTCCGAGCCGCTCGAGGCGCTGCCGCAGGCCTTGTCCACCCCCGAGCTGAAGCTCGAAATGGCCGAGGGCGAACCGTTCGCCCTGGTGCAGGCCCTGCGCGAACAGGGCAAGTTCGACGGCGCGCTGCAAGTCATCACCATCGACGGCGTGCGCGCCGAATACCCCGACGGCTTCGGCCTGGCGCGCGCCTCGAACACCACGCCGGTGGTGGTGCTGCGTTTCGAGGCCGACACCCCGGAGGCGCTGGCGCGCATCCAGGACGACTTCCGCCGGCAGCTGCAGCGGCTCGCGCCCGGCGCCGCCCTGCCTTTCTAGAACCAACCGCCCCGCCCATGCCTACTTCCCTGCCGTTCAGCCCCGCATGGCTGGCCTTCGCCCAGGCGGCCCAGAACGCCTCCCGCCGCGGCGACCGGCTGCGCATCATCGAGGCCGCCGGCCTGCGCATCGACCTGACCGCGCAAGCCCAGTCCGAGCAGCTCGACCAGGCCGCCCAGGCCCTGCTCGTGCAGCAGAACTTCGACGCCGCGCGCGCCCACCTGTACGACGGCGGGGAAGCCAACTGGACCGAACGCCGGCCCGCCTGGCACACCGCGCTGCGGGCCGACAACCCGCCGCCGGCGGTGGCCCAGGCGGTGCTGTCCGAGCGCGAGCGCGTGCGGCGCTTCGTGCGCGAACTGGACGGCGCCGACGCGTATGGCGGCATTCTGCACCTGGGCATCGGCGGCAGCGACTGGGGGCCGCGCATGGTCACCCGCGCGCTGCGCCACTGCGGCCTGCGCCGCAACATCCAGTTCGCCTCCAATGTCGATTCGCACGCGGTCGCCGACGCCATCGGCCAGCTCGATCCCCACGACACGCTGGTGATCGTCGCGTCCAAGTCGTTCACCACCACCGAGCCGCTCGCCAACGCCGAAGTGGCCATGAACTGGCTGCGCGACGCCGGCGTGGCCGATCCCATCAAGCACGTGGTGGCGATCACCGCCAACGTCGACGCGGCGCTCGATTTCGGCATCTCGCCCGACCGGGTCTTCCGCTTCTGGGACTGGGTCGGCGGGCGCTATTCGCTCTGGTCGGCGATCGGCCTGCCGGTCGCGCTGGCGCTGGGCTGCGAGGCGCTCGACCAGCTGCTGGCCGGCGCCGCCGCGATGGACCAGCACTTCCTGCAGGCCCCGCCGCTGCGCAACGCCCCGTTGCAGATGGCGCTGGCGGGCATCGCCAACCGCAGCGTGCTGGGCTACGCCACGCTGGCCATCACGCCCTACGACTCGCGCCTGATGCACCTGGTGCCGTGGGCCCAGCAGCTCGACATGGAATCGCTGGGCAAGGTCGCCACGCGCGACGGCACGCCCGTAGGGGTGCCCACCGGCCCGGTGGTGTGGGGCATGCCGGGCACCGATTGCCAGCACACGTTCTTCCAGTGGCTGCACCAGGACACCACCGGCGCGCCGGTGGATTTCATCGTCTGCGAACAGCCGGACCATCCCTATGCGCGCCACCACAAGCTGCTGATCGCCAACTGCCTGGCGCAGCGGTCGGCGCTGCTGCGCGGCAAGTCCTACGAAGAAGCGCTGCACGAGACGCGCCAGCACGAGCCCGACGCGCACCGCGCCGAACTGCTGGCCCGCCACCGCGTGCATCCGGGCGGGCGCCCGTCCAACCTCATCGTGCTGCCGCGCCTGGATGCCTATTCCCTGGGCGCCCTGCTGGCGCTGTACGAACATAAGGTGTTCGCCCAGGGCGCGCTATGGGGCATCAATCCGTTCGACCAATGGGGCGTGGAATTCGGCAAGCTGCTCGCCAAGAACATCATCCGCGAGCTGGATGCCCCGTCGTCCGCCGAGGCCTCCGACCAGGACCCGTCCACGCGCCACTGGATCGACATCCTGTCGCGGCGCGGCTGAACGTCGCCGCCGCGGCGCTACTGCCCGAGCGCCCGGTAGATGTCCAGGTGCTTGCGGCAGACGTCCTCGATATCGAACTCGCGTTCGGCCAGCTCGCGGCCGGCCGCCCCCAGCCGCTGCCGCAGTCCATCGTCGGTCGCCAGCCGTCCGATCGCGGCGGCCAGCGCCATGGCGTCGCGCGGCGGCACCAGCAAGCCGGTCTGGTCCGGCTCGATCGCGTCGCGGCAGCCCGGCACGTCGGTCGTCACGACCGCGCGCCCGCAGGCCGCCGCCTCGATCAGCGAGCGCGGCAGGCCTTCGCGATACGACGGCAGCACCGCGATGTGCGAGCCCGCATACAGCTCGGCCACGTCGCTGCGCTCGCCCAGTGCTTCGATGCAGCCCTCGCGCTGCCAGGCATCGACATCGGCCTGCGTGACCGAGGCCGGATTGCCGGGATCGACGCCGCCCGCCAGCACCATGCGCACCGGCACCCCGCGGCTGCGCAGCAGGCGCGCCGCCTCGACGAACTCCAGCACACCCTTGTCGCGCAGCAGGCGGGCCACCATCAGGGCCGCCACCGGCGGCGGCGGTTCGGGTGTCGCCGCGTATGCCGACAGGTCCACGCCCGAGCCGCGGATCATCACCACCTGCTCCTCGCGCACCGCGCCCACGCCGCGCAGCAGGTCGCGGTCGTTGGTATTCTGGAACACCACGCGGCTGTTGCGGTGTCCCAGCGCCAGCCGGTACAGCACCGTCACGATGGCGCGCACCAACGCCGCCTTGGCGCCGCGCGCCACGAACACGAAGCCCAGCCCCGAGATCGCCGACACCATGGCCGGCACGCCGGCCAGACGGGCGGCAATGCCGCCGTACAGCACCGGCTTGATGGTCACCAGGTGAACCAGGTCCGGCCGCAGGCGGCGGAACAGGCGCCACAGCGCCCAGACCGTGGCCAGTTCCTGCAGCGGCTGCTGGCCGCTGCGGGTCATCGGCACCGCATGGTGCGTCAGGCCGTGCGCCTCGATCTGCGCGACACTGTCGCCCGGCATGGTGGCCACGTGCACCTCGTAGCCGGCGCGCCGCGCCGCCAGCGCCAGCGGCAGCCGGTGCGACAGGAAGAAGGCGGGGTTGTTCACCACGAACAGCAGGCGCGGGGCTGCGCTCATGAGCGGGCTCCTGCTATGCGGCGCCAGGCGGCCTCGTAGGCGGCCACCATGTGCGCCAGGTCGAATTCGGCCAGCACCCGTGCGCGGCCGGCCGCGCCGACGGCGGCGCGGCCGCGCGCGGCGATGTCGTCCAGCGCGGCGGCCACGCCGCCCGCCAGCGCCTCGGGCTGCTCGGGCGGCACCACGGGCGCGGTGGCGCCGACGATGTGGGCGGCGTCGCCCACGTCGGTCACCACGCAAGGCGTGCCGCAGGCCATGGCCTCGGCCACCACGTTGGGGAAGCCTTCCGCGCAGCTGGACAGCACGTGCAGGTCGAGCGCATTCATCACGGCCGGGACGTCATCGCTGGAACCGGCCAGCAGGATCCGGCCGCGCAGGTCGTGGCGGTCGATCAGGGCGGCCAGCTCGGCATTGCCGGGCGACATGCCGCGCCCTACCAGCACGCATTGCAGGCCGCGGTCGCGCCCGTCGCGCACCAGCGCGGCCACCGCGGCCAGCAGATTGGCATGGTCCTTGAGCGGGTCCCAGCGGGCCACGCAGCCGATCAGCGGCGTCTGCGGCGCCACCTGCCATACCTGGCGCATCCGTTCGCGCGCCGACTCGTCGGGCTGGTAGCGCGACAGGTCGTAGCCGTTGGCGATCACTTCCAGCCGGTCGGCACGGTAGCCATACTGTTCGTGCCGCACGGCGGCATCGCGCGCCGCGCAGATAATGGTGGCCGGCACGCGGCCCGATAGCAGCGCGCACAGCTTCAGCACCAGGCGCGCCGAGCGGCTGCTGCGCCGCAGGTGCGCGCCGGAATTGCGTATGCCCCAGGCCACGGCGCGTATGCCGGCCAGCCGCGCCGCCAGGCCGCCGATCAGGTCGGCGTGGTACATCCAGGTCTGCACGGCATCGGGCTGCTCGCTGGCCAGCAGCCGGCGCAACGCCAGGAAGCCGTCCAGGGTCAGGCGGCCGCGCGGCATGCCGAGCGCATGCACGGGCACGCCGGCGGTGCGCAGGCGCGCGCCGTACACGCCCTCGTCGGTCAGCGACACGACACTGTGGCGCACCCGCTGGTCGGGGTAGGTGGCCAGCCGGAACAGCACCGATTCGGCGCCGCCCTGCCCCAGGCCGGTAATGACGTGGATGACCCGCAGGATGGCCGGGCCGCTCATCGTTTGCTCCGCACCGCGTCGAACAGCGCGTCCCATTCGGCCAGCACGGCGGGCAGCGCGTAGCGGCGGCGCACCGACTCGGCCGCCCGCGCCCCCAGTTCGCGCCGCGCCGCCGGGTCGCTCATCACGCGCCGCAGGGCCGCGGCCAGTTGCGCGCGGTCGCCGGCCGGCACCAGCAGGGCGTCCTGGCCATTGCGCGTCATCTCGCGCGGGCCGCTCGGGCAGTCGAAGGCCACGCAGGGCAGGCCCAGCGCCATGGCCTCCAGCAGCACATTGGGAAAACCTTCCACTTCGGAGCTCAGCACGAAGGCCTGCCCCTGGGCCAGTTCTTCCCAGGGCTCGGTCGTGCGGCCCGGCAGCTGCACGCGGCCGTCCAGGCCGGCGCGGGCGACGCGGGCCTGCAGGTCATCGCGGTCGGGGCCCTCGCCCCAGATGCACAGATCCCAGTCGGGGAAATCCGCCGCCAGCGTGGCATATACATCGATCAGCAGGTCGAAGCGCTTGGCCGGCGCCAGCCGCCCCATGGCCAGCAGGCGCTTGCGCGCCACGGCGGCGGCCGGGTCGACCCGCGGCGCATCCAGCAATTCCGGCGGCAAGGGATTGGGAATGACCTTCAGTTGCTTGATGCCGGGCACCTGGCAGGCGAACGGCTCGACCGTATCCTCGGCCTGCACGGTGACCATGTCGGCGCGCGGGTAGAACAGGCGCCGCAGGGCCCGCCACAGGCGCCCGGTGGACTGCTCCACCACCGGATTGGTGCGTTCGCAGACAATCAGCGGCACGTCGAGCCCGCGCGTGGCCAGGATGGCGGCCACGTTGACGTTGGTCAGGAACGAAATGACCACGTCCGGCGCCTTCTCGCGGATCAGCGCGCGCAGGGCGCGCAACCGGCGCCAGGCGGCCAGCGCCCCGCCGTCGCGCGTGCCGACGCGATCGGCCAGCCAGACCAGGTCCACCGCGTCGGACAACGGATAAAAACAAGTGCCCTTGGCGGAATAGGTGGGCACCAGGGTCACGGCATCGCCGCGATCGGTCCAGGCATTGACCAACGTCGCGGCCACCCGTTCGGCGCCGCCCGCGTGCATGGAACTGACCAGCAGCATTATTTTCATGTATCGGAATCCTGTTCGCCGGCCATGCCGGCGTGATAGCGGTCCAGCCAGGCCTGCATCATCAGCACGCCCCACAGGCGGCTGTCCCAATTGCGATGCCCGGAAACATGCTCGCGCCACTTGCGCAGGATCGGCTCCGGCTCGAACCAGCCCTCCTGGCGCAGGCGGGCCGGATCCAGCAGGGCCTCGGCCCAGTCGCGCAGCGGGCCGCGCAGCCAGCTGGCCAGCGGCACCGCGAAGCCCCGCTTGGGGCGGTCGACCAGCGCCTGCGGCACGTGGCGGTAGAGCACCTGGCGCAGCAGCCACTTGCCAGTGTTGCCGCGCACCTTGTATTCGAACGGCAGGCGCCAGGCGAACTCGTAGACGCGATGATCGAGCAGCGGCACGCGCGTCTCCAGGCTGACCGCCATGGCCGCGCGGTCTACCTTGACCAGGATGTCGTCGGGCAGGTAGGTGACGGTGTCCAGTTTCATCATCACGTCGAACGCGCTGCCGTCCATCGGTTGCTCGAACAGCGACGGCGGCTCGACGCCCCCCTTTACCACCCGGCCCGGATCGGCCCAGTACGACACGAACTGGCGATAGAAGTCGCCCCGCGTGTCGGCGCGCAGCAGCTCGCCCAGCTTGCCCACCTTGCCGCGCCACGCGCCGCGCCCCGGCAGCGCGGTGGACGCGCCCATCAGCGCGCCCATGGCGTGGCGCAGCGGCCCCGGGACCCGCTCGCACTGGCGCCACCAGTCGTGCACGCGGAAATAGCGCGAATAGCCGCCGAACAGCTCGTCGCCGCCGTCGCCCGACAGGGCCACCGTCACGTGCTGGCGCGCCATGCGCGTGACCAGCGAGGTGGGGATCTGCGACGAATCGGCGAACGGCTCGTCGTACATGTCGGCCAGCGTGGGCACCACTGCCAGCGCGTCGTCGGCGGTCACGTACAGCTCGGTGTGCTCGGTGCCGAGGTGTCGCGCCACCGCCTTGGCGTGCTCGGCCTCGTTGTAGCCCTTTTCGTGGAAGCCGATGGCGAAGGTGCGCACCGGCTGGGCGCTCTGCTTCTGCATCAGCGCCACGATGGTCGAGGAATCGATGCCGCCCGACAGGAACGCGCCCAGGCTCACGTCGGAAATCATCTGGCCGCCCACCGCCTGGGACAGCACGGCCTCGAGCGCATCGGCGGCCTGCGCGTCGGACCCGAACGACAGCGGCGCCGCCAGGCCCTGGTCGGCCATGGCCAGCGCCGACCAGTACGTGCGCGGGGCCGGCATGCGCGCGCCGCGCAGCTCGGCCTCGGCGAGTTCGAGCCAGGTGCCCGGCGGCAGCTTGTGAATTCCCTGGTAGATCGATTGCGGCGCCGGGATGTAGTTATGGCGCATCAGCGACGCCAGGGCGGCGCGGTTCAGCTCGCGCCCGAACCCCGGAATCGGCATCAGCCCCTTGAGCTCCGACGCGAACACGAAATTCGCGCCCGTATAACCGTAGTACAGGGGCTTCTCGCCCATCCGGTCGCGCGCCAGGGTGAGCGTGCGCCGCTCGCGGTCCCACAGGGCGATGGCGTACATCCCCACCGCGGCCTGCAAGGTGGCCTCCACGCCCAGCCCGGCGAAGCAGGCCAGGATGGTCTCGGTGTCCGAATGGCCGCGCCAGTCCGGCGCCAGGCCCGCCTGTTCCAGGCAGGTGCGCAATTCCAGGTGGTTGTAGATCTCGCCATTGAGCACGAGCACATAGCGGCCGCTGGCCGAGACCATGGGCTGGTGCCCCGCCTCGGTCAGGTCCAGGATGGCCAGCCGCACATGGGCGAATGCCAGGTCGGCGCCGGGATCCTCCCACAAGCCATGGCTGTCGGGGCCGCGATGGCGGATGCGCCGGCAGCTATCGGCCAGCACGTCGGCCTTGCCTTGCAAGGGTCCCCAGATTCCAGCGATTCCACACATGATGGTGATTTCCGCGATGGTCAGGACAACGGGCGGCCGGGCTAACGGCCCGGTCCGCGCACGTCGTCGAAAAGTTGCTGCCACAGGCCCAGCACACGCCCGGCCGAAAAGCGTTCGCGCGCCTCGATGGCGCGCCCTGCCATGGCCTGGCGCGCAGCCTCGTCGCCCATCAGCGCCGACAGCGCCGCGGCGAGCGCGGCCACGTCGCCGTTGGGCCGCACCAGCACGCCGTCGACGCCGTCGCGCACCACTTCGCGCGGCCCGGTGTCGCAATCGAAGCAGACGGCCGCCAGGCCGCTTGCCAGCGATTCCAGCAATGTATTGGACAATCCTTCGAAACGCGAGCTCAACACGTAGAGGTCGGCGCTGGCGTACCAGTCGCCCACATTGCCTACCCGCCCCGGCAGCGCGACGCGGCCCTCCAGGCCGGCGGCGGCGATCTGCGCCTGCAGCCGCGCCCGTTCGGCGCCTTCGCCAAGGATGACCAGGTCCCAGTCGGGATGCTCGCCGGCAATGCGCGCATAGGCCTGCACCAGCAGGTCGAAGCCCTTGTCCGGATGCAGCCGGCCCACCGCCAGCAGGCGCCGGCGCCCGTCGCGGGCCGGCGGCGCCAGCACCGGCTCGGTGCGCGGCAACGGCCAGTGGACGGGGTTGGGAATCACCGCCAGCCGCGACCCCGGCACATGCCGCGCGAGCCAGTCGGCCGTGCCGCGCGTCAGCGCCACCACGCGCGCGGCGCGCGGGTAGGTCAGGCGCCGCAGGCGCTGCCAGAGGCCCGACAAGGCCTGCGACGGCGGATGCGTGTGCTCGGTGGCGATGACCCGGCACGGCAGGCCGCGCGCGGCCAGCACGGCCAGCACCGAGGCGGTGGTCATCATGCCCAGCACGATGTCGGGCTGGAACTGCCGCAACAGGCGGCGCAGCGCGCGCACGCGCCGCACGTTGGCGAGCGCGCCGCGCAGGCCGCCGCCCTCGCCCGCCGTATGCAGTATCTCGCGCCGTACCGCCGGGTGCAGCGTATAGGCGTCGTCGCGCGCATCGGCCTGCGTCGCCAGCATGACCTGCCAACCCGCCGCGGCCCAGTGCGCGCTCAGGTCGGCGGCCACGCGCTCGGCGCCGCCGCCATGCAGCGAATGAATGAAGATCAGCACGCGTGGTGCGGTGGCGCCGGCCATCAGCTCGCCTCCCGTGGCGCCGGCGGCTCGTGGGGCCGCACGGCGACCAGCGCATAGCAGGCGAACGACAGGGCGTACATCAGGCTGGTGGCCAGCATGATGCCGGCCGTGCCCATGCGCGGCGCCAGCATGGCGTTCAGAATGATCTTCAGCAGGAAATTGCCCACGGCGATCAAGGCCATGATGCGATAGCGATTCTGGCTGGCCAGCAATTGCACCAGGATCAGCACCCCGAAATAAAACGGCAGCTGCAAGAGCCCCCAGCGCAGCACCCCGGCCACCGCGGCGGTATTCTCGGCGGTGAAGGCGCCCCGCTCGAACAGCAGCGCCACGCCCCAGGGGGCAAGGACCCACGCCAGCGCCACCGCCGCGGTGCCGGCGCCGACCATCAGCACCGACCACTTCAGCGCCATGGCGCGGGCCCGCGCCGCGTCGCCGCGGCTTTGTATGTCGGCCAGCACCGGCAGCGCCGCGCGCCCCACCGACACGGCGCCGATGCCCAGCAGCAGCGACAGCAGGCGGCTGGCATAGCCCAGCGTGGCGTTGGCGTTGTCGCCCAGGTTGGCGGCGGTGTATTGGTCCAGCGGCCCCACGAAGCTCATGGCGACCTGCCCCACCAGCATGATGCCGGCGGCGCTCATCAGCTCGGGCCAGTGCGGCGAGCGCAGCGACAGCCGCGGCGCGCCCCACAGCCCGCCATCGGCGCGCGCGGCCAGCCACGCCAGCCACACGGCCTGGATCAGGTAGCCCACCAGCGTGCCCCACAGCAGCGGCCCGACGTCGTCGGCCGACACTGCCGCCAGCATCACCCACGCCAGCGTGGCCACCGCCGGCATGCTGTCGAGCAAGGTGTTGACGTGGCGCTCGTGGGACCGCAGCCGCGCCCCGCTGATGCCCGCCATCAGCACCAGCACGGTGACCGGCACGAAGGCGTACAGCAGTTGCCGGCTCATGGCCGCCACTTCCGGGGACAAGCCGCTGCCCAGCCATTGCAGCACCCATGGCCAGGCCAGCGCGGTCAGGGCCGCCAGCGCCAGGCCGCCCGCCAACACCATGCCCTGCAGCTCGCGCACGAACAGGTCGCGCTCGGCGCCGCCGGTGCGCCGCAGGCGCACCAGCACCGGGATCAGCACGACCCCCAGCACGCCCACGATGGTGACCGGCAGCCAGGTGGCCATGGTCATGGTGAACTGGTAGGCGTCCACGGCATCGCTGATGCCATAGCGGTACGCGACCGCCATTTCCTTGACGGCGCCCGCCGCCTTGCCCAGCACCAGGAAGACCGCCACCCGGAAAGCGCCCCTGAAGATGCGCAGGTGGTCGGGGTGGATGGCGTTGAACTTGCGTAGTAGCGTTTTCAAAAAACGTTCAGCGCAAGAATTGCTTGTACCAGGGCATGGCCGTCTCGAGACCCTTGAGGATGTCGTAGGCCGGCTGGTAGCCCAGCAGCTTGCCCGCCTTGCCGATGTCGGCCTGGGAATGGCGCACGTCGCCGGCGCGGAAGTCGGCGTAGACCGGCTGCTTGTCGTAGCGCACGCCCTGGCCGGCCAGCGCCTGGGCCAGGTAGCGGAACAGATCGTTCAGCGTGGTGCGGCCGCTGTAGGCCACGTTGTAGACCTGGTTGACGCCTTCCTCGGGCGCCAGCGCCGCCAGCAGATTGGCCTGCACGGCATTGTCCACGAAGCAGAAATCGCGGCTGGTCTCGCCGTCGCCGTTGATCACCACGTCGTCGCCGCGGATCATGGCGGCCGTCCACTTGGGGATCACGGCCGCGTAGGCGCCTTCCGGATCCTGGCGCTTGCCGAACACGTTGAAATACCGCAGCCCCACGCTGGCGAAACCATACGAGCGCGCGAATACGTCGGCATACAGCTCGTTGACGTACTTGGTCACGGCATACGGCGACAGCGGCTTGCCGATGGTGTCCTCGACCTTGGGCAGGCCGGGATGGTCGCCATAGGTGGAGCTGGAGGCCGCGTAGACGAAGGTCTTGGTGTTGGCATCGCGCGCCGCCACCAGCATGTTCAGGAAGCCGCCGATGTTGACGTCGTTGGTGGTGATCGGGTCGTTCAGCGAGCGCGGCACCGAGCCGAGCGCGGCCTGGTGCAGCACGTGGTCCACGCCCTCGACGGCCTGGCGGCACGCCGGCAGGTCGCGGATATCCCCTTCCAGGAAAGTGAAGCGCGCCCACTGGGCCGGTTCGACCGAATCGCGCACCTCGTCCAGGTTGTGGCGGTGGCCGGTGGCGAAGTTGTCCAGCCCCACCACGGTCTGGTCCAGCTTCAGCAGGGTTTCCAGCAGGTTCGAGCCGATGAACCCGGCGCAGCCGGTCACCAGCCATTTGCGGGGCGCGCGGCGCAATTCCTCTTTGAGGCTTTCGTAGCGATTGCTCATTCGTCTTCCTTACAGGCGCAGATCGGATTCGTCGGGGGCCAGCACGTATTTCAGGTCGTACAGCACGTGCTTGGCCTTGCCCAGCTTGCGGATTTCCGCCGCGCCCATCTCGATGAACTGGCGATGCGACACCGCCAGGATGATCGCGTCGTACTTGCCCGCCTCCGGCTCGGCCACCGGCGTAATGCCGTATTCGTGCACCGCCTCCTGGGGGTCGACCCACGGGTCGTAGACGTCCACGTCGACGTTGTACTCGCCCAGTTCGTTCACGATGTCCACCACCCGGGTATTGCGCAGGTCGGGGCAGTTTTCCTTGAAGGTCAGGCCCATGACCAGCACGCGCGCGCCCTGCACATGGATGCGCTGCTTGGTCATGCACTTGACCAGCTGCGACACCACGTAGCTGCCCATCGAGTCGTTCAGGCGGCGGCCGGCCAGGATGATCTCGGGGTGGTAGCCGATGGCCTGCGCCTTGTGCGTCAGGTAGTACGGGTCGACGCCGATGCAGTGGCCGCCCACCAGGCCGGGGCGGAACGGCAGGAAGTTCCACTTGGTGCCGGCGGCCTGCAGCACCGCTTCGGTATCGATGCCCATCTTGTTGAAGATCAGGGCCAGCTCGTTGATCAGCGCGATGTTGACGTCGCGCTGCGTGTTCTCGATGACCTTGGCGGCCTCGGCCACGCGGATGCTGGAAGCCTTGTGGGTGCCGGCCGTGATGATCTCGTTGTACAGCGTGTCGACCAGGTCGGCCACTTCGGGCGTCGAGCCGGAAGTGACCTTCTTGATGGTGTTGACGCGGTGCGCCTTGTCGCCCGGGTTGATGCGCTCGGGGCTGTAGCCGGCATAGAAGTCCTGGTTGAACTTCAGGCCGGAGACGCGCTCGAGCACCGGCACGCAGTCTTCTTCGGTGGCGCCCGGGTAGACCGTGGATTCGTAGATGACGATGTCGCCGCGCTTGAGCACCGCCCCGATCGTCTCGCTGGCCTTGATCAGCGGCGTCAGGTCGGGCTGCTTGTAGGCGTCGATGGGCGTGGGCACCGTGACGATGAACACGTTGGCCGCGGCCAGGTCGGCGCGCTCGGCGGTGTAGGTCAGGTACTTGGCCTCGGCCAGTTCGGCGTCGTCGACTTCGAGCGTATGGTCATGGCCCGCCTTGAGGGCCTCGATGCGCTTGGCGTTGATGTCGAAGCCGATCACCGGCCGCTTCTTGCCGAACTCAACGGCCAGGGGCAGTCCGACATAGCCCAGGCCGACCACGGCAAGTTTTACCTCATCGATACGCAAGATAGCTCTCCCTTGCCGTGTCGAGTCCACGGCATTTCAAACAGGAACGGTAAATTGTAACAACGGCCCGCCGGCCGGCGCAGCCGGCATACGTCAATGCGCACGCGGCAGCAGCAGCCAGCCGGGCCGGCGCCACGACACCAGCCGCACGTACAGCCAGATGTAGGCCGCCGCGAACACCAGCAGGCTCAAGCCGAGGATCCAGGCGTTGTCCCACCAGATCGTGGCCGGCACCAGGCCGATCAGCGCCAGTACCCACATGTAGGGCGAGGCCAGCGCGTTGCACAGCGCCGGCACCGCATGGCGGCGGTTCTTGCTGAAGGTCACGCGCACCAGCCGGCGGAACACCAGCTGGTGCAGGTGCAAGGCGTCGGGCTGGTCGACCGGCACGCCGCGCTTGAAACGGCGCCGCCAGATGGAAAAGCCGGTTTCGAACACGGGGTAGAACAGCACCGCCAGCGCGTAGAACGGCGAGACCGAGGGATTGCGCACCACCAGCAGCACCGCCAGCTCGGCCAGCATGAAACCCAGGAAGTACGCGCCGCCGTCGCCCAGGAACACGCGGCCGAACGGAAAATTCCAGACCAGGAAGCCGAGCGTCGCGGAAGCCAGCGCCGCGGCGATCATGGAAATGGGCATGTCGCCGACCTGCAGCCCGACCAGCGCGATCGACACCGCCATCAGGGTGGCCACCATGCCGGCCAGCCCGTTCATGCCGTCGACGATGTTCAGCGCGTGCGTACAGCCGCCCACCGCGAACATGGTGAACACCAGCGAAACCGGCCAGAACGCCAGCACCCAGTCGACCGGGGCGATGCCCACGCGGCTGACCCCGCCCAGCAGCCACCATGCAATGGCGGCCGACAGGAATGCCGCCAGCAGGCGCTTGCTGGCGCCGATGTCCTTGGTGATGTCTTCCAGCAGGCCGGCCACGAACACCGGCAGCACCGCGACGAACAGCGCGGGCCACAGCCAGGTGAGCGTCATGTTGCTGGGGCCCAGCACCAGCAGCCCGGCCAGCGACCCGGCCAGCACGGCCAGCCCGCCCACGCGCGGCGTGGCGCGCGAATGCGACGCCTGGGGCTTGCTCAGGTCGCTGTCGCCGGTGAAGGCGCCATGCCAGCGCTCCGACGCCACGATGAGCCCCCCCACCATGAACGCCACCACGCAGATGTACAGCCAGGTCACGGAAACACCTTAGTCGGGTCGATTTTTGAAGAAACAGAGCACAACATTATCGAGAGCGCGTGTAACGGTCATATATGTGAGACCTAAACAAGTGCAAGCCCGCCCCACAGAACGTAACGCCCCCTGTAGCGCCCCCCACGCTAGAGGGACAGCCGAAAACCATTGTAATTCTTTCCGTCCCGTTGCACGGGCCCGAATTAAGGGTAAATACGGAGGAATAGACATCCGCCAACGGCCTTGGCCGCGCGGCCATGAAAATTTTAGGGACGCATCTGCTCGACCCAAAAAAAAGCCCGAGATCTTGCGATCTCGGGCTAAATCCACCAAAGGAGGAGGGTGGAGGAGACAACCGGGGCATGTTGGGGTGAACACTGCGATATCGCTACCGGGTTCTACCGCTACGCAACCGGGGTTAGGCACCGCGCCGACTGCGTTTCAACATCCATGAACGAATCATAGTCCATCCATTTGTGCGATGCAAGATTTTTTTTGCGGCGAAGCCAGGCGGCCGACGGGTGTTGCGGTTTTGCAGCATCACCCCCACGAAAGCGGCGCGAATACTGGCCTGGGCGCGGCAGAGGGTTTTCTCCGAAAGGGTAAACCCTTGCGGGCTTACCCTATATTTTTCAACCACTTAGCACGCCAGAACCGGGACACCGCGGGCGCTGCGCGGGCCAATATGGTGCAATGCACCATCTTCTGCACCATCCTGGCGCGGCGGCTCAGATCCAGTAAGCCGTCGAGGTCATCACCCGCGACATGGCCCGCATCGCGCCGCGCACCGGCGCCGGCAGCGGCACGCCGCCCGCCTCTTCGGCGCTGGTGCGGTGCCGGGCTTCGTCCGCTTTCATCTGGCGCACGATCTGGCGCGAGCGCTCGTCTGTCTCGGGCAGGCTGCGCAGATGGCCGTCCAGGTGCGCCTCGACCTGGCGTTCGGTTTCCGCCATGAAGCCCAGATTGCGCGGCGTACCGGCGCGGCTGGCCAGCACGCCCAGCGCGAACGAACCGGCATACCACAATGGGTTGAGCAAACTCGGGCGGCTGCCCAGTTCCTCCAGGCGCTGTGCGCACCAGGCCAGGTGATCGACCTCCTCGGCCGCGGCGCGGCGCAGCAGGTCGCGCGCCGGCGCTTCGCGGCAGGCCGCCGCCTGGCCGCGATACAGGGCCTGCGCGCACACTTCGCCCACATGGTTGACGCGCATCAGCCCGGCGGCATGGCGCTTCTGCTGGTCGGTCAAGGGCGGGGCTGGGTCGGCGGCCTGCGCCGGATAAGGCCGCGACGAGGCGGCCGCGCCCGACAACACGCGCAACGCGCGGTCCACTTCGGCGAACAGCGGATCGAGCGGGCCGCGCCGGCGCGCAAACGGCGCCGGGCCGGCAGGTGAGGAAGCGACGGACATGACGGGACTCCTGTAACGGCCCCCACCCTGTCGGCAGGCGGGGCACTCATTCGGGAATTGTACGCAACGGGTATCATCGGTTTTTGTTCGCGCTTTACGTACAAGGAACCCTCTCATGGACTGCACGATCAACTGGGGCGGGCCCGACGGCATGCTCTTCGTGGCCACCACCGGCAGCGGCCACGTCGCCACGATGGACGGCGCGGTGGACGGCGGCGGCCACAACCTGGCGCCGCGTCCCATGGAGCTGCTGCTGGCCGGCACCGGCGGCTGCACCGCCTACGATGTCGTGCTCATCCTCAAGCGCGGCCGTCACGCGGTCAGCGGCTGCAGCGTGAAGCTCTCGGCCGAGCGCGCCGACACCGATCCCAAAGTGTTCACGCGCATCCATTTCGCCTTCACCGTCACCGGCCAGAACCTGCCGCGCGCCGCGGTCGAACGCGCCGTGCAGCTGTCGCACGAGAAATACTGCTCGGCCTCGGCCATGCTCGAAAAAACCGCGCAACTGAGCTTCTCGGTCGATATCGTCGACACGCAGGCCACGCCGGCCGCCTGATGCCGCCGCGCCGCCGGCCGGCCCGCCCGCCCGAACTGACATGAAACAATACCTCTCGCTGATCCAATCCATTCTCGACCACGGCTCGTGGCAGGAGAACCGCACCGGCATACGCACGCTGTCGCTGCCCGGCGCGTCCCTGCGCTTCGACCTGCAGCAGGGCTTCCCGGCGGTCACGACCAAGAAACTGGCCTTCAAGTCCGCCGTCGGCGAGCTGGTGGGCTTCTTGCGCGGCGCGCGCAGCGCGGCCGATTTCCGCGCGCTGGGCTGCAAGGTATGGGATCAGAACGCCAACGAGAACGCCGCCTGGCTGGCCAACCCGTACCGCGAAGGGCCGGACGACCTCGGCCCGGTGTACGGCGTGCAGTGGCGCCGCTGGCCCGCCTACAAGCTGGTGCCGAGCGCCAACACGGCCCAGGTCCAGGACGCCCTGGGCCGCGGCTACGCCCAGGTGGCCGAGCTCGACGAAGACGGCGTGCCGCACGTGCTGCTCTACAAGGCGGTGGACCAGCTGCGGCAATGCCTGGACGCCATCCACCACACGCCGCAGGACCGCCGCATCCTCTTCCATGGCTGGAACTGGGCGCAGATCGAGGAAATGGCCCTGCCGCCCTGCCACCTGCTGTACCAGTTCCTGCCCAATGCCACGACGCGCGAAATCTCGCTGTGCCTGTACATCCGCTCCAACGACGTGGGGCTGGGCACGCCGTTCAACCTGACCGAGGGCGCGGCGCTGCTGCACCTGGTCGGCCGCCTGACCGGCTACACGCCGCGCTGGTTCTCGTACTTCATCGGCGACGCGCACATCTACGAGAACCACCTGCCGATGCTGCGCGAGCAACTCACCCGCGATCCTTATCCCGCGCCGCGCCTGGTGCTGTCGGACCGCATCCCGGACTACGCCGCGACCGGCCGCTACCAGCCGGAATGGCTGGAACAGGTCGAGCCATCGGATTTCACCCTGCAGGACTACCAGCACCACCCGGCGCTGACCGCGCCCATGGCCGTGTAAGGAAGACCCCATGCCGCCTCGCCTGGCCCTCGTGGTCGCCTATTCCGACAACCGCGTCATCGGGCGCGACAACGCATTGCCCTGGAAACTGCCCGGCGACCTGGCGCACTTCAAGCGCACCACGCTGGGCAGCCCGATCATCATGGGACGCAAGACCTGGGAATCGCTGGGCCGCCCGCTGCCGGGCCGCGCCAACATCGTGATCAGCCGCAACCTGCAGTACAGCGCGCCCGGCACCCAGGTCGTGCCCACGCTGCAGGCCGCCATGGCCGCCTGCGGGGCAGTCGACGACGCCTACGTGATCGGCGGCGCGCAGATCTACGCGCAGGCGCTGCCGCTGGCCCAGCGCATCATCGCTACCGAAGTGCACGCGCAGGTCGAGGGCGACGCCTTCTTTCCCCTGCTGCCTTCGTTCGCCTGGCGCGAGGCGTCCCGCCAGCCGCAGCCGCCGGAAAACGGCTACGCCTACGATTTCGTCGTCTACGAACGCGCCGCCTGACGCGCCGGCCCGCCGGCGCCAGCCAGGAATCGCCACAATTCGGGCGCCTGTGAATAGGCGACATTGAAGCGTATCCACGGAATGTCCGCCTCGCCCGGGTCGAAGTACGAACCCGGCGCCAGCCAGATGCCGTCCTTCAAGGCCTGCTCGGCCAGGCCGTTGGCGCCCTGCGCATCGGCGCCGGGCAGGCGTGCCCACAGGAACAGGCCGGCCTGCGGCCGCGCCCACACTTGCATGCCCAGCTCGTCCATGCGTTGCCCGGCCATGCCATGGGCCTGGGCCAGGCGCTCGCGGGTGCGCACGATGTGGGCGCGGTAGCGCCCTTCGCGGATCACCTGGTGCACCACCCGCTCCATGATTTCCGGCGAGGTCAGCCCCACCGCCATCTTGGTGCGCGCGATATCGCGCATCAGGTCGCGGTGCGCCACCACGTAGCCCACCCGCACCGACGGACTGATCACTTTCGAATAGCCGCCCAGGTACACCACGCGCTGCGCGCCGTCCAGAGCCGCCAGCAGCGGCGCGACGCCGGGCATGAGTTCGCGCGAGATGTCGTCTTCGATGACCCAGAAATCGTGCTGCTGGGCGGCCTGCAACACGCGGAACGCGATGGCCATGCTCATCACGGCGCCGGACGGATTCTGCAGCACGGTGTTGACGAACAGCGCGCGCGGCCGGTGCTCGGCCGCCACGCGCCCCAGCACATCGCAATCCAGGCCGTCCGGCGTGCGCGGCACCGTGACCGCGCGCATCCCGGCCAGGCGCAGCAGCGGCAACAGGTTGGCATAGCAGGGCTGCTCGACCGCGACCGTGTCGCCGGGGCGCAGCAGGGTGCGGATCACCAGGTCCAGGCCGTGGGTCACGCCCTGGGTCAGCACCACCTGGTCGGGCGCGACGTCCAGTCCATGGGCCGCCAGGCCGGCCGCCACGCTTTCCCGCAGGGGCGCATACCCGTAGGGATGCCCATAGCCGGCGATGCGCAACGCCGGCACGCGGCCCAGGTGGCGCAGCGCCTGGTGCAGCCCTTCTTCGTTCAGCCATTCGCCGGGCAGCCAGCCGCAGCCCGACTTGATGGGGATGGAATGATCGGCGTAGATATCGGACAGCAGCCAACCCGCGTTCAGGCGCGGCGGCTGCCACGGCGCCATGGCCGGCCCGGCGGCCGGGCGGGCGCGGGCCGCCACGCGGTACCCGGCGCCCGGCCGGGCAACCAGCCACCCTTGCGCCACCAGGCGGCTGTAGGCGCCGGCCACGGTAAAGGTGCTGATCTCGTGGCTGCGCGCGAATTCGCGCACGGACGGCACCGCCATGCCCGGCCGCAGCGCTTGCGCCTCGATGGCGCGCACGAAGGCGTCGACTACCTGGTCGACCAGCGAGGGCGCTTGCCTGCGCGAACGGATCGGCTGGAAATCAAGCATGGCGCGGGTGGCGATGGATACCAATACAGCTGTCTCGCGCTCAACTATACAGTTAGCGCCGTTTACGCCAATTGTATATTTTCATCCGCGGCGGGCGCGCTCAGAATGGGCTCCAATCCTGCATTCATGCGCCGCCCCCCGCCGTACAGGCCGCGGCCCGCCCAGCAGGTTCTTCCTGGAGACCGCACCATGAACGCCCCCACCGGCTTGCCCGACCTGTCCCATCTGTGGATGCCGTTCACCGCCAACCGGCAATTCAAATCCCAGCCGCGCATGCTGGCTGGCGCCAAAGGCATGTATTACACCTCGACGGACGGCCGTCAGATCCTCGACGGCACGTCGGGCCTGTGGTGCGTCAATGCCGGCCACTGCCGCGAAGAAATCGCCCAGGCCATCGCGCGGCAGGCCGCCACGCTCGACTACGCCCCGGGGTTCCAGCTGGGCCATCCGCTCGCCTTCGAGGCGGCGTCCGCCGTGGCCGGCCTGATGCCGCAGGGCATGGACCGGGTGTTCTTCACCAACTCCGGCTCGGAATCGGTCGACACCGCGCTCAAGATCGCGCTGGCCTACCACCGGGCCCGCGGCGAAGCGCAGCGCACCCGCCTGATCGGCCGCGAACGCGGCTATCACGGCGTGGGCTTCGGCGGCATCTCGGTGGGCGGCATCTCGCCCAACCGCAAGACCTTCTCCGGCGCCCTGCTGCCCGCAGTGGATCACCTGCCGCACACGCACAGCCTGGAGCACAATGCGTTCTCGAAAGGCCAGCCGGCCTGGGGCGCCCACCTGGCCGACGACCTCGAGCGCATCGTCGCCCTGCACGACCCGTCCACCATCGCGGCCGTCATCGTCGAACCCATGGCCGGCTCGACCGGCGTGCTGGTCCCGCCGCAGGGCTACCTCGAACGGCTGCGCGAGATCACCGCGAAATACGGCATCCTGCTGATCTTCGACGAAGTCATCACCGGCTACGGCCGGCTCGGCACCGCCACGGCCAGCGACTACTTCGGCGTGACCCCCGACCTCATCACCATGGCCAAGGGCATCAGCAATGCGGCCGTGCCGGCGGGCGCCGTGGCGGTCAAGCGCGAGGTGCATGACGCCATCGTCAATGGCGCCCAGGGCGGCATCGAGTTCTTCCATGGCTATACGTATTCGGCCCACCCGCTGGCCGCCGCCGCGATCCTCGCCACGCTCGACCTGTACCGGCGCGACGACCTGTTCGCCCGCGCGCGCAAGCTGGCGCCGGCGTTCGAGGCCGCCGCGCACGGGCTCAAGGGCGCGCCCAACGTGATCGACGTCCGCAACATCGGCCTGGTAGCCGGCATCGAGCTGGCGCCGCGCGACGGCGCCCCCGGCGCCCGCGCCGCCGAAGCCTTCCAGAAATGCTTCGACAGCGGCCTGATGGTCCGCTACACCGGCGACACGCTGGCCGTCTCGCCCCCGCTGATCATCGAAGAGGCGCAAATCGCCGAAATGTTTGACTCGATCGGAAAGATCCTGAAGGAAGTTGCCTGACTCCATGAAAACTCTCACCCATTACATCGACGGCCGTCCGCAAGAGGGCCGCAGTGGCCGCTACGCCGAGGGCTTCAATCCGGCCACCGGCGAAGTCGCCACCTCGATCCCGCTGGCGTCGCCGGACGAGGTCGACGCCGCGGTCGCCGCCGCGCGCGCGGCCTTTCCCGCCTGGTCCGAAACGCCCGCGCTCAAGCGCGCGCGCATCCTGTTCAATTTCAAGGCCCTGCTCGACCGCCACCAGGACGAGCTGGCCGAGCTCATCACGCGCGAGCACGGCAAGGTGTTCTCCGACGCCAAGGGCGAAGTCGCGCGCGGCATCGAGGTCGTGGAGTTCGCCTGCGGCGCGCCCCAGCTGCTGAAAGGGCAGTACACCGACCAGATCGGCGGCGGCATCGACAACTGGAGCATGCGGCAGCCATTGGGCGTCGTGGCCGGCATTACGCCGTTCAACTTCCCCATGATGGTGCCGTGCTGGATGTTCCCGGTCGCGCTGGCCTGCGGCAACACCTTCGTGCTCAAGCCCTCCGAACGGGACCCGTCGGTTTCGCTGCGCCTGGCCGAGCTGCTCAAGGAAGCCGGCTTGCCCGATGGCGTCTTCAACGTGGTGCACGGCGACAAACAGGCCGTGGACGCGCTGATCGCCCATCCCGACGTCGAGGCCCTGTCGTTCGTCGGCTCCACGCCCATCGCCGAATACATCTACGCCGAAGGCACGCGCCGCGGCAAGCGCGTGCAGGCCCTGGGCGGCGCCAAGAACCACATGGTGGTCATGCCCGACGCCAACCTGGAGCAGGCCACCGACGCCCTGATCGGCGCGGCCTACGGATCGGCCGGCGAACGCTGCATGGCGATCTCGGTGGCGGTCGCGGTCGGCGACGTGGCCGACCAGCTGATCGAACGCCTGGAGCCGCGCGTGCGGGCGCTGGTCATCAAGAACGGCATGGAAGCGGACGCCGAGATGGGCCCGCTGGTCACGGCGCAGCACCGCGCCAAGGTGATCGGCTACATCGAGGACGGCATCGCGGCGGGCGCCCGGGTCGTGGTCGACGGCCGCGAACAGAAAGTGGCCGGCCAGGGTTTCTTCCTGGGCGGCACGCTGTTCGACCAGGTCACGCCGCAGATGAACATCTACCGCGAGGAAATCTTCGGACCGGTGCTGTGCGTGGTGCGCGTGCCCGACTTCGCCGCGGCGGTCGAGCTCATCAATGCCCACGAATTCGGCAACGGCGTGGCCTGCTTCACGTCCGACGGCGGCGTGGCGCGCGCCTTCGCGCGCCAGATCAAGGTCGGCATGGTGGGCATCAACGTGCCCATCCCCGTGCCCATGGCGTGGCATTCATTCGGCGGCTGGAAGCGCTCGCTGTTCGGCGACCACCATGCCTACGGCGAAGAAGGCGTGCGCTTCTACACGCGCTACAAGAGCGTCATGCAGCGCTGGCCCGACAGCATCGCCAAGGGCGCCGAGTTCACCATGCCGGTGGCCAAGTAAAACGGCGTTCGACGCCTTGGGTGCCGGGCCCCGCATGGCGAGGCCCGGCACCCGCTCCGAAGTGAACCGCGCGGGGCCCGTTGGCATGCCAGGCCCCGCGCAGCGCCTGGCACCTCGTCCGCCGGCCGCTTGGCCCCCTGCTTTTCGCGGCCGCCTCACCCACGGGCATCGCCGTATTGCCCAACGCGCATTTCTTCAGCAGAATCTTCCTATCCGGGTTTCTTCAAGTGAACGCACGGCCCTTGGGAGGATCACTCCGATGCGCATCGGAATAGGCGGGTTCCAGCACGAAACCAACACTTTCGCGCCGTCGCGCGCCACCTGGGAAGAATTCGCCGACAAGGGCGGCGGCTGGCCCAGGCTGGTGTCGGGGCCGCCCATGTTCCAGGCGGTGGCCGGCGCCAATATCCCGGTGGCGGGCTTCATCGAAGCCATGCCCGGGCACACCCTCCTGCCCACCACCTGGGCCGCCGCCAGCCCGTCGGGGCACGTCACGCGCGATGCCTACGAGCGCATCGCCGGCATGATCCTCGACGGCCTGCGCCAGGCGCTGCCGCTCGATGCCGTCTACCTGGACCTGCATGGCGCCATGGTGGCCGAGCACCTCGACGACGGCGAAGGCGAGCTGCTGCGCCGGGTGCGCGCCCTGGTCGGCCCCGCCGTGCCCATCGTGGCCAGCCTCGACCTGCACGCCAACGTCACCCGCGCGATGGTGGCGCACGCCGACAGCCTGGTCTGTTATCGCACTTACCCCCACATCGACATGGCCGACACCGGCCGGCGCGCGGCGCAGCTGCTGGACCGACGCCTGCACGGCATGCCGCGCCCCTACGTGGCGCTGCGCAGCATTCCCTACCTGATCTCGCTGTGCTGGCAATCCACCGATATCGAACCGTCGCGCAGCCTGTACAAGCTGCTCGAGGACCTCGAATCGCGCGACCCGACCATCAGCCTGTCGTTCGCCACCGGGTTCCCGGCGGCCGACTTCCCGGAATGCGCGCCCACGGTATGGGCCTACGGCGACACCCAGGACGACGCCGACGCCGCGGCCGACGCAATGGCGCGCGCGGTGCTCAATGCCGAAGCGGACTTCGGCGGCAAGATCCACACCCCGGACGAGGCCGTGCAGGCCGCCATGGCCATGGCGCGCGACGCCGCCAAGCCGGTCATCATCGCCGACGTGCAGGACAACCCCGGCGCCGGCGGCAGCTCCGACACCACCGGCATCCTGCGCGCGCTGCTGCGCCACCGGGCCGCCAACGCGGCCATCGGCCTGATCGTCGACCCGCGTGCCGCGCTGGCCGCGCACCAGGCTGGTGCGGGCAATACCGTGAAAATCGCGCTGGGCGGACATTCGGGTATTCCCGATGACGCCCCCCTCGAAGCCGAATACCTGGTCGAGACGCTCTCGGACGGGCGCTTCGATACCCACGGGGCGTTCTACCGCGGCTTCCACATGGACCTCGGCCCCAGCGCCTGCCTGCGTCTGGATGGCGTGCGCATCGTGGTGGCGTCCAACAAGGTCCAGATGGCCGACCAGGAAATGTTCCGTTTCGCCGGCATCGAGCCCACCCGCCAGGGCATCCTGGTGGTCAAGAGCTCGGCGCACTTCCGCGCCGACTTCACCGACATCGCGCACTCCATCCTGGTCTGTGCGGCGCCGGGCTCAATGCTCATGGACGCCAGCCGCCAGCCATGGACACGGCTGCGCCACGGCATCAGAATGGCACCTTGCGGACCGGCCTTTTCGGCCAGCGCCGCAAGCGCCTGACCGGCGCGCCACGCCAGACGGCACGCGGCCATCGTGACGGCTCCCGCCGCCCACAATCGACTCTAAGGGGATCTCCATGCTGAAGTTCGTCCGTACGGCCGTCCTGGCCGGCGCAACACTCCTTGCGGGGAGCGGCGCGCACGCAGAATCCGTCATCCGGGCCGTCATGCATTCGCCGCTGCGGCTCACCGACCCGCATGCCACCACCGCATACATCACCACGTGGCATGGCTACATGATCTACGACACGCTGCTGGCCACCGACGCCGACAACAAGGTGCAGCCGCAGATGCTCGAAAAATGGGAAGTCTCGCCCGACGGCAAGACCTACACCATGACCCTGCGCGCCGGCCTCAAGTGGCATGACGGCCAGCCGGTCAAGGCCGAGGACTGCGTCGCCTCCATCAAGCGCTGGGCGGCGGGCGACGGCATGGGCCGCACACTGCTGAAATTCACCTCCAGCATCGACGTGGTCGACGACCAGACCTTCCGCATCGTCATGACCGAGCCCACCGACCTGGCGCTGCGCGCCCTGTCCAAGCCGACCGGCACGGCCGCCTTCATGATGCCCAAGCGCATCGCCGAGATCCCCATCGGCACGCCCATCACCGACATGACCGGCTCGGGCCCCTTCAAGGTCACCGAATTCAAGCCCGGCGTCACCACGGTGTACGTCAAGAACACCGACTACGTGCCGCGCAAGGAGCCCGCCAGCGGCCTGGCCGGCGGCAAGGTGGTCAACGTCGACAAGGTCGTCTGGAACGTCATGCCCGACGCCCTCACCACCGCCAACGCGCTGATGGGCGGCGAGATCGACTACGTCGAGCAGTTCCCGTACGACCTGCTGCCCATGCTGGACGGCAACGCCGACTTCAAGGTCGAATCGCTCAGCCCGGTCGGCTACTTCACGATGTACCGCTTCAACTTCAAATACCCGCCCTTCGACAACAAGAAGATCCGCCAGGCCGCCATGTACGCCATCGGCCAGGAAGACGTCATGAAGGCGCTGGTGGGCAATCCCAAGTACTACCAGACCTGCGCCTCGCTGTGGGGCTGCGGCACGCCCTTCGAGAGCGACATCGGCAAGGATATCGTGGTGCCGTCCAACATCGAGAAGGCCCGCGAGCTGCTGAAGGAAGCCGGCTACGACAACACGCCTATCCTGGTCATGCACGCCACCGATGTCGGCACGCTCAGCCCGCAGCCGGTCGTCATGGCGCAGGCGCTGCGCAAGGCCGGCTTCAACGTCAACCTGGCCGCCATGGACTGGCAGAGCGTGGTGGCGCGCCGCGCCTCCAAGGCCGCTCCCGACGCCGGCGGCTGGAACATCCACAACACCAACTGGTACGCCACCGACATCATGGACCCGGTCCGCTCCGCGCCCGCCTCGGCCAACGGCGACAAGGCCTGGTTCGGCTGGCCCGACTTCCCGCAGATCGAAGCGCTGCGCACCAAGCTGGCCCTGACCTCCGACCCGGCCGAGCAGAAGAAAATCGCCGACGAAGTGCAGCGCATCGGCATCGACGAGGGCCTGTACGTGCCGCTCGGCCAGATGTCGGTGCCGACGGCCTACTCGATCAAGCTCAGCGGCCTGGTGCACGCCCCCATCATGGCGTTCTGGAACGTCAAGAAAGCGCCCTGATCCTGGCGAGAGGTCCCGATGCTGGCATTCATCCTGCGGCGGCTGCTGGCCACCATCCCCGTGCTGGTGCTGGTGGCCGTGGTCGTCTTCGCGATCCTCCGGCTCAGCCCTGGCGACCCCGCCGTCATCATGGCCGGCGACGGCGCCACGCCGGAGCGCATCGCCCAGATCCGCCAGGTCATGGGCCTGGACCAGCCGCTGGTGAAGCAGTTCTTCCTGTGGGCCGGCCGGCTGCTGCAAGGCGACATCGGCACCTCGCTCATGTCCGGGGTGCCGGTCCGCCAGCTGATAGGCCAGCGTCTCGAACCCTCGCTCAGCCTGGCGGCGCTGACGCTGCTGCTCACGCTGGTCGTCGCCATTCCGCTCGGCATCCTGGCCGCGTGGCGCCAGGGGCGCCTGCTCGACCGCCTGGTGATGGGCTTCTCGGTGCTGGGCTTCTCGGTGCCGGTCTTCGTCACCGCCTACGTGCTCATCTGGGCCTTCGCCATCGAGCTGGACTGGTTCAAGGTGCAGGGCTACGCGCCGCTGTCGGGCGGCTTCTGGCCGTTCCTGCACCGCCTGATCCTGCCGGCCCTGGCGCTGTCCACCATCTATGTGGCGCTGATCGCCCGCATCACGCGCACCAGCGTCATCGAAGTCATGGGCGAGGACTTCATCCGCACCGCGCGCGCCAAGGGGCTCGGCGAAACCGGCGTCCTGCTGGGGCACGCGCTGCGCAACGCCGCCGTGCCGATCGCCACCGTGGTGGGCGTGGGCATCGCGCTGCTGATCAGCGGCGTGGTGGTCACCGAATCGGTGTTCAATATCCCCGGGCTGGGACGGCTGGTGGTCGAAGCCGTGCTGGCGCGCGACTACCCCGTCATACAGGGCCTGACGCTGTTCTTCGCCTTCGTATACGTCTTCATCAATCTGGTCGTCGATTGCGCCTATACGCTGTTCGACCCGCGCATCAGGTATTGACCATGGCCACGCAATCCGACGCCTTGCCCCGCGCCGCCGGCCTGCCCGGCGCCGATCCGCGCGCCTCCGCCTGGCGGCGGGTGCGCCATACCCTGAAGACCTGGCCGGTGCTGCTGGCGCTGGTAGTGCTGTCGCTGGTCGTCCTGGCGGCGCTGCTGGCGCCGTGGCTGGGCACCGTCAGCCCCACCGCCATCGACCCCGGCAACCGGCTCAAGCCGCCATTCGGCGGCTACCTGCTCGGCACCGACGCGTTCGGCCGCGACATCTGGTCGCGCGTCGTCTACGGGGCCCGCGTCTCGCTGATCGCCGGCCTGGGCGCCGCCGTGATCAGCGTCGCCGCCGGCCTGGCGATCGGCCTGGTGGCAGGGTGGTTCCGGTCGCTCGACGGCTTCATCATGCGCGTCATGGACGCGGTCATGGCCATTCCCGGCATTCTGCTGGCCATTGCCCTGGTGTCGGTCACGGGCGCCAGCCTGACCACCGTCCTGGTGGCCATCACCATTCCCGAGATCCCGCGCGTGGTGCGCCTGGTGCGCGGCCAGATACTCAGCGTGCGCGGCGAGCCCTATGTCGAGGCCGCCCTGGCGCTGGGCACGCCGCTGCATTTGCTGCTGTGGCGCCATCTGGTCCCCAGCACGGTGGCGCCGCTGACGGTGCAGGGCACGTACGTGTTCGCCTCCGCCATGCTCACCGAAGCCATCCTCAGCTTCCTGGGCGCCGGCATCCCGCCCGAAATCGCCTCGTGGGGCAACATCATGTCCGAGGGCCGCATGTATTTCCGCATGCTGCCGGGCCTCATCCTGTTCCCCGGCCTGTTCCTGTCGCTGACCGTGCTCAGCGTGAATATCCTGGGCGATGCGCTGCGCGACGCGCTCGACCCCAAGATGGTGCGCAGGATCTGAACCATGTCCTATTCCCCCAATCCGCCCGCCGGCGACACCACTTCCGCGGTACTGGCCATCCGCAACCTGTCGGTCGCGGTGGCGGGCGCCGGCAACCGGGTGGTGCGCAACCTCAGCCTGGACGTGCATGCCGGCGAGACCGTCTGCGTGGTCGGCGAATCCGGTTCCGGCAAATCGGTCAGCTCGCTGGCGGTCATGGGGCTGCTGCCCCCCGGCGTGCTCGAGCCCACTGGCGCCATCCGGGTCGAAGGCGAGGACATCCTCAGCGCCACGCCGCGCCGCCTGCGCGAATTGCGCGCCACGCGCATGGCCATGGTGTTCCAGGAACCCATGACCGCGCTGAACCCGGTGCATACCGTCGGCCGCCAGGTCGACGAAGTGCTGCGCCTGCACCGCCGCATGACGCGCGCCCAGCGGCGCGCCAAGGTGCTCGACATGTTCCGCTCGGTGCATCTGCCCGATCCGGAGCGCATCTATGAGTCCTACCCCCACCAATTGTCGGGCGGCCAGCGCCAGCGCATCGTCATCGCCATGGCGCTCATCCTCGAGCCGCGCCTGCTGATCGCCGACGAGCCCACCACGGCGCTGGACGTCACCACCCAGAAGCAGATCCTCGCCCTCATCAAGGAATTGCAGGTCAAGCACCGCACCGCCGTGCTGTTCATCACGCACGACTTCGGCGTGGTGGCCGAGATCGCCGATCGCATCGTGGTCATGAACCAGGGCGACCTGGTCGAAACCGGCACGCGCGACGATATCCTGGCGCGGCCGCAACAGAGCTACACCCGCCGCCTGGTGTCGTCCGTGCCCAGCCTGGTGCCGCTGCGCCGCGACGCGCCGGACGGCGCCACGGTACTCAGCGTGCACGGGCTGGGCCGCGTCTACACCGACAAGCGGCCCTTCTGGAGCGGCGGCAAGCGCGCCGTGCTGGCCGCCGACGACGTCAACCTGACGCTGCGCAAGGGCGAGATCCTCGGCATCGTCGGCGAATCAGGCTCAGGCAAGTCCACGGTGGCGCGCTGCATCCTGCGGCTGATCGAGCCCACGGCCGGCAGCATGCGCATCGGCGGCGACGACATCTCGGCGCTCGCCGGCGCGGCGCTGCGGCCGATGCGCCGGCGCATCCAGATCGTCTTCCAGGATCCTTACCGCTCGCTCAACCCGCGTCGCAAGGTGGGCGAGTCCATCATCGAGGGGCTGTTGAATTTCGGCGAACCGCGCCAGCAGGCGCTCGAGCGCGCCGCGGCCACCCTGAAGGTGGTCGGGCTGGACGGCAATGCCATGGAACGCTATCCGCACCAGTTTTCGGGCGGCCAGCGGCAGCGCATCTGCATTGCCCGGGCCCTGGTGATGGAACCGGAAGTCCTGGTGGCGGACGAAGCCGTCTCGGCGCTCGACGTATCCGTCCAGGCCCAGGTACTGGAACTGCTCGAGCAGATCCGCAGCCGCACCGGCGTGGGCGTGCTCTTCATCACGCACGACCTGCGCGTGGCCGCGCAGATCTGCGACACCATCATGGTCATGCAGCACGGCCGCGTCGTCGAGACCGGCGCCGCCGAACTCGTGCTGACCCGGCCGTCGCACGACTACACCCGCGCGCTGATCGACGCCGCGCCCGGGCGCGGCTGGGACTTCCGCAATTTCCGGCCGCTGGCGGCATAAAGTGACATCGATCCCCGAGCGCCACGCGCCCTCCCCCGCGGCCCGGCCACACTCGTAAACCCACTTGGAGCACGACACCATGCGCTGGTTGCTGGCAATGATCAAGCACGAGACCAACACTTTTTCCCCGGTGCCGACGCCGCTCGAACGCTTCTTTCGCGGCAGTCCCGAGATACTCGCCGGCGAACGCGCCATCCGTGCCTACGAACACACCGACAGCGGCCTGGGCGGCTATATCGAAGTCGCGCGCCGCGAAGGCGCGGAGATCGTCGTGCCGGTGGCGGCCGAGTCCTGGCCCAGCGCGCCCGCCGACGCGGACACCTACGAACGCCTGTGCGGGCTGGTGCTCGAGGAAGTGCGGCGCGGCGGCTACGACGCCATCCTGCTCGACCTGCATGGCGCCATGGTCGCCGAGGGAATCGAAGACGCCGAAGGCCACCTGCTGCGCCGCCTGCGCGAAATCGACCCCGACACGCCGGTGGGCGTGACGCTCGACATGCACGCCAATATCTACGACGACATCGTGCGCCATGCCACGGTGGTGTCGGGCTTTCACACCTATCCCCACGTCGACATCCGCGCGGCCGGCGTGCGCGCCGCCGACGTCATCGCCCGCACTCTCAAGGGCGAGATCCGGCCGGTCATGGCCTGGGCCAACAAGCCCATGCTGCCGCACATCATGTGCCAGGGCACCCACGCCGATCCCAACAAATCGCTGCAAGAACGCTGCCGCGCGCTGGAGTCCCAGGGGGTGCTGGCCGCCTCGGTGTTCGTCGGGTTCCCGCACGCCGATATCCGCGAAGCCGGCCTGAGCGCGGTGATCTGCACCGACGGCGACCTGCCCGCCGCGCAGCGTTGGCGCGACGAACTGCTGGAGGCCGCCTGGAACGGCCGCGAACAATGGGTCTTCCACTGCGAACCGCTGGCGCCCGCCATCGCGCGCGCCAAGACCATCGAGCAGGGTCCCGTCATCCTGCTCGACCACTTCGACAACACCGGCTCCGGCGGCACCATGGACACGACCGCCGTGCTGGCCGAGATCCTGCGCCAGGGCCTGGAGAACGTCGCCTTCTACGCCTTGTGCGATCCGCAGGCGGCGCAGCAGGCCGCCGCGGCGGGCGTGGGCGCCGAACTCACCCTGCCGCTGGGCGGCAAGGTGGCCATGCCGGCGCTCAAGCAGCCAAGCGAACCGCTGCCCGTCACCGGCCGGGTCAAGCTGGTGTTCGACGGCGTATACCTGAACCGCGGGCCCATGTACCGCGGCGTACGCAACGACACCGGGCTGACCGTGGTGTTCGATACCGGCAAGGTGCAGATCGTCATCGTCTCGCGCCACCAGGAACCCTTCGACATCAACTGCCTGCTGTCGGCCGGCATCGATCCGCTGCAAAAGCGCTACGTGGCGCTCAAGAGCCGCGTGCACTGGCGCGCCGGCTTCGCCGACATGGCCACCGAGATCATTCCCTGCACGGGCGTGGGCGTCACCACCTCGGACTACAGCCAGGTCGAATTCAAGCACGTGCGTCGTCCGATCTATCCGCTGGATCCCCTCTGACCAATCGCCATTTCGTCGCAACCTGATACGCACAGTAACTTCTATGAGAGGCGCCGCACGGTCGCGTCGTTATACTCGCCGCGGGCGATCAGCGCCTTCCGGACGCCGCCCGGCGGCGGTCCGGATCATATCCATTATCGAGTTGGACGAATAACAATGAAGAAGGCTGTAGGGATCACCGCGGGCGTGGTCGTAGTTCTGGCGGCAGGCTGGCTGGGCGCCACCTGGTACACCGGCAAGCGCATCGAAAGCGAGGCGCCGGCCCAATTGGCGGCCGTCAACAAGGAAATGGCCGATGCCCTGGCCGGCATGGGCTTCACCCTGACCATCCAGCAGCTGGACCACGCGCGCGGCTTCTTCACCAGCCGGGCGCGCTACAGCATCGCACTGGCCAAGGCGCCCGGCGGTCCCGAGGACCTGCCCGAGGGCACGGTCGAAGTCGTCTCCGATATCGAGCACGGCCCGTTCCCCAGGCGCGCCATCGCCGGCGGCCACCTGCTGCCCAAGCTGGCGTTCGTGCACTCCGAGTTGGCCGAGACCGACAACCTGAAGCCGTTGTTCGAGCTGACCAAGGGCGCCACGCCGCTCTGGGGCGATACCGTGGTGTCATACAACGGCGACAGCGTCGGCACCGCCGGCATTGCGCCGATCGAAATCAGCCGCGAAGACGGCAGCCTGAAGTTCAGCGGCGCGCACGCCGAAGGCCGCTTCGTGCGGGCCTCCAAGAATTCCGTCGGCCATATCGCCATCGGCCAGGTGATCTTCGATGCCAGCAAGGCCGAATCGCCGCTCAAGCTGGACATGGCGGGCCTGAACTTCGACTTCGACACCCGCATGGGCCAGTTCGGATTCGGCATCGGCAGTTCCAACGCCAAGATCGACCGCTTCGGCTTCGAAGACATCGAGACCGGCGCCAAGATCGCCTTGCAGGGGCTGGGCTACACCGTCGCGCTGACCGAGAACGACACGAACATCAATCTCGAGGCGGGCTACCAGGTCGGCCAGATCACCGTCAACGGCAACGATTTCGGCAAAGGCCAGGCCACCCTGAAGATGGAGCGGCTCGACGGCAAGGCCGCCGCCGAGCTGTCCAGGCTGTATCGCGAATTGGTCACCAGCATGAGCGACGACGGCGACGACGTCTCGTTGACCGAGGAACAGCGCCAGCAGGCGCTGCAACAGGTCAAGCAGTTGCTGGCCGGCAATCCGTCGTTGCGCCTGGATCCGCTCGTCTGGCAGACCGGCAAGGGCGAAAGCCGCGTGACGCTGGCGGTCGACCTGGTCAAGCCGGCCGAGGCCGACGCCGCGGCGTCGGCCGCCACCCTGCCCGACACCGTGCGCGAAGCGGTCAAGGCCATCGACCTCAAAGTCACGCTGTCCAAGCCCATGCTGCAGGACCTCATCGCGCAGTACATGCAGGGGCAGGGCCTGGAAGCCCAGGAAGCGGCCAGCGAAGCCAGCGACCAGGTCGGTTCCCTGGCCGGCATGGCGGAAATGCTGAACATCGGCAAGAATGACGGCGACAACATCGTCGGCACCTTCCGCTACGCCGACGGCACGGCCAACCTGAATGGCCAGGCCATCCCGGCCGACGAACTGTTCGACAACCTGCTGGGCGGGCTGGCTGCCGACGACGCCAGCGAGGCGGACGAGCCCGCCGGCCAGATGCTGGGCGCCGTGGATCCCACGATCATCGGCGGCATCCTGGACGAGACCGGCATCAGCTACGAAACCGATGTGTCGGAAACCGGCATGCCCTTCATCAGGATCGATGCGGCGCACACCGGCGCCAGCAGCGTGCGGGTGGACTTCAACGATTGCGACGAAGCTTCCAGCTGCTCCGACCTGATGCTGCGCGCCGTCGTCGCGTCTGCCCGTCCCATCCCGCTGACCCGGATCAACGACTGGAATACGCGCAACCGCTGGACGCGCGCCTACCTGGAAGACAGCAAGAACGCCGTGCTGGAAATGGACGTGAACGCCTACGGCGGAATCGGCGGCAACGGCGCCAGCTACCTGATCAGCACGTTCCTGACCACCCTGCCGGCGTTCGCCGAAGTCATGACCGCCAAGTGACGCCATGCCATCCCACTTGCTGATGGGATGACTTTTCTCAAAACGCCCGCATGCCCAGCGGGCGTTTTTTTGGGCCTCCTATTACACTGCGCAACGCTCGCAGCCGACCATGCCGGTCAGCTGCATTTCCGTACAGCGCATGGCTCTCCTCAACCTCGTCTCGTCCCTGTTTTCCAGGAAGCAGGTCGCGCCCGCCGGCGCGGGCCGGCAAGGCCCGCCCGGCCAAGCCGGGCAGCCGCGGGCGCCGGCCCTCTCCGAACCCCGCGCCGGTGCCCCCCGCCTGCTGTTCGTGGTCAACAACCCGGCCTACTTCCTGTCTCACCGCCTGCCGCTGGCCCTGGCCGCGCGCCATGCCGGCTACGAGGTACACGTCGCCACCATGGCCGGCGACAGCGTCGCCCACATAGAGGCGCTTGGCCTGGCGCACCATGTGCTGCCCATGACCCGCAGCGGCCGGCACCCCGTGCGCGAACTGCACACGCTGTGGTCGCTGTGGCGCCTGTTCCGTCGCCTGCGGCCCGCCGTGGTCCACCTGGTGACGATCAAGCCGGTGCTCTACGGCGGCATCGCGGCCCGGCTGGCCCGAGTGCCGGGGGCGGTATTCGCCATTTCGGGCCTGGGGTTCACTTTCATCGAGCGCGGCGTCAAGGCCGCCCTGCTGCGGCAAGTCGTGGCGCGCCTGTATCGGCAGGCGCTGAAACACCGCAACAGCCGGGTAGTATTCCAGAACGCCAATGATCGCGACCTGCTGCGCCGCCTGGGCGCGCTGCGCGACGGCCAGGCCGTGATGACTCGCGGTTCGGGCGTGGACTTGTCCGCCTATGCCGCGGTGGCCGAACCGGCCGGCCCTCCAGTCATCGTCCTGATGGCCGCCCGTTTGCTGCGGCACAAGGGTGTGCTGGAATTCGTCGAGGCGGCACGCCTGCTGCGCAGCCGCCAAGTCCCGGTGCGCATGGTGCTGGCCGGCGGCATTGACCCGGACAACCCGGCTTCGGTCGCCCAGTCCGACGTCGATGCCTGGCGGCAAGAGGGGTGCGTCGAGGCGCTGGGTGAACGCAACGACGTAGCCATGCTGTACGCGACCTCGCATATCGCGGTGCTGCCGTCCTATCGCGAGGGCCTGCCGCGCTCGCTGATCGAGGCGGCGGCCTGCGGCCGCGCGGTGGTGACCACCGACGTGCCGGGTTGCCGCGACGCGATCGACCCCGGCCGCACCGGCCTGCTGGTGCCGCCGCGCGACGCCCGGGCGCTGGCGGCGGCAATCGAGCAACTGGCCAGCGACAGCGTGCTTCGGCAGCGGCTGGGAATGGCCGGGCGCGAGCTGGCCGAACGCGAGTTCAGCATCGTCGACGCATGCCGCCAGCATCTGGATATCTACCAGGCCCTGACGGCCCCGCAACCGCGCCAGACGCTGCCCCAGCCATAAGAATGATTTGCCGCAAGGCGTCCGTGCGGCCGCCTGGCGCGTAGGCCGCAACCCGGCCTTACACTGCCTGGCATTATCTGTCGCGGTCGATTGCACCGGCCCGGTGCATCCGTACGGCGATGCAGGGCCGTCACCATGGATTTCCTCCCCCTGTTCCACCATCTCGAGGGCCGAACCGTCCTGCTCGTCGGCGGCGGGGATATCGCGCTGCGCAAGGCCCGCCTGCTGCATGCCGCGGGCGCACGCATCCGCGCCGTCGCGCCGTGCGTACACCCGGAACTGCGCACGCTGGCCGCCGAGCTGCACGAGCGCGGCTACGCCGAGCACGACCTGCTCCACGCAGTCCTGGCGGTCGCCGCCACCGACGACGCCACGCTCAACGCGATGGTATCGGCGCAGGCACAGGCGCGCGCCGTGCCGGTCAACGTGGTCGACGCGCCCGCCCTGTGCACCGTGCTGTTTCCCGCCATCGTCGACCGCTCTCCCCTGGTCGTGGCCGTCGGCAGCGGCGGCCACGCGCCTGTCCTCGCGCGCCTGGTCCGCGCCAAGATCGAAACCTGGCTGCCGGCCCGCTACGGCCAGCTCGCCCAGCTCGCCAGGCACTTCCGGAGCCAGGTCAAGGCGCGCCTGCCCAGCGTGCAGCAGCGGCGCATTTTCTGGGAAGAGGCCTTCCAGGGCCCGGCCGCGGAAGCCGTCTTCGCCGGCCGTCCCGACCAGGCCGGCCGCCTGCTCGAAGCCTGGCTGGCCGGCGCCACCGCGCAGGCGCCGGGCGAAGTGTATTGGGTCGATGCCGGTCCGGGCGACCCGGACTTGCTGACTTTCCGCGCGCTGCGCCTGATGCAACAGGCCGACCTGGTCATGCACGACCGCACGGTGCCGGCGGCCATCGTCGGTCTGTGCCGCCGCGACGCGGACCGCATCGCCATCGATCCGCAAGCCGATCCGGCAACCGTCGGCCGGCTCGCCGAGCTGGCCCGGCAAGGCAAGCGGGCCTTGCGCCTGGCCGCCGGCAATACCCCGGCCGCCCGCCGCCACGCAGCGCGCGATGCACTGGCCTCCCTGGACGTGCCCTGCCAGATGGTGCCCGGTATCGAAGCCGCGCCGCCGCCCCGTCCGGCGCCAGCCTGACCTCGCGCCCATCCGGCGTCCGAATCCGCAGCATTCCACCATGCAACTCCACCGCGTACATCACCAGATCCTTCGCAGCCACCACCTGTTCGAGCCGCTCAGCGAGGCGCAGCTCGATACCCTCCTGCAAACCGCGCGGCTGGTCAACGTCGACAAGGGCGCCAAGCTGTTCCACCAGGGCGAGCCCGCCCACGCGTTCTATTTCGTGATCTCCGGCACGGTCAAGATCTACCGCCTGACGCCGGACGGCCAGGAAAAGGTGTTCGAGGTCATAGGCAGCCGCCAGACATTCGCCGAAGCCATGATGCTCATGGACACCCCGGACTACGTCGCCTCCGCGCAGGCCATCGCGCCGTCGCAGCTCTACCGGTTCTCGAACAGCACCTACATGGAACTGCTGCAGAACAACAGCAAGCTCACGTTCGCGCTGCTGGCCAAGCTGTGCATCCGCCTGCACCAGCGCATCAACGAGATCGAAACACTGTCGCTCAAGAACGCCACGCACCGCGTGGTGCGGTATCTGCTGACGCAACTGGCGCGCCGCCCCGGCTCCACCAGCTTCGAACTGCCCATGGCCAAGCGGCTGGTGGCCGGACACCTGTCCATCCAGCCTGAGACCTTCTCGCGCATCATCCGCCACCTGATCGACGAAGGCATCATCGCCCAGCAAGGCAATCACATCTCGGTCCTCAACAGCCAGCGCCTGGAACAGTTCGAATAGGCCGCCCTCCGCCCATGCCACACTGCCTGTACTGCCAACAGCAAGCGCCCGCCGACGCAACGGCATGCGATCACTGCGGCATGCCGCTGCCCACCCAGGCCGAGCGCGCCCGCCAGCGGCGCCTGCGGCGCTTCCAGTGGTTCTGCGTGGGCCTCACCCTGTTCTGCGCGCTGATGATCTACTGGCTGCCGCGCACGCTCCAATAGCGCGCGGCCTCAGGAACGGGTCAACTGCCGATAGAGCTGCGGCAGGCGAAACGGCAGTTGGCCGGGCTGGCGTATCAGGGTGAAGCCGTTCGCACCGAACATGTAAGGCAGATAATCGCCGGCTTCCCGGTCGATCGTGATGCAGAACGGCAGCAGCCCTTCGCGACGCGCCTCGATGACCGCCTGGCGGGTATCCTCCACCCCGTATCGTCCTTCGTAGCGGTCCAGGTCATTGGGCTTGCCGTCCGTCACCAGCAACAACAGTCGGCGCCGGCGCTTGCTGGCGGCGAGCAGGCGCGTGGCCTGGCGGATCGCCGCGCCCATGCGCGTGTAATAGCCGGGCCGCAGCGACTGGATGCGTCCGCGCGTGGCGTCGTCATAACGCTGCTGGAACGTCTTCAGCTCCAGCATGCGCACCTGCTCGCGGCGCAACGACGAAAACCCATACAGCGCGAACTGGTCGCCCACGGCCGACAGCGCCTCGCCAAACAACAGCAGGCTGTCGCCGATGACATCGATGACCCGATGCGCGTCGTCCAGGTGCGCGTCGGTGGACATGGACAGATCGGCCAGCAGCAGGCAGGCCAGGTCTCGTCGCGCCTGGCGGCGTTCCATATACCAGCCCCGCTCGACGCAGCGCCCGTGCTGGCGCTCGACCTGGAAATCGAGCCAGGCCTGCATATCGAGTTCGGTGCCGGACTGCTGCGCGCGCAGCCAATGGCGGTCGCTGCGCAAGTGTTCGAACTGGCGCCGCAGGCGGCGCGCCAGCGGCCCCAAGTGCTGCGGCAACGGCTGCGGCTCGCAGCGGCGTGGCCGCAGCATGTGCAACTGCACGAAGTTCGGCTGCAGGCGCTGGCGGCGATAATCCCATTCCGGCAGGGCGGCCGCCGCGCCCAGCGGCACGTCGTCGGATTCGGCCGGCGGCAGGTCCAGATCGAGCTTGAGCCCGCCGCCGCGCCGCATCCGCGTGCGCGACAAGGCGAGCTCATCCAGATCTTGCGCCACCCGGCCCGCGTCCGGGTTGTCGGCGTCGTCGCCGCAGCGGTCCAGGTCGACGTGCTCGGACCAGCTGAACAGGCTCTCGAGCCGGAACAGCAACAGCCCTCCCTTGCCAGTACGATCTTCGACGCGGCCGGCCCGCTTGCGCGCGACCTTGGCGTCCGGGGCGCCGGATTGCGCCGTCTCTTCTTCGTCGGCGAACTGGGCCTTCTGCGGCGCGCCGAGGAATTCCGGCGGGTACAGCCACAGGGGCAACGGCCATGGCGCCCGCTCGCTGCGCGGGAAGTGCTCGACGCTGCCGGGCATGGCCAATGCCTGGCGCAAGGCCCGCTCCAGCGCCGCTTCGTCGCGCCCCAGGCGGGCCGGATCGGGTCGTTGCCTCAGATGCGCCTCGACCAGGCGCTGGTAGCGCGGCCGCAAGGCCGGATAATGCTGCAACAATGCCACCGTCCAGCGCTGGTTGTCCCGCCCCCAGTGACGCATGCCACGCGATTGGGCGGCAAGCAGCGCCAGCCAGCGGTACAACTCCGCGTTCAGGCATGCTTCGGGATACACCGCCAGCTGCGGCGGCAGGCGCAGGCTGTCGGCATCGCGCCAGGCCACCGACATGCCATGGCCGGCCCCTGCCACCCGCTCCAGCACGCTGCGACGCAGCGGCAGGTTGCGCGTGCCCGCGGCCTCCACGCCAATCCCCCCGCTGCCCCCCATGGCGCGGAACAACACGGCCAGGGAGCGCCGCAGGTCATCGAGCGCGACCCGCGCATCGGGAAAATCATGGCTGGCCTGGCGGGTAATGAACCGATGCCAGATGCCGCCCACCCATTCTTCTGGTTCGAAAGCCAAGACAGCCTCGTCGTACGCATTGGAAAACGCCCGCGCGGCGGCGCCCGCAAAGCAAGACGGCCCGCTTCGATGCAGCGGGCCGTCCGGGTGCGGGCAGGCCGCGTCAGGCCTGGGCCGTCAGGGCTGGCTGCCCTGCCCCGCCCCGCTGGCGGAAGCTGAGCAGGTAGCAGACCAGGCCGATCAGGAAGAACACGCCGGACGCGAGCCGCAGCCAGAAGAACAGGGACAACTGCTCCATGGTGTTCATGAAGGACATCGCGGTCGCGTCATCAGGCAGACGCTGCAGCCACACTTGCACGATCCCGGCCGCGGTCAACAGCAGGGTGATCGCGAACATCGACAAGGTCATCAGCCAGAACCCCCAGATCTCCACCCGCTGCGCGGCGGGGCTGGGCGCCTCTCCCAGGCCGCGTAGGCGCGGCATGGCGTACGAGATCATGGTCATGACGATCATGGCGTAGGCGCCGTAGAAGGCCAGGTGGCCGTGCGCCGCGGTGAGCTGGGTGCCGTGGGTGTAGTAGTTCACCGGCGCCAGGGTATGGATGAAGCCCCACACGCCGGCCCCAAGGAAGGCGGTGACCGTGGTGCCGACCGCCCAGTACGAGGCCGCCCGGTTCGGATGCTGGCGCCGGCGCCGGTTCACCATGTTCCAGGCGAACAGCACCATGGCAAGGAACGGCAGCGGCTCCAGCGCCGAGAACACCGAACCCAGCCACAGCCAGATGCCGGGCGTGCCGATCCAGAAGTAGTGGTGGCCGGTGCCGAGGATGCCGGTGATCAGCGCCATGCCGATGATGACGTAGAGCCATTTCTCGACCACCTCGCGGTCCACCCCGGTGATCTTGATGAGCACGAAGGCCAGCATGGAACCCATGATGAGTTCCCACACGCCCTCGACCCACAGGTGCACCACCCACCACCAGTAGAACTTGTCGCGCGACAGGTTCTCCGGGTTGTAGAACGAGAACAGGAACAGCACCGCGAGGCCGATCAGGCCGGTCATCATGACCATGCTGATGGCGGTCTTGCGGCCCTTCAGCAGGGTCATGCCGATGTTGTACAGGAAGCCGAGCGCCACCACCACGATACCCGCCTTGGTGATGGTGGGCTGCTCGAGGAACTCGCGCCCCATGGTGGGAAGCAGGTCGTTGCCGGTCATCCGGGCCAGGCCGGCGTAGGGCACCAGCAGGTAGCCGAGGATGGTCAGCACCCCGGCGATGGCGAAGATCCAGAACAGCGCCAGCGCCAGCCTGGGGCTGTGCAGCTCGCGGTCCGCCTCCTCGGGGATCAGGTAGTAGGCCGCCCCCATGAAGCCGAACAGCAGCCAGACGATGAGCAGGTTGGTGTGCACCATCCGGGCGACGTTGAACGGGATCAGCGGAAACAGGAAATCGCCCACCAGGTACTGCACGCCCATGATCAGGCCGAACAGGACCTGGCCCACGAACAGGATCAGGGCGAATATGAAATAGGGTTTCGCCACGGCCTGCGAGGCGAATTTGAGATGCGGATTCACGGTGGTCATGGCTCAGCCCTCACGGTTCGGAGGCCAGTTGAAGTTGTTGATCTTCGAAGTCCATTCGAGGAATTCGGCCACGTCGTCCACTTCCTGCTTGGTGAGGTTGAACTGCGGCATGGCGCGGCGGCCGGGAATGCCCAGCGGCTGCGCGCCCATCCAGGCGTGCAGGAATGAATTGAAATCCGCCTCGCCGCCACGGCGCTCGAACACGTTGCCCAGTTCCGGCGCGAAGTACGCGCCTTCGCCGAGCAGCGTGTGACAGCCGACGCAGTTGTTCTGCTCCCAGACCAGCTTGCCGCGCACGACGGCCTCGGTCATCTGGGACTCGTTGGTGAGCTGGGGTATTTGTTTTTCGGTATGGAAGGCCAGGGCCAGGAATATCAGGATGAAGAACACGCTTCCCCCGAAATAGATGTTCCTGGCCATGCCTTTGGTGAAGGTTTCCGGCATGATCGCCCCTCTTGGCTTAAGGTGGGCATCATTCTAGAAAGCCGGCCTACGCGGCCCGCTTGACTGCAATCAAGAAAGAAAAGTTGTCGGCTGCGCCCCCTTGCCGGGGCATCAGCGACCAGCTACGACATTGATCAGCAGCAGGCCGGCGGCCATGGCAACGGGCCAGGCCAGCATCAACAGCCGCCACGCGCGCGGCGCGTGGCGCAGTTCCATGAAGCCATCGATGATCAGCCAGGCCTTGGCGACGGCCAGCGCGACGACCACGGCGCCAGCGCCCGCGGCCCAGCCCAGCCCTGCCGCCCGCACGGTGGCCACGGACAGTACCGCGAGGCCCAGCCAGAAACACAGGAGCGCTTTGATTTCGGACATGCTTCAGCCCAGCAGATAGACCACGGGAAACAACAGCACCCAGACCAGGTCGACCATGTGCCAATAGAGCACCCCCGATTCCAGGCCCGCGCACCGGCCTGGCCCGTAGCGGCGCGCCCGGCAGCGCACGGCCATCCAGGCCAGGATCACCATGCCCAGCAGCACGTGCAGGAAGTGAAACCCGGTCAGCACCCAATACAGCGTGAAGAAGGTGTCATGCTCCAGGCCCAGGCCCAGCGCCCCCAGGTGGCGATACTCGGCCAGCTTCAGGCCCACATACACGCACGCCGACACCAGGGCGGCCGCCAGCAGGCGCGTCCCGCCGCGCCGGCCTTCCCGCACTCGCGCCAGCGCCATGGCGGCGAACAGCCCGCCGGTCAGCAGGCTGAGCGTCAGCGCCAGCCCCGTGGAAGCGTCCAGCACCGCGCGCCCGCCCTGGAACAGCGCCGGCTGCAAGGCCTGGGCCACGGCGAAGGCGAGGATCAGGATGCCGAACACGGTCAGCTCGGCCAGGATGAAGAACCACATCGCCAGGTCGCCGGCCAGGCGCCGGCCGGCCGCCGCCGGCCCTTCAGCCGAAATGGACATCCACCACTTCCATCAAGGCGGCGACCGTCTGCGGATCGTCGGTCAGCGGTTCGGCCAGGCAGGCCAGGCAGGCGTCGCGCGGCGCCATGCCGCTGCGGATCATGCGCGCGGTGAAGATCAGCAGCCGCGTCGAGGCGACCTCTTCGAGGTCATGGTTCTCGAGCCGGCGCAACGCCTGCCCCAGCCCGACCACGCGAGCCGCCAGCTCGGCATCGACCTGCGCCTCGGCGGCGACGATGCGGCGTTCCTCGGCGGACGGCGGATAGCCGAACCGCAACGCCACGAAGCGCTGCCGCGTGCTCGGCTTCATGCCCTTGAGCAGGTTCTGGTAGCCAGGGTTGTAGGACACCACCAGCATGAATCCGGGCGGCGCGCGCAGGGTTTCCCCGGTGCGCTCGATATACAGTTCGCGGCGGTCGTCGGCCAGCGGATGCAGCACCACGGCGGTGTCCTGCCGGGCTTCGACGACCTCGTCCAGATAGCAGACGCCGCCTTCCCGCACGGCGCGTGTCAGCGGCCCGTCCTGCCACCAGGTGCCGGCGGCGCCGATCAGGTGCCGACCCACCAGGTCGGTAGCGCTCAGGTCGTCATGGCAGGCCACGGTATAGAGCGGCAGCCTGAGGACATGAGCCATGTACTGGACGAAGCGGGTCTTGCCGCAACCCGTCGGCCCCTTTATCAGTACCGGCATGCCGTGCCGCCATGCCTGCTCGAACAGCGCGGCCTCGTTGCCCAGCGGTTGATAGAAGGGTGCGTCGGATGCACCCGGCGCACCCAGGTGGGCCGCAGGCGAATTCATGCCTAGTCCTTGTTCAAACAGATGGTCAGCGGACATTACCTGCAACGATGCAGCGCGCTCAAGCTGCCCATCGAAGCCCATTGACTGCAGTCAACACCACGCCATGCCGCTTGATTGTCGTCAATCACAACGGGAAGGGCCTTTCAGTACGATCCGGCCAGAGATGCGCAACCCAAGACCATCCACAGCGCCGTGACCCGGGGCGGCCAGAAACCGCTCCTTTAGGAGAAGTACCGATGAGAAATCCTCGCAAAACCTTGCTGGCCGGAGCCATCGCCAGTCTCTCGCTGCTAGGCATCGCGGGTGCCTATGCCAACAACGCCCCCGCCATGACGGACGACGAAAAGGAGGTCGCGAAGCAGATCTACTTCGAACGCTGTGCGGGCTGTCATGGCGTCCTGCGCAAGGGCGCCACCGGCAAGAACCTCGAACCCCACTGGACCCAGACCCAGGCCGACGGCTCCAAGCTCGAGGGCGGCACCCTGCAGCTCGGCACCAAGCGCCTGGAAAACATCATCGCCTATGGCACCGAAGGCGGGATGGTCAACTACGACGACATCCTGACCGAACAGGAAGTCAACCTGATGGCGCGCTACATCCAGCAGACGCCCGACGTGCCGCCCGAGTTCTCCCTGCAGGACATGAAAGAAAGCTGGAAGCTGCTCGTTCCGGTTTCCGAGCGTCCGAAGAAGCAGATGAACAAGGTCAACCTGAAGAACGTCTTCGCCATCACGCTGCGCGACGCCGGCAAGCTGGCCCTGGTCGACGGCGACAACCACAAGATCTGGAAGATCCTCGACACCGGCTACGCGGTGCACATCTCGCGCCTGTCCGCCTCCGGCCGCTATGTCTATACCGTGGGCCGCGACGGCCTGACCACCATCATCGACATGTGGTTCGAGGAACCCACCACGGTGGCTACCGTGCGCCTGGGTTCCGATGCCCGTTCGGTGGACGTCTCCAAGTTCAAGGGCTACGAAGACAAGTACCTGATCGGCGGCACCTACTGGCCGCCGCAGTACTCCATCATGGATGGCGAAACGCTCGAACCCATCAAGATCGTCTCGACCCGCGGGCAGACGGTCGACGGCGACTACCATCCCGAGCCGCGCGTGGCCTCCATCGTCGCCTCGCTGCAAAAGCCCGAATGGGTGGTCAACGTGAAGGAAACCGGCCAGATCCTGCTGGTGGACTACACCGACCTGAAGAACCTGAAGACCACCACGATCGAGTCCGCCAAGTTCCTGCACGACGGCGGCTGGGACGCATCCGGACGCTACTTCATGGTGGCCGCCAATGCGTCGAACAAGGTCGCCGTGGCCGACACCAAGACCGGCAAGCTGGCGGCCCTGGTCGACACCGCCAAGATTCCCCACCCCGGCCGCGGCGCCAACTTCGTCCACAAGCAGTTCGGCCCCGTCTGGGCCACGGGCCACCTGGGCGACGACGTGGTATCGCTGATCTCCACCGCGTCCGACAAGCCCGAGCACGCCAAGTTCAAGGAACACAACTGGAAGGTCGTGCAGGAACTGAAGATGCCGGGCGCGGGCAACCTGTTCGTCAAGACCCACCCCAAGTCCAAGCACTTCTGGGCCGACGCTCCCATGAACCCGGAGCGCGAAGTCGCCGAATCCGTCTACGTGTTCAATCTCGACGACCTGTCCAAGCCACCTACCCGCCTGGACGTCGCCAAGGATTCCGGCCTGCCGGAGAGCAAGGCGATCCGCCGCGCCGTCCAGCCGGAGTACAACCAGGCCGGCGACGAGGTCTGGATCTCGCTGTGGGGCGGCAAGGCCGACCAGTCCGCCATCGTCATCTATGACGACAAGACCCTGAAGCTCAAGCGGGTCATCACCGACCCGGCCGTGGTTACCCCCACCGGCAAGTTCAACGTCTTCAACACCATGAACGACGTCTACTAACCCCTGCCGTTCTCCACCACCCGGCGGTTCCCGCGCATCCCTGCGGGAACCGCCAATCAAATCATGACACACCAAGACGGCAAGAAAGGTTTCATCGCCACCCTTCGGCGCCCAAGCGCAAAGTATTCGCTGGGCGCCCTTCTACTGGCGGGCATATTGCTCGGCGTCTTCCTCTGGGGCGGGTTCAATACCGCCTTCGAAGCCACCAACACCGAGGCGTTCTGTCTGTCGTGCCACGAAATGCGCGACAACGTCTATCCGGAGTACCAGGAGACCATCCACTACAAGAACCGCACCGGCGTGCGGGCCACCTGCCCCGATTGCCATGTCCCCAAGGACTGGACCTACAAGATGATACGCAAGGTCCAGGCGTCGCGGGAACTGTGGGGCAAGCTGGTGGGTTCCATCGACACGCGCGAGAAATTCGAAGCCAAGCGGCTGACGCTGGCGCGTAGCGAATGGAAGCGCATGAAAGCCTCCGATTCGCGCGAATGCCGCAATTGCCACAGCCTCGAAAGCATGAAGAGCGAGGCCCAGCAGCAGCGCGCGCGCAAGCAGCATGAAATGGCCCTCGAGGACGACATGACCTGCATCGACTGCCACAAGGGTATCGCGCACCACAAGCCGCAAGGCATGACCGAAGAAGACGAAGAGTAGCGGCGGCGCTGCTCCGTCCGCATCACCCAAAGGAAACCCGACATGAAAAAGACCGTCCTGCTCGGCACTCTTGCCGCCGCGTTCAGCCTGTCCACCGGCGCCGCGCTGGCCGCCGCGCCTTCCGACTGGAACGCCGTCAAGGCAACCGAGATCACCCTGTTCTATCCCGGCGTCTCGCCGGTCGAATGGATCACCAAGGGCACCGAGCACGGCGGCGCCAGGGCGCTCAAGAAGGGCGAGACCTGCCTCGACTGCCACTCCGAGGAAGTCGCCAAGATGGGCCAGTTGCTGGTCAGCGGCGAGAAGATCGAGCCGGCCCCCATTCCCGGCAAGGCGCCCTACATCAACGTGAAAGTGCAGGCGGCCCACGATGGCGAGCATCTCTACCTGCGTTTCAGCTGGACGCAGCCGAAATCTTCCGGCGCGCCCGCAATGGACGCCGACAACCCGGTCAAGCTCACTTATCTGCTCGAAGCAGGGTCCAAGGTCGAGCTCGCCGAGCTGGGCGGCTGCTGGGGCGCCTGCCACGGCGACGCCCGCACCATGCCGGGCGCGAGCGACGGCAAGACCAAGTACGTGAAAGGCGCGTCGCTGGCCGATGGCGTCTACTACGACCTGAATCAATGGCGCAGCGGCGAGAACAAGGGCTACGATGGCCATATCGCCGGCGAACGCGTGATGGAAGGCGGCCAGGCGCTGGTCAGCGCCGCCGGCACGCGCGACCGCGACACCTGGACGGTGCAGTTCGTCCGCAAGCTCACCGGCGGCGAAGGCGACGTCGCGCTCGAAACCGGCAAGACGTACAACTTCGGCGTGGCCATCCACGACGACAGCAGCATCGGACGCTTCCATCACGTGTCGCTCGGCTATCACCTGGGTATCGACGCGGCGGCGGACATCACCGCCGCACGCCAGTAACGGGCAGCCCGCAGGTGTCCCGCCGCGCCATGGCACGAATCCCCCGCATCGCACGGATCCTGTCCGGCGTGCTGGCGTGCTGCATGCCATTCGCCATGGTCCAGGCCGACCCGGGCAAGCTGCGCCAGGGACAACTCGAACACCTGCTGCGGCAGGACTGCGGTTCGTGCCATGGGCTGCGCATGACAGGTGGCCTGGGCCCGCCCCTGACGCGCCAGGCGCTGGCCGGCAAGCCGCGTGAACTGCTGATCGCCACCATCGCCCTGGGCCGCCCGGGCACCGCCATGCCCAATTGGGACGCGTTGCTCGACGAACAGGATATCGCCTGGCTGGCCGACAGGCTTCTGCAAGGATACCCCCCACCATGATGCGTCCGCTGTTGCTGTGTACCGTGCTGCTCGCCGCCTGCGCGCAGCAGCCGCCGCTGCGTGGCAGCGGCGACCTGGGGGTAGTCATCGAACGCGCCGACGGCAGCCTGCAGATCGTCGACACCACGACGCGATCGAGCCTGGCCCGCGTGCAAGGCCTGGGCGACCTCTCGCACGCCTCGGTGGTGTTCTCGCGCGACCAGCGCTATGCGTACGTCTTCGGCCGCGACGGCGGGCTGACCAAGGTCGACCTGCTGGCCCGGCGCATCGACAAGCGCGTCGTCCAGGGAGGCAACAGCATAGGCGGCGCCATCAGCCAGGACGGCACCCTGATCGCCGTGGGCAACTACGAACCCGGCGGCGTGAAGGTATTCGATGCGCGCACCCTGGACCTGGTTGCCGATATTCCCGCCACCCCGCTGGCCGATGGCGAGCGCCGTTCGCGGGTGGTGGGCGTGGTCGACGCCCCGGGGCAGCGGTTCGTGTACAGCCTGTTCGATACGGGCGAGATCTGGGTGGCGGATTTCAGCCAGGGCCCGCAGCCGGTCATCAGCCGCTACACCGGCATCGGCAACCAGCCATACGACGCACTGCTGACGCCGGACGGCCGCTACTACATGGCGGGCCTGTTCGGCGAGGACGGCATGGCCCAGCTCGACCTCTGGCACCCCGAGCGCGGCGTCAAGCGTGTGCTCGATCACTACGGCCGCGGCGGCCGCAAGCTGCCGGTGTACAAGATGCCGCACCTGGAAGGCTGGACGGTGGCCGGCGAACGCACGTTCGTCCCGGCCGTGGGCCGGCACCAGGTGCTGGTCATGGATTCGCGCAGCTGGCGACAAGCCGCCGCCATCGACGTCGCCGGGCAGCCCGTGTTCGTCATGGCGCGCCCCGACACGCGCCAGGTATGGGTGAACTTCGCCTACCCGGACAACCACCTGGTGCAGGTCATCGACACCGAAACCCTGCGGGTCGTGGCCACGCTCGAACCGGGGCCCGCGGTACTGCACATGGAATTCACCGCCCGCGGCGACCAGCTCTGGCTTTCCGTGCGCGACGGCGATGAAGTCCAGGTATGGGACCCCTACCGCCTGGAACGCATCGGCCGCCTGCCGGCGCCCAACCCGAGCGGCATCTTCTTCAGCAGCCGCGCACATGCAACGGGGCTGTAGCGTGTCGCTCGACGAATTCAGCCTGCGGGTGCTCAACCAGTACCAGCACGGCATGCCGCTGTGCGCGCGCCCGTACCAGGCAATGGCGGAAACCCTGGGCTGCAGCGAAGAGCGGTTGCTGGACTGCCTGCGCGCCCTGCGGCAGCAAGGGGTATTGAACCGGGCCGGGCCGGTTTTCGAACACCGCCGCGCCGGCGCGAGCACCTTGGCGGCGCTGGCGGTCGGCGACGACCAACTCGACAGCGTGGCAGCCGCAATCAGCCGCTATCCGGAGGTCAACCACAACTACGTACGCGATCACCACTACAACTTGTGGTTCGTGCTGACCGCTCCGAACCGCGCCCGGATCGACAGCATCCTGGCCGAGATCACGGCCGATACCGGCCAGGAGCCGCTTGACCTGCCCATGCGCCGCGCGTACCGCATCGATCTCGGCTTCTCGCTCGGCCCGCCAGCATGAACCCCTTCTTGACGCCCGAACAGAAACAGCAGTTGCGCCGGCTGATCGAGCCCGGCCTGCCGCTGACCGAGCGCCCGTATCAGCAGCTGGCCGAACGGCTGGGCGCGAGCGAACACGCGGTGCTGGCCCAGATGCGCCGATGGCACGACGCCGGCCTGTTCCGGCGCGTCGGGCTGGTGGTCAACCACCGTGCGCTGGGTTTTCTCGCCAACGCCATGCTGGTGCTCGATGTGCCTGACGACCGGGTCGACGCGGCCGGGCGGCTGCTGGGCCAGGCGCCCGGCGTGAATCTTTGCTATCAGCGGCCGCGCCGTCCGCCTCGGTGGCGCTACAACCTGTTCTGCATGGTGCACGGCCGCCAGCAGGCCGAGGTGCGGCGGCACATCGAGCGCCTGCTGCACGACCTGGACCTGGCAGACCTGCCGCACGAGCTGTTGTTCAGCACGCGCGCCTTCAAGCAGTGTGGCGGCCGCTACGCGCCCGCCGGTGGGCACCGCCATGGATGAGCTCGGCCGGCGCCTGCTCGACCGCCTGCAGCACGGCATGCCGCTGGTCCGCCGTCCATGGGAGGCGCTGGCGGCGGAACTCGGTGCCAGGCCAGCCGAGCTGCGGGCGCGCGTAGAGGCCTGGCTGGCGGACGGCACCCTGACGCGGTTCGGTCCCATGTTCGACATCGAACGCCTGGGCGGCGCATTCACCCTGGCGGCCTTGTGCGTGCCGCCCTCGCGGGTCGATGAAGTGGCGGCCATGCTGGCCGCCATGCCGGAAGTCGCGCACAACTACCAGCGCGAGCACGTCTGGAACATGTGGTTCGTGCTGGCCTGCGCCTCGCCGCGCGATGTTGCCGCCACGATCGAGCGCATCGAGCGGAGCACGGGGCTGAAAGTCCTCAATCTGCCCAAAGAACAGACTTACCATGTCGGCCTGCATTTCTCCGTCTGACGCCTCGCTGGCCAAGCGCCTGATCCAGCTTACGCAGGCCGGCCTGCCGCTGGTGGACGACCCATGGGCCTGGCTGGGCAGCCGCCTGGGCCTGACGCCGGGCGCCACGCTCGCCCTGTTGCAACGCCTGCAGGCCGACGGCGTCATCCGCCGCATTGCCGCCGTGCCCAACCATTACCGCCTGGGCTATCGCCAGAATGGCATGACCGTCTGGGACGTCGACGACGAAAAGATCGACCGCCTCGGCCCGCAGGTAGGCGCACTGCCGTTCGTCAGCCATTGCTATCGGCGCCCGCGGCGCCACGGCTGGCGCTACAACCTGTTCGCCATGGTGCACGGCCGCAGCGCCAGTGAAATCGAAGATTACCGAGGACGCATCCGGACACTGCTCGGGCGCGCCAGCCTGGCCGACGACATGCTGGTCAGCACCCGCATCCTGAAGAAAACCGGCCTGCGCCTGCCGCATGCGGACTAGCGCGACTTCCGTGAGTCTTATTGTTCCCTGTCAAGGCATCTGTTTCCGCCCTCCGCCATGCTGCCAACGTGACTGGACCAGGCCGCCGCGCAGGTCCGCCATGTCTAGAGAAACTCCCCAATGTTGAGAATCAGCCACTACCTGCGCGCCCTTGCCCACCCGGACCGCGAGCCGGCGGCCGGCGCCCGCGGCACGCCCGGCCAGCGCCCTCCCGTCGTCATCTGGAACCTGCTGCGGCGCTGCAATCTCACCTGCAAGCACTGCTACGCCACTTCAGCCGACAGCCCGTTCCGCAACGAACTCGGCACCACCGAGGCGCTGCGGGTCGTCGACGACCTGCGCGATGCCGGCGTGCGCGTGCTGATCCTCTCTGGCGGCGAGCCGCTGCTGCGGCACGATCTTTTCGAGCTTGCCGCCTACGCGCGCGAACAGGGGTTCTTCGTGGCGCTGTCCAGCAACGGCACCCTGATCGACGCAGACACGATCGAACGCGTCGCGGCAGCCCAGTTCGACTACGTCGGCATCAGCATCGACGGCCTGCAGGACGTCCACGACGCCTGGCGCCAGATGCCCGGCAGCTTCGCCAAGGCGATGCATGCCGTCCAGCTGTGCCGGCAGCACGGCATCCGCGTCGGCCTGCGCACCACGCTGACGCGCGACAACCATCCCCAGCTGCCCGCCATCCTGGATCTCATGCGCGAGCACGACGTGCACAAGTTCTACTTGTCGCACCTGAACTACAGCGGCCGCGGCAGGCGCAGCAGCAAGTTCGACGCCCGGCACCAGATGACGCGGGACGCCATGCACCTGCTGTTCGAACACGCCTGGGAAGACATACGCGCCGGGCGGGACAGCGATTTCGTCACGGGCAACAACGACGCGGACGCCATACTGCTGCTGCACTGGGTGGAGCGACGCCTGCCGCAGCATCGCGAACAACTCGAGCGCATGCTGCGCGCCTGGGGCGGCAACGCCTCGGGGTGTGGCATCGCGAACATCGACAACACCGGCGACGTACATCCCGACACCTACTGGTGGCAGCAACAGGTCGGCAACGTGCGCCGCCAGTCTTTCCAGCAGCTCTGGACCGACCAGCCCGACCCGCTCCTGCGGCAGTTGCGCCGGCACCCCCGGCCGGTGGGCGGCCGCTGCGCCGAATGCCGCTGGCTGCCGATCTGCAACGGCAACACCCGTACCCGCGCCTGGGCCGCGGGCGACCTGTGGGGTGAAGATCCCGGCTGTTATCTCAGCGACGCGGAGATCGGCCGGCAGCCGTCCGCCGTCGCTTCCTAGGCGGCACCGCCCCGCTCCGATCGCGCAACACAATGTCCCGGCCTACATGACCATGCCTCACGCCTCCATTACCCCCATCACGCTTCCCGTCGCCCTACAGCGGGTCTTCCGGCCCGGCGAAGTGGCGCTGGTCGGCGCCGGCCCTGGGGATCCCGGCCTGCTTACCCTCGCCGCCTGGAGCCTGCTGGTCCAGGCGGACGCGCTGGTCTATGACCGCCTGGTCAGCCAGGCGCTGCTCGACCTGCTGCCGGATACCTGCCGCCCCTACTACGTCGGCAAGGCCAGCGGGCGCCACAGCCTGCCGCAGGGCGAAATCAACCGCCTGCTGCTGCGGCTGGCGCGCCAGGGCATGCGTGTGGTGCGCCTGAAGGGCGGCGACCCGTTCATTTTCGGCCGCGGAGGCGAAGAGCTCGAGTTCCTGCTGCAGCACGGGGTCGACTGCCAGCTGGTGCCGGGCATCACTGCGGCGTCCGGGTGCACGGCCTATGCCGGCATCCCCCTGACGCACCGCGACCTGGCGCACTCGTGCCAGTTCATCACCGGCCACCTGCAGCACAACGGCGAGCTCGCTCTGCCCTGGCACACCATGACGGACCCGGCCTGTACGCTGGTGTTCTACATGGGCCTGGCCAGCCTGGGTGAAATATCGCGCCAGCTGACGGCCGCCGGCCTGCCGCCCGGCACACCCGCCATGCTGGTCGGCAACGGCACGCGGCAGGACCAGCAGATCGTGCGCGGCACGCTTGCCAGCCTGCCCGAACTGGCGCGCAGCCACCGCCTGGGCACGCCGACCCTGACCGTGATCGGCCGGGTGGTCGGGCTGCTGGCCGAACGGGAAGCGGAGCATCCCGCCAGGCTGCGCGCCAACCCCATGCCGGTGCGCCCGGCGTCGGAGCCCCTATGCGGTTGAGCCTGGGCATCGTATTGGCCACGGCCCTGTTGGCCCAGGGTACGGCCCTGGCCGCCGGAACGGCCGCCGAGCTTTACCGGCAGCATTGCGAAACGTGTCACGGCGCGGGCCGCCTGGGCGGGACGGGGCCCGCGCTGCTGCCGGAAAGCCTGATGCGCATCAAGCGCGACGAAGTCCGCCAGACCATACGCGACGGCCGCCCGGCCAGCCAGATGGCCGCATTCTCCGGCGTGCTGGACGACACGCAAATCGCCGGCCTGGTCGACTACCTGTACCAGCCGCCGCTCCAGCCCCCCACCTGGACGGAAGCGGATATCCGGGCCAGCCACAGGCTGCTGGCCGACCCCGCCACGCTGCCCGCGACGCCGCAGCATGGGGCCGATCCGCTCAACCTGTTCGTCGTGGTCGAGGCCGGCGATCACCATGTGGTCATCCTCGACGGCGACCGCTTCGAGCCGCTGACGCGCTTCCCATCGCATTTTGCGCTGCACGGCGGCCCGAAATTCTCCCCGGACGGCCGGTACGTGTACTTTGCGTCGCGGGACGGCTGGATCAGCCTCTACGACCTGCACAACCTGACGATGCTCGCCGAGATCCGCGCCGGGCTCAACACGCGCAACCTCGCGGTGAGCGGCGACGGCAAATGGGTGCTGGTGGGCAACTACCTGCCCGGCGGCCTGGTCGTGCTGAACGCGCGCGATCTGTCGCTGGTGGGCCACCTGGCCACGCCCACCGTCCAGGGCGTGCCGTCGCGGGTCAGCGCGGTGTACACGGCGCCGCCGCGGCAAAGCTTCGTGGTCGCCCTGAAGGATGCCCAGGAGATCTGGGAACTCTCCTATGCGGGCCAGCCGGATTTTCTTCCGCGCCGCATCCCGGCCCAGGACTTCCTCGACGACTTCTCCTTCACCCCCGAGTACCGCTACCTGCTGGCGACATCGCGCAAGGCCAAGGGCGGCCAGGTCATCGACCTGGACACCGGCGCCGCGGTCACCGACATCCCTTTGCCGGGCATGCCGCACCTGGGGTCCGGCATTTACTGGCAACGCAAGCAGGGCTGGGTATTCGCCACCCCCAACATCAGCCAGGGGCTGATATCGGTGCTCGACCTGGAAACCTGGAGACTGGTGAAGGAAATCCCCACCGAAGGACCGGGGTTCTTCATGCGCAGCCACCGCAACTCGAAGTACGCCTGGACCGACGTTTTCTTCGGCCCCAACAACGACGCGGTGCACCTCATCGACAAGCAGACCCTCGAAATCGCCCATACGCTGCGGCCCATGCCCGGCAAGAACGCCGCGCACGTCGAGTTCACCCGCGACGGCCGCCACTTGCTCCTGAGCGTCTGGGACACCGAGGGCGCCCTGATCGTCTACGACAGCCAGACCCTGCAGGAACTCAAGCGCATTCCCATGAACAAGCCGTCCGGCAAGTACAACGTCGGCAACAAGATCGAGTTTGCCGAAGGCACTTCCCACTGAGCGGCACGCCATGCACGAACGCCCCGCACCAACAGATGCCGGCCCCGTGCTCAGCGCGGCGGACCTCGGCTGCGAACGGGACCAGCGCCGCCTTTTCTCGGACGTGAGCTTCCAGCTTTGGCCTGGCGACATGCTGCGCGTGCGCGGCCCTAACGGCTGCGGCAAGAGCAGCCTGCTGCGCCTGCTGTGCGGGCTGGCCCGGCCGGCGACGGGCCGCGTGCAGGTGTTCGGCCGGGATCCGGCCCGGCCGCGGGGTGGCGCGCTGGCGGCCAGGCTGCTGTGGATCGGCCATGCCGCCGGCATCAAGGCGCTGTTGACCAGCGAGGAAAACCTGGCCTGGCTGGGCGCCCTGCAGGCTGGAGTCGCCGGCGCGGCCATCGGGCCGGCATTGGCCGCAGTGGGCCTGCGCGGTTTCGAGGACACCCCTTGCCATGCGCTGTCGGCCGGCCAGCAGCGCCGCGTCGCGCTGGCGCGCCTGTACCTGCCGGACCCGCCGCCGCTGTGGATCCTGGACGAACCGTTCACCGCGCTGGATACGCAAGGCACGGCGCAACTGGAACGGCACCTGGCGGCGCATTGCGTGCTTGGCGGCACGGTCGTGCTGACGACGCACCACGAACTGGTGCGGCGGCCGCCGGCCTGCCACGATCTTGATCTTGGACAGTACGCCGCATGAGCAAGGCCTTTATCCTGCTATTCACTAGTGAGCTACGTCTGCTATGCCGCCGTCCCGCGGAACTTGCCAATCCTCTGGTGTTCTTCTCTGTCGTCGTCGCCTTGTTCCCCCTAGCGCTGGGGCCGCAATCGCAGTTTCTGCAAGAAGCCGCGCCGGGGCTGCTGTGGGTGGCGGCGCTGCTGGCTGTGCTGCTTTCGCTCGACGGCCTGTTCCGCACCGACTTCGAAGACGGCTCGCTGGAACAATGGGCACTCTCGTCGCATGCCCTCGTAACGCTGGTGCTGGCCAAGGTAGCGGCGCACTGGCTGTGCAGCGGCCTCGCGCTGGTGGTGCTGGCGCCGCTGCTGGCGCTGATGCTCGGCCTGCCGGCGCACTGTCTGCCGGTGCTGCTGTTGTCGTTGCTGCTGGGCACGCCGGTGCTCAGCCTGCTGGGCGCGGTCGGGGCGGCGCTGACCGTGGGCCTGCGACGCGGCGGGCTGTTGCTGGCGCTGCTGATCCTGCCGCTGTACATCCCGGTGCTCATCCTGGGCACCGGCGCCTTGCAGGCCGCGCTGCAGGGCCTGCCCGCCACGGGGCACCTACTGTGGCTGGCCAGCCTGGCGGCGCTGGCCATCACCCTGGCTCCCCTTGCCGTTGCGGCGGGGCTCTCCATCAGCGTCGCCGAATGATGCGCGGCGCCCGCACTGGTCCGTCCGCCGGCCGCACCGGTCCGGCGCCCACTGACGAGCGACCCGAATGATCCGGACCTGGCTGCACAAGTGGGGCTCGCCCAAGTGGTTCTACGACATGAGCGGCAAATGCCTGCCCTGGCTGGCCGGCGCCAGTGCGCTGCTGATTGCCATCGGCCTGGGATGGGGCCTGGCGTTCGCGCCGCCCGATTACCAGCAGGGCAATAGCTTCCGCATCATCTACATCCATGTGCCGGCCGCCTTGCTGGCCCAGTCCATTTATCTCGTGCTGGCGGCGGCGGGCGTGGTGGGCCTGGTCTGGAAAATGAAGCTGGCCGATGTGGCCCTGCGACAGGCCGCCCCCATCGGCGCCTGGATGACCGTCATCGCGCTGGCCTCCGGCGCCATCTGGGGCAAGCCCACGTGGGGCGCCTATTGGGTCTGGGACGCGCGCCTCACATCGATGCTGATCCTGCTGTTCCTGTACCTGGGCGTGATCGCGCTGGGCCAGGCAATCACCAACCGCGACAGCGCGGCCCGCGCGTGCGCGGTACTGGCCTTGGTCGGCGTGGTCAACATTCCCATCATCAAGTATTCGGTCGAATGGTGGAACACGCTCCACCAGCCCGCCAGCTTCTCGCTCGCGCAGAAGCCGGCCATGCCGGCGCAGATGTGGTTGCCGCTGCTGCTGGCGGTGGCGGGCTTCTATTGCTTCTTCGGCGCGGTGCTGTTCGCGCGCATGCGCCTGGAAGTGCTGCGGCGCGAGGCCGGCAGCCGCTGGGCCGGCAGCGAAATCGCCCGGCTGCTCGAGGAGCGCAGATGAGCGCGTTCGCGTCGTTTGCCGAATTCCTGGCCATGGACGGCCATGGCGTTTACGTCTGGGGCGCCTACGGCCTGTGCGCGATGCTGATGGCATTGAACGTCGCGCTGCCGGTGCTGGCGCGGCGCCGCTACCTGAACGACCTGGCGCGGCGCCGGCGCCGGGAGGCACTGCGATGACCCCTGCCCGCAAGAAGCGCCTGTACTGGATCGTGGCCCTGGTCTGCGGCGCCGGCGCGGCCGTCGCGCTGGCTCTGGCCGCCCTGCAGGAAAACATCAACCTGTTCTATACGCCCAGCCAGATCGTCGCCGGTGAAGCGCCGCGCGACACACGCATCCGGGCCGGCGGCCTGGTCGAAACCGGTTCGCTGCAACGCTCGCCGGATTCGCTGGCGCTGCGCTTCGGCGTGACCGACGGCGCGAACAGCATCCTGGTGCGCTACCAGGGCATCCTGCCCGACCTGTTCCGCGAGGGCCAGGGCATTGTCGCGCTGGGTCGGCTCGACCAGCACGGCGTGCTGCACGCCGACGAGGTGCTGGCCAAGCACGATCAGAACTACATGCCGCCCGAGGCCATGCATGCGCTGGAACAGGGTGGCGCGGCCGGTCCCGGCCCGCAGGGCGGACGGGAGCCGGCCCGATGATTCCCGAGCTCGGCCTGCTGGCCCTGATCCTGGCGCTCTGCCTCGCCGCGGTGCAGGCAAGCTTGCCGCTGGCCGGCGCCTGGCGCGGCGATCGCCGCTGGATGGAACTGGCGGCGCCGGCCGCCTGGGGGCAGTTCGCCTTCCTGTTGTTTTCCTTCGGCTGTCTTGCGCATGCCTTCCTGGCAGACGATTTCTCGGTCGCCTATGTGGCCCACAACTCCAACAGCATGCTGCCCTGGTACTACAAGCTCAGCGCGATATGGGGCGCGCACGAGGGTTCCCTGCTGCTGTGGGCCCTGATGCTGGCCGGCTGGACCTTCGCCGTTTCCGTCGGCGCCCGCCAGTTGCCCGCCACCATGCTGGCGCGCGTGCTGGCTGTGATGGGCATGATCAGCATCGGCTTCCTGCTGTTCCTGATCGCCACCTCGAACCCGTTCGAGCGCCTGTTGCCCGACGCGCCCGCCGACGGCCGCGACCTCAATCCGCTGCTGCAGGACTTCGGGCTGATCGTCCACCCGCCCATGCTGTATATGGGCTATGTCGGCTTCTCGGTGGCGTTCGCCTTCGCCATCGCGGCGCTGCTGGACGGCAAGCTGGACGCCGCCTGGGCGCGCTGGTCGCGTCCCTGGACGACCGTCGCGTGGGCGTTCCTCGGCCTGGGCATCGCCCTGGGATCGTGGTGGGCCTACTACGAACTGGGCTGGGGCAGCTGGTGGTTCTGGGACCCGGTCGAGAATGCCTCGTTCATGCCGTGGCTGGTGGGCACGGCGCTGATGCACTCGCTGGCGGCGACCGAGAAACGCGGCGTGTTCAAGAGCTGGACCGTGCTGCTCGCCATCGCGGCGTTCTCGCTCAGCCTGCTGGGCACGTTCCTGGTCCGCTCGGGCGTGCTGACCTCGGTGCATGCCTTCGCCACCGACCCGGCGCGCGGGGTGTTCATCCTGGTATTCCTGCTGGTGGTGGTGGGCGGCTCCCTTGCGCTGTTCGCGCTGCGGGCGCCGGTCGTCAACAGCCAGGTCGGGTTCGGCATCTGGTCGCGCGAGACGCTGCTGCTGGTCAACAACCTGCTCTTGTCAGTGGCGGCCGCGATGATCCTGCTCGGCACGCTCTATCCGCTCATCCTCGACGCGCTGACCGGCGCCAAGCTGTCGGTCGGGCCGCCCTATTTCAACGCCCTGTTCGTGCCGCTGATGGCATTGCTGATGATCGCGACCGCCATCGGCGTGCTGACCCGCTGGAAAGACACGCCGGCCGGCTGGCTGGCGCGCCGGCTCGCTCCGGCGCTGGCGGGCTGCGTGGTGGCCGCGCTGGCCGGCACCATGCTGCACGGCCGGTTCGATTGGGCCGTGGCGGCCGTCTGCTTGCTGGCGGCCTGGATCGTGCTCGCGGGCCTGCGCGATGTCTACGACAAGACGCGCCACCGGGGCCTGGCCAAGGGCCTGCCATTGCTGGGACGCAGCTACTGGGGCATGCATCTCGCCCACCTGGGCTTCGCCATGTGCGCGCTGGGCGCCGTGCTGACCAGCATCGGCAATCTCGAGCGTGACCTGCGCATGGCGCCCGGCGACGTGGTCGAGCTGGGCGGCTATCGCTTCGTGTTCGAGGGCACGACCAAGATACAGGGCCCCAACTACACTGCCGACCGGGGCGGCATGAGCGTCATGCGCAACGGTCGCGAAGTCGCCCGGCTGCACCCGGAAAAGCGGGTCTACCAGGTCCAGCAGGCAACCATGACGGAAGCCGGCATCCAGGGCGGCTTCACGCGCGACCTGTTCGTGGCCCTGGGCGAACCGCTGGCCGACGGCGCCTGGGCGGTACGCGTGCACATCAAGCCGTTCGTGCGCTGGATCTGGCTGGGCGCGCTGCTGATGGCCCTGGGCGGTTTCCTGGCAGCGGCCGACCGGCGCTATCGCCCGCGGCCGGCTGTCCGGCCCGCGCAGGCCGCCTCGATCGCCGGGATGCAATCATGAAACGTGCCTTGTTGCTGCTGCCGCTGGCATTGTTCCTGGTCATTGCGATACTGCTGTACCGCGGCTTGTTCCTCGACCCCTCCAGGCTGCCCTCCGCCCTGATCGGCAAGCCGTTTCCCGCCTTCGCGCTGCCATCCCTCGACGATCCGGCCCGCACGCTGACGCGCGACCACATCCAGGGCCGGCCGGCGCTGGTGAATGTCTGGGCGACCTGGTGTCCGTCGTGCCGGCAGGAGCACCCCGTACTGAATCAGCTGGCCAAGCAAGGCGTGGTCATCTACGGCGTCAACTACAAGGACGACCGCGACGCGGCGCAGCGCTGGCTGCGCACGCTGCACAACCCCTACCGGCTGAACATCGAAGATGCCGCCGGCGCCCTGGGGCTGGACCTCGGCGTGTACGGCGCGCCCGAGACATTCTTCATCGACGCTCGCGGCATCATTCGCGAGAAGTATGTCGGCGTCATCGACGAACGCGTCTGGCGGGAGAAACTCGCTCCCGTCTATGACGCGCTGCTGCAGGAGGCCGCGCCATGAAACGCCTGATCGCCGCCGTCGTGCTGGGCGCGGGCCTGCACGGGCAAGGCCTGGCGGCCATCGACACCCACGAGTTCGCCGACGACGGCCAGCGTCAGCGCTATCGCGACCTGGCCGCGGTGCTGCGCTGCCCCAAGTGCCAGAACCAGAACATCGCCGAATCGAACTCGCCTATCGCCAACGACTTGCGCGGCGAGATCCACCGCATGCTCGGCGAAGGCCGGAGCGATGACCAGATCATCGACTTCATGGTCTCGCGTTACGGCGATTTCGTGTTGTACGACCCGCCATTGGCGACTCGTACCGCGCTGCTGTGGTTCGGCCCCGTCGCGCTGCTGCTGGCGGGAGGCACCGCGCTGGCGGCGATCGTCGCCAGGAGGCGCCGCGCATCGGCGGCGGCCGCGCTCCCCTTGTCCGACATCGAGCGGCGGCGCCTGGCCAGCCTGCTGGACGCCTCCGGCCCTCCCCCCGGGCAAGACTCATGACTGCTTTCTGGCTCTATGCGGCGCTGTTGCTCCTGGCGGCCCTGGCCTTCATCCTGGTGCCGCAGTTGCGGGCGCCGCGCGCGCGCGCCGATGCCGACCGCGCCGGCCTGAACGTCGGCCTTTACCGGGAACGGGTGCGCGAACTGGAAGTGCAGCATGGCGCCGGCGCCCTCACCGCAGCGCAGCTCGAAGCCGCTCGGATCGAGGCGGCCCGCGAACTGCTCGACGCTGCGCAAGGCAGCCCCGGCCGCGCCGCCGATGCGCCGCTGGGCCGGGCCGTTCCCCTGGCGATGGCCGTATTGGCGCCGCTGCTGGGGCTGGCCCTGTACCTGCACTGGGGCTCGCTCGACCGCGTCATGCTGGCGCGACAATACGCCGGCCACCCCGCGCAGGGCATCGAGGAAATGACGGCGCGCCTGGAGGCGTCGCTGGCGGCCGCGCCCGATTCGGCAGAAGGCTGGTTCTTCCTGGGCCGCACGTACATGGCGCAAGACCGCATGGCGGACGCGGCGCGCGCCTTCGAGCGCGCCGCCGCGCTGGCGGGAAGGCCGCCGGAACTGCTGGGTCATTGGGCCCAGGCCTTGTATTTCGCCGGGGACCAGCAATGGACGCCGCAGTTGCAGGCGCTGACCGACGAAGCGCTGGCCGGCGACCCGCAGGAAGCGGCCAGCCTGGGGCTGGCCGGCATGGCCGCGTTCCAGGCGGAGCGCTACGCCGAAGCCGCCGCGTACTGGGAACGCCTGGCGGCTGCCCTGCCCGAAGCGGACCCAAGCCGCGCCGCCATCGCCGACGGCATTGCCCGCGCGCGCGAACTGGACCAGGCGCGGAAGGCGACAGCCCCGCCGGCGCCATGACACTGCGCGCCGGGCAAGTTTGCCCGGCGCCGCTGCCCGAGCCTATCGAAACCGGCCCGGACGGCTTCAGGCGTAGGCTTCGATCGGCAGGCAGGCGCAGACCAGGTTGCGATCGCCGTAGGCGTTGTCGACCCGCGCCACCGGCGGCCAGTACTTGGCCTCGCGCAGCGAGGCCAAGGGATACGCGGCCTGCTGGCGCGGGTAATCGTGGTGCCACTCTTCGGCCAGCAGCATCTGCGCAGTATGCGGGGCGTTCTTCAGCACGTTGTCGTCGCGGTCACGTTCACCGCGCTCGATCTGCGCGATCTCTTCGCGAATGGCGATCATCGCCTCGATGAAGCGATCCAGCTCGGCCAGGCCTTCGGATTCCGTGGGCTCGACCATCAGCGTGCCGGCCACCGGGAAGCTCATGGTGGGCGCATGGAAACCGTAGTCCATCAGGCGCTTGGCGATGTCCTCGGCGCTGACGCCGCTGCTGTCCTTGAGCGGCCGCACGTCCAGGATGCACTCGTGCGCCACGCGGCCATTGCGGCCGGCATACAGCACCGGATAGTGATCGCGCAGGCGGGCCGCCACATAATTGGCGTTCAGGATGGCGACCTCGGTGGCGCGGCGCAGGCCGTCGGCGCCCATCAGGGCGATATACGCGTACGAGATGGGCAGGATGCCGGCCGAGCCGAACGGCGCGGCCGCGACCGGCCCCACGCCGGCTTCGGCGCCAAGCTTGCCCTGCGCGTTCAGCACGCCAGGCAGGTACGGCGCCAGGTGGGAACGCACCGCCACCGGACCGACGCCCGGCCCGCCACCGCCGTGCGGAATGCAGAAGGTCTTGTGCAGGTTCAGGTGCGAGACGTCCGAGCCGAAGTGTCCCGGCTTGGCCACGCCCACCATGGCGTTCATGTTGGCGCCGTCCAGGTAGACCTGGCCGCCCGCCTGGTGCACCAGGTCGCAGATCTGCGTGATCGCTTCCTCGAACACGCCGTGGGTCGACGGATAGGTGATCATCAAGGCGGCCAGGCGATCGCCGACCTGTTCCAGCTTGGCGCGCAGGTCGTCGATGTCGACGTTGCCCTGGGCGTCGGACGCCACCACCACCACATCCATGCCGGCCAGTTGCGCCGAGGCCGGGTTGGTGCCATGCGCCGAGGCGGGGATCAGGCAGACATTGCGCTGGGCCTGGCCGTTGGCGCGGTGATAGCCGCGGATGGCAAGCAGGCCGGCATATTCGCCCTGGGCGCCCGAATTGGGCTGCAGGCTGATGCCGTCGTAGCCGGTGATCTCGCACAGGGCCGCCGACAGGCGCTCGATCAGTTCGCGATAGCCGGCGCTCTGGTCGGCCGGGGCGTACGGGTGGATCAGGGCGAACTCCGGCCAGGTGATCGGAATCATCTCGGCCGTGGCGTTCAGCTTCATGGTGCACGAACCCAGCGGGATCATGCTGCGGTCCAGCGCCAGGTCCTTGTCGGACAGCTTGCGCAAGTAGCGCAGCATGTCGGTCTCGGACTGCACGCTGGAAAACACCGGGTGAGCCAGGATGGCGCCCTGGCGCTGCAACGCGGCGGGGATGCCGCCGCCGGCGGCGGCGTCGCGCGTGGCAATGTCCAGCGCCAGGTCATCTTTCTGCAGCCCTGCCGCGAACACATTGACGAGCGCCTGCAGGTCGGCGGCGGTCACGGTTTCGTCCAGCGAGACCGCCAGGCGCGCGCCATCCACCCGGCGCAGGTTGATGCGCTCGCATTCGGCGGCCACGGCAATGGCCGGCGTGGCCGTGCCGGTTTCCAGCAGCAAGGTGTCGAAGAACGTGTCATTGACCACCTTGACGCCCAGCTCGAGCAGCGCGCCGCGCAGGATGGCGGTGTAGCGCTGCACGCGCGTGGCGATGCGGCGGATGCCTTCAGGGCCATGCCACACGGCATACAGGCCCGCCATGACGGCCAGCAGCACCTGGGCCGTGCAGATGTTCGAGGTGGCCTTCTCGCGGCGGATGTGCTGTTCGCGCGTCTGCAGGGCCAGGCGCAGGGCCGTGTTGCCTTGCGCATCCTTGGACACGCCGACCAGGCGGCCCGGCATATTGCGCTTGTAGGCGTCCTTGCAGGCCATGAAACCGGCATGCGGGCCGCCGAATCCGAACGGCACGCCGAAGCGCTGCGACGAACCGACCGCGATGTCGGCGCCCCACTCGCCCGGCGGCGTCAACAGGGCCAGGGCCAGCAGGTCGGTCGCGCACGTGACCACCGCGCCCTGTGCGTGGGCCGCCTCGGCCAGCGCCCGATAGTCGACCACGGCGCCCAGGCTGTGGGGATACTGCAGCAGCACGCCGAAACAAGCCGGCAGGCCCTGCGCCTCGTCGCCGACGACGACCTCGATACCCAGGCCTTCGGCGCGTGTGCGCACCACTTCGATGGTCTGCGGATGGCAGTGCGCCGACACGAAGAACACCTGGCTGGAGGACTTCGAGCCACGCCGCGCCAGCGTCATCGCTTCGGCGGCGGCCGTGCCCTCGTCCAGCAACGAGGCGTTGGAGATGTCCAGCCCGGTGAGATCCGCCACCATGGTCTGGTAGTTCAGCAGGGCTTCCAGGCGGCCTTGCGAAATCTCGGGCTGGTATGGCGTATAGGCCGTATACCAGGCCGGATTCTCGAGCACGTTGCGCAGCACCACATTGGGCGTATGCGTGCCGTAGTAACCCTGGCCGATGTAATTGCGGTAGACGCGATTACGGCCGGCGATGGCCTTGAGCTCGGCCAGCACGTCCGGCTCGCTGCGCGAAGCGGGCAGCGCCAACGGCGCCTGGCTGCGGATCTTCGGCGGCACCACTTCCTGGAGCAGTTCGTCCAGGCTGGAGCAGCCCACGGCAGCCAGCATTTGCTGCTGCTCGTCCGCGGTCGGGCCGATGTGGCGGGGGATGAAATCGGTATGGGTGTCTAGGGCGCGCGACATGGAATATCTCGGGGTGGCGGGAAAAGCGCCGCGCGGCCCGCTGGGCGGCCGCGCGGCATGCCGTATCAGCCGTTGGCCACGGCTTCGTAGCCGGCGGCGTCCAGCAGGTTGTCGAGGTCGGCCGCGTTGTCCGGCTTGATCTTGAAGATCCAGGCGGTGTAGGCCGATTCGTTGATCAGGTTCGGCGTGCTTTCGAGCTCGTCGTTGAAAGCCACGATCTCGCCGGTGACCGGCGCGTAGATGTCGGACGCGGCCTTGACCGACTCGACCACGCCGGCGGTATCGCCGGCCTTCAGCTTGGCGCCGACGTTCACGTCGCCGACGAAGACGAGGTCGCCAAGCTGGTCCTGAGCGTTATCGGTAATGCCGACGACGAAGACGTCGCCCTCGGCTTTGACCCATTCGTGGGATTTGGTGTACTTGCGGTCAGTGGGCAGGCTCATGAATGAAAACTCCTGGATATGGGGAATGCGCGCCTGCGCCGGCACCCCTGCCGGCGCATGCTGGCAGTTTACGGGTGTTCGACCGCCTTGCCATGGCGTACGAACGGCAATTTGCATACCAGGGCCGGAACCCATTTGCCGCGGATATCGACCTCGACCGTCTGGCCGGGCTGGACATCGCCGGGAACCCGGGCCAGGCCGATCGACACGCCCAGCGTCGGCGACATCGTGCCGCTGGTGACCTCCCCGGCGCCGGACGGCGTGCGCACCGCCATATGGGCGCGCATGACGCCGCGTTCCTGCAGCTTCAGGCCGACGAAGCCGCAGGGCGCGGCGAACTGCTCGAGCGCGTCGCGGCCGACGAAGCGCCGCGCCGCATCCTTGAGCGAGACCGTCCAGGACAACCCGGCCTGGTCCGGCTGGGTCAGTTCGTCCATGTCCTGGCCGTACAGGTTCATGCCGGCCTCCAGGCGCAGCGTGTCGCGCGCGCCCAGCCCGCAGGGCCGCACGCCCTGGGCGGCCAGGTCGTTCCACAGGGCCTCCGCCTGTGCGGCAGGCACGACGATCTCGAACCCGTCCTCGCCCGTGTAGCCAGTGCGGGCCACCAGCGCGTCGTCGTCGACCTGGGCCGCCACGAACGGCGTGAGCGGCTCGGTCGCGCCCTGCCAGCCCGGCCGCGCGACCCAGACCTTGGCGCGGGCATTGGGCCCTTGCACGGCGATCATGGCCAGGTCGCGGCGCGGGGCGATGGCCACGTCGAAGCGGCCGGCCGCGGCGACGCGCTGCATCCAGGCGATGTCCTTGTCGGCCGTGGCGGCGTTGACCACCACGCGCCATTCCTCGTCGGCGAAGAAATAGACGATCAGGTCGTCGATGATGCCGCCCTCGGGATTCAGCATGCAGGTATACAGCGCCTTGCCGGGGGCCGCGAGCCTGGCGACGTCGTTGGCCACCAGGCGGCGCAGGAACGCGCGGGCATCCGGGCCGGTGACGTCGGCATTCAGCATGTGGGAAACGTCGAACATGCCCGCATCGCGGCGCACCGCATGATGCTCCTCGAGCTGCGAGCCATAGGCCAGCGGCATCTCCCAGCCACCGAAATCGACCATGCGGGCGCCTGCCGCGACGTGCGCAGCGGCCAGGGGAGTGCGTTTGAGGGGGGCGGACATGGACGGGCTCCGGTGCGGCGGCATCGCCAGGGTTACGGAATGCCGGCCCGGAAGCGGAAAACGCCCGGAACCGGCTGGATTTTCCGCCCCTCTGTCCTTTTGCCTGAGAGTTGCCCCGCACCAGCGGGTTTGCACCTTCGGCGCCTGGGCTGCGCGCATGCCGATGGCTGCGGCGCCAGGTCTCTCCAGAGTGCTGTTTCGGCCATGCAGGCCCGGCACGGCCGGGCGGGATGGCTGATGCAGCGCGGTATGGGTTACCTGAGCGATTCCGGGCGAATTGCGCCTTCGGCGGCAGCCATGTAACAAATGGCCGCTCTCTCCCGCGACATGCGTGACAGCGCGTGAAGCATACATCGAAAGCCAGCCGCGGAAAAGTTCGCGCTGTCAGGCCGCTGGCCCGGCCGGCAGCTTGACCCGTGTCAACCCTGGGTCTGGCCCCTTGACCACAGTCAAGGTGGCCCCGGCAGGGCCATAACCATAATTCCTTACAGGTTTTATGGAATTACTTACATGGACTTCACCCGGCGCCGCCTGCTGACAGGCTCGAAGCCTCCGGTACGCCCTCCCTGGGCCATGCCCGAGGCCCGGTTCCTGGATCTCTGCACTGCCTGCGGCGACTGCATCCGGGCCTGTCCGCACGGCCTGCTGCGCCATGGCGCCGGCCGCTATCCCGTCATCGAGCCGGCCCGCGGCGGCTGCGATTTCTGCGGCGACTGCGCCGCGCGCTGCCGGCCCGGCGCGTTGCGGGCGGGCCTGGCGGCCGCCGACGCCTTCGCCTGGCGCGCCCGGCCCGGCACGGCCTGCCTGGCGCATCGCGCGGTCGAATGCCGGGTGTGCGGCGAAGCCTGCGCGGCCGGCGCCATCCGCTTCGCCCGGCAAGCCGGCGGCCCGGCCCGCCCGCGCGTCGAGCCGGCCGAATGCACCGGGTGCGGGCAATGCCTGGCCAGTTGCCCGGCCAACGCCATCGAACTGGAGGCGGCATGAGAATCGCCAGCCTCGTCATGCGGGTACCGCCCCCTCACCTGGACGCGGCCGCCGGCGCGCTGGGCGCCATCCCCGGCGTGCAGGTCCATGCGCGCGACAGCGCCACCGGCAAGCTGATCATCACCGTGGAAGACGGCCCGGGCTACAGCACCGCCGACTCCATCCTCGCCGCCCACAAGGTTCCACACGTACTGTCGGCAACGCTGGCCTACGAATACAGCGAAGACGATGCGCCGCCCGCCGGCGAACCTTCATCCCTCCACCGACCCCCGGCCCTGGGAGCTCCATCATGTCATTGAACAGACGCGAATTCATCAAGACCAACGCGGTCGCCGCAGCGGCGGCCACCGCAGGCATTGCCCTGCCTGGCGCGGCCACGGCGCAGGCCGGCGGCGCGCCGCTGCAGGTGCGCTGGGACAAGGCGCCCTGCCGCTTCTGCGGCACGGGCTGTTCCGTGCTGGTCGGCGTCCAGGGCGGACGCGTGGTGGCCACCCAGGGCGATCCGGAAGCCCCGGTGAATCGCGGCCTGAACTGCATCAAGGGCTACTTCCTGTCGAAGATCATGTACGGCGCCGACCGCCTGACCCGCCCCATGCTGCGCAAGAAAGGCGGGGTCTACGACAAGGACGGCGAATTCACGCCGGTCAGCTGGGACGAGGCCTTCGACATCATGGCCAGCAAATGGAAAGAGGCCCTCAAGACCAGCGGCCCGGAATCCATCGCCATGTTCGGCTCCGGCCAATGGACCATCTGGGAAGGCTATGCCGCCTCCAAACTGTACAAGGCGGGCTTCCGCAGCAACAACCTGGACCCCAACGCGCGCCACTGCATGGCCAGCGCCGTGGTCGGCTTCATGCGCACCTTCGGCATCGACGAACCGATGGGCTGCTACGACGACATCGAGCACGCCGATGCCTTCGTGCTGTGGGGCTCGAACATGGCCGAAATGCATCCCATCCTGTGGAGCCGCATCACCGACCGCCGCCTGACGCACCCCGGCTGCGAAGTGCACGTCCTGTCCACCTTCGAGCACCGCAGCTTCGAGCTGGCCGACAACGGCATGATCTTCACGCCGCAGACCGACCTGGCCATCCTGAACTACCTGTGCAATTACCTGATCCAGAACGGCAAGGTCAACCAGCAGTTCGTCGAGCAGCACGTCAACTTCAAGACCGGCGTCACCGACATCGGCTATGGCCTGCGCCCCAACGATCCGCGCGAACAGGGCGCCAGCGCCAACGGCTATCCCGGCGCCGACGGCGCGCCGAAGGGCGACCCCGGCGGCGCCACCGCCAGCAGCTTCGAGGAATTCGCGGAGTTCGTCTCGACCTACACCCTCGAGTACACGGCCAGGCTCTCCGGCGTTCCGGCCGCGCACCTGCAACGCATGGCCGAACTGTATGCCGACCCCGACAAGAAGGTGGTCTCGTTCTGGACCATGGGCTTCAACCAGCATACGCGCGGCACGTGGGTCAACAACATGATCTACAACGTGCACCTGCTGACCGGCAAGATCTCGCAGCCGGGCTGCGGCCCGTTCTCGCTCACCGGCCAGCCCTCGGCCTGCGGCACCGCCCGCGAGGTCGGCACCTTCGCGCATCGCCTGCCCGCCGACATGGTGGTCGGCAACCCGGCGCATCGCAAGCTGGCCGAGGAGCTGTGGCAGCTGCCGGACGGCACCATCCCGCCCAAGGTCGGCCTGCACGCCGTGGCGCAGAGCCGCGCCCTGAAGGACGGCAAGCTCAAGTGCTACTGGACCTCCACCACCAACAACATGCAGGCCGGGCCCAACATCAACGATGAAATCTACCCCGGCTGGCGCAACCCCGCCGCCTTCGTCGTGGTATCCGACCCGTATCCGACCGTATCCGCCCTGTCGGCCGACCTGATCCTGCCCACCGCCATGTGGGTCGAGAAAGAAGGCGCCTACGGCAATGCCGAACGCCGCACCCAGTTCTGGCGCCAGCAGGTCAAGGCGCCCGGCGAGTCGCGTTCCGACCTCTGGCAGTACCTGGAATTCGCCAAGCGCTTCGCCATGGAGGAAGTCTGGCCCGCCGAACTGCTCGACAAGAAGCCCGAGTACCGCGGCAAGACACTCTACGACGTGCTGTTCGCCAACGGCGTGGCGGACCGCTACCCCATGGACGACGTGCCGCGCGTCAACGCCCACGCCATCGACGGCTACATGAACGACGAGTCCGAACACTTCGGTTTCTACGTGCAGAAGGGGCTCTTCGAGGAATACGCCAAGTTCGGCCGCGGCCACGCCCACGACCTGGCCGATTTCGACCTGTACCACCGGTCGCGCGGCCTGCGCTGGCCCGTGGTCGACGGCAAGGAAACCCTGTGGCGCTTCCGCGAAGGCTACGACCCCTACGTCAAGGCCGGCGAGGACATCAAGTTCTACGGCAACAAGGATGGCCGCGCCAACATCTTCGCGCTGCCCTACCAGCCGCCGGCCGAGAGCCCCGACCAGGACTACGACCTCTGGCTGTGCACCGGGCGCGTGCTGGAACACTGGCATACCGGATCGATGACCCGCCGCGTGCCCGAGCTGCACCGCGCCGCGCCGGAGGCGGTGCTGTTCATGCACCCGGACGACGCCAAGAGCCGCGGCCTGCAGCGCGGCATGCAATGCAAGATCGTCTCGCGGCGCGGCGAGGTGCTGGCCAGCGTCGAGACGCGCGGACGCAACAAGCCGCCGCGGGGCCTGGTGTTCATGCCGTTCTTCGACGAAGGCCGCCTGACCAACAAGCTGACGCTGGACGCGACCTGCCCGCTCTCGAAGGAAACCGACTTCAAGAAATGCGCGATCAAGGTGCTCAAGGCCTGACGCGGCGCAGCCGGTCCACGCCACCGCGAGCCATGCCATGACGGATCAAGCCCCCGCTACCCCGGCCAGCCGCCGCCAGTTCCTGCAGCAGTCGGCCGCCGCCATCGGCGGCGCCTGCGCCGTGACCCTGGGGCTGGGCCTGTACGCCCGGCAAGCCGGCTCGCTGCCGGCCACCGCCCTGCGCCCGCCCGGCGCCCTGCCGGAAGCCGACTTCCTGGCCGCCTGCGTGCGCTGCGGGCTGTGCGTGCGCGCCTGCCCCTACGACACCCTGAAGCTGGCGACCCTGGGGCGCGCCGTTCCCACCGGCACGCCTTATTTCGACGCGCGCGCGGTGCCATGCGAAATGTGCGAGGACATCCCGTGCGTGCCGGCCTGTCCCACCGGCGCGCTGGACCACGGGCTGACCGACATCGAGGACGCCCGCATGGGGCTGGCGGTGCTGATCGACCAGGAAACCTGCCTGAACTATCTCGGCCTGCGCTGCGACGTGTGCTATCGCGTCTGTCCGCTGATCGACGAGGCCATCACCCTGGAACTGCACCACAATCCGCGCTCCGACCGCCACGCCATGCTGCTGCCCACGGTCCACTCCGACCGTTGCACCGGCTGCGGCAAATGCGAGCAAAGCTGCGTGCTGCCCGGCGCGGCGGCCATCAAGGTGCTGCCGCACGCGATCGCCCAGGGCTCCGCCGCGGGCCACTATCGCAAGGGCTGGGAAGAGGCCGAAAAAGCCGGTGGCTCGCTGATCGGCGAACAGGTCCAGTTGCCGGTGCGCGGCCTGGATGATCCCGTGCCCGCCACGTCCGGAGGCCAGCCATGAACGCCGCGCCTCCCAAGCCCAAGCGTCCCAACGTCGCCGGGCGCAACCCCACGGCGGCCGCCACCGCCAGCAAGGGCTGGCTGCGCGCCAACCGCTGGCTGCTGCTCAGGCGCGCCACCCAGGTCGGGCTGCTGGCCCTGTTCCTGGTCGGGCCGGCCACCGTATGGCTGATGCAGCGCGGCATCCTCGACCAGCCGTGGTGGCCGGTCAAAGGCAACCTGGCGTCGAGCCTCACGCTCGACCTCCTGCCCCTGACCGACCCCTACCAGCTGGCGCAGAGCCTGGCCGCCCTGCACCTGCCGCACCGCACGGCCATCATCGGCGCCGCCATCGTGCTGGGTTTCTATCTGCTGTTCGGCGGACGCCTGTACTGTTCGTGGGTGTGTCCCATGAACCCGGTCACCGATGCCGCCGCCTGGCTGCGCCGCAAGCTCAAGATCCGCGCCAGCGGCCGCACGCCGCCCAAGCACCTGCGCGTCTGGCTGCTGGCGGCCACCCTGGTCGCCTCGACGGTCACCGGCACCATCGCCTGGGAATGGGTCAATCCCGTGTCCATGTTCCATCGCGCGCTGGTGTTCGGCTTCGGGGCGGTGTGGGCGCTGGTGCTGGGCGTGTTCCTGTACGACCTGCTGGTCGCCCCGCGCGGCTGGTGCGGCCATGTCTGCCCGGTCGGCGCCTTCTACGGGCTGCTGGGGAAGACCGCCCTGCTGCGGGTCAATGCCGCCGGGCGCGAGGCCTGCGACGACTGCATGGACTGCTACAACGTCTGCCCCGAACCCCAGGTCATCCGTCCGGCGCTCAAGTCCGCCGGCCAGGACCACCCCGTCATCCTCGCCTCCGACTGCACGACGTGCGGCCGCTGCATCGACGTCTGCAGCAAGGATGTATTCCACATGAGCCACCGGTTCTCCCACAGGAGTCAACAATGAAAAGCGCCATCCACAGGATCGCCCTCGGCCTGCTCGCGGGCCTGCTGATCGGTACCCCTCCGGTTTCTGCCGACGATGCGGCCACGGTCAAGAGCCTGCGCCAGAACTCGGTGGCCGAATCCGAGCACCATGCGAACATCTACCGGCAGGAGCTCGACGTGGGCGCCACCCTGCCCCGCGACTTCGTTCAGCAGCCGCCCCTGGTGCCGCACGCCAGCAGCAATTACCCGGTGACGCTCAAGTTCAACAAGTGCCTGGACTGCCACGCGTGGGGGCGCGCGCAGGCCACCAATTCGCCGAAGATCTCCATCACCCATTTCCGCGACGCCTCGGGGCGCGAGCTGTCGTCGGTCAGCCCCAGCCGCTATTTCTGCATGCAGTGCCATGTCACCCAGAGCGATGCCAAGCCGTTGGTGGAAAACATCTTCCAGCGCGTCCCCAGCCTGAACTAGAGAGCGTGCAGCATGAAACCGATCAACTGGATCAAGGGCCTGCCGCGACGGGCGTGGGGCATCGTGTTCAGCTCGATGGGCCTGGCGTTCGTGCTGGGCATCGTATTCTGGGGCGGCTTCAACACGGTCATGGAATGGACCAACACCGAGAGCTTCTGCATCTCGTGCCATGAAATGAACGATAACGTCTACCAGGAATACCGCAATACCGTCCATTACTCGAACCCCACCGGCGTGCGCGCGGTCTGCTCGGACTGCCATGTGCCCAAGGAATGGGGGCCGAAGATGGTGCGCAAGATATATGCGTCCAACGAGCTGCTGCATCATTTCCTGGGCACCATCGACACGCGCGAGAAGTTCGAGGCCAAGCGCGCGCAGCTGGCCCAGAACGAGTGGCGCCGCATGAAGGCCAACAACTCGCAGGAATGCCGCAACTGCCACGACTACAGCTACTTCGATTATGCCGGGCAGAGCCCCCGGTCGGCGCGCATGCACCAGCAAGGGTTCGACGAAGGCCAGACCTGCATCGATTGCCACAAGGGCATCGCCCACAGCCTGCCGGCCATCGAGCAGTCCATCGGCCAGCCCAAGCCCGACGGCCTGCCGGCCGGCGTGCTGCATCCCAATTGAGCGGCCGCGCCGCTACGCCAGCGCCGTATCCAGCAGCATCATCAGCACGAAGCCGAGCATCAAGCCGCAAGTGGCATAGACCTCATGCCCCTTGCGGTGCGACTCGGGGATGATCTCGTGGCTGATGACGAACAACATCGCGCCCGCGGCGAACCCCAGGCCCCACGGCAGCAGCGCCGCCGACCACCCCACCACGACGGCGCCCACCACCGCGCCGGCCGGCTCGACCAGCCCGGACAGCATGCCGAGCGCCACGGCGAAACTACGCCGATAGCCGGCCGACAACAAGGCCAGCGCCACCACCAGCCCTTCGGGCACATCCTGGATGGCAATGCCGGTTGCCAGGGCGCTGCCGCGCACCGGGTCATTGCCGACATAGCCCACGCCGATCGCCAGCCCCTCGGGCAGGTTGTGCAGCGCGATGGCGAACACGAACAGCCAGGTGCGCCGCAGCCGGTGCACCTCGATGCCTTCCTTGCCCTTGATGAAATGCTCGTGAGGCAGCAGCCGGTCCATGGCCAGCAGCACCGCCGCCCCGAGCAGCACGGCGCCGCCGACGATCAGCCCGGCGCTCCACGGCCCGTGGCCCAGCTCGCCGGCAGCGTCGATGCCCGGCGCGACCAGGGAGAAAGCGCACGCCGCCAGCATCACGCCGGCGCCGAACCCGAACATCGCGTCCTGCACCTTCTCGGACAGCGCCTGCGAGAACATGACCGGCACCGTCCCCAGCGCCGTGGCGCCGGCGGCCAGCAGGCCGCCCGCCAGCGCATCGGCCACATGCGGGGCGCGCGGCGCCAGGTACTGCCAGAGGGAGTGCGCGCCCAGGCAGGCCACCAGCACGGCCAGCGTCCAGACGCTGATGCTGGTGGCCTGCGGGCGGATCCGGTGGCGGCTGAAGGTATTCATGCAGGGCTTTCGCTGGCGGTGCGGGCGGCGGGCCTCAGCCCTTGGCGGCCTCGTAGCGGCGCGCCACTTCGTTCCAGTCGATCACGTTGAAGAACGCGCCGATGTATTCCGGACGGCGATTCTGGTACTTCAGGTAGTACGCGTGTTCCCACACATCCAGGCCCAGCACCGGCGTGTTGCCGTGCATCAGCGGGCTGTCCTGGTTGGCCGAACTCTCCACCACCAGTTTGCCTTCAGGCGTGACGCTGAGCCAGGCCCAGCCGCTGCCGAAGCGTGTCAGCGCGGCTTTGGTGAAAGCGTCGCGGAACGCGTCCATGCCGCCCAGCTCGGCATCGATGGCCTGGGCCAGCCGGCCTTGCGGCTGGCCGCCGCCCTGCGGTGACATCACGGTCCAGAACAGGCTGTGGTTGGCGTGGCCGCCGCCGTTGTTGCGCACGGCCGTGCGCACCGATTCGGGCAGGGTATCGATCCGCCCCACCAGTTGTTCCACGGGCTGGTCGGCCGGCAGCCCCGCCCCTTCGAGCGCGGCGTTGAGATTGTTGATGTAGGTCTGGTGATGCTTGGTGTAGTGGATTTCCATCGTCAGCGCATCGATGTGCGGCTCCAGCGCATCGTAGGCGTATGGCAAATCGGGCAAGGTATAGGCCATGCAAGACTCCTTCTCGGGCTTCCGGGACGGAAGCGGTTCATCGCGCCGGCGGGCCGGCGCGCTCAATGCTGCGGTTCGGCGCCGTCGCGCCAGGGCAGCGCGGCGGCGCGGGCGGCTCGCGGGTGACCCGGGTGGCGCCGCAGGAACTGCAGCAGTTCGGCATAGGTCACGCGGCCGTGGCGCCAGGCGGCCTCGCGCCAGCGCGGCTCCAACGCGACATCCAGCCCCATTTCATGCAGCAACTCGTGTGCCTGGCCGAAGTGCGCGGCCGCCTGGTCGAACCGACCGGCGCGCTCGTGCAGCTCGGCCAGGTTGTGGTGCGACACCACCAGCGCCGCGACAGCCGCATCCGCGTCGACGGCCCGGCCGGGCAAGGTGTCGGCCAGGCTGAGCGCGGCGCGGTATTGCAGCAGGGCCGCCGCGGCATCGCCGCGCGCCAGCGCCCGGTTGCCGCGCAGCGTGGCACGCTGCCAGGCGCCCACGCAGGGCTCCTCGGCGGCGAACTGCGGCATGGATACGGGCAGCGGTGCCATCTGGACCATGACGTCTCCCTCAGGCTGGCGAATTTCTGCTAAAGATAATTCAAATGATAGTCATTTTTATTTAATATAACAACGCCGGCAAGAAGACCTGGCCGCAGCGCCCCGGCGCCGCACCGTACCGCCCGGCACCGCGCCAGCGCCGGGCCGCCTCTGCGTGAATCGACTAGAGGGCGCGGCCGCAGGCCACGCCGGAGGCCCAGGCCCACTGGAAGTTATAGCCGCCCAGCCAGCCGGTGACATCCACCGCCTCGCCGATGAAGTAAAGCCTGGGCACGCCGCGCGCCTGCATGGACTTCTGGTCCAGGCCGCGGGTATCGACCCCGCCCCGCATGACTTCGGCCTTCTTGTAGCCCGCCGTGCCGCTGGGCACCAGGCGCCACTGGTGGATATCGGCGGCCAGCGCGCGCAAGACCTTGTCGGGCGTGTCGGCCAGCCGCGCGGCGGCCAGCTTGCTGCCGCCGCCCTGCTCTGCCTGCAGCCATTGGTCGGCCAGCCGCCGCGGCCAGAGCCCGGCCAGCACCGTGTGCAATTGCTGGCGGCTGCCGGGCTTGGCGGCGATCAGCTCGGCCGCCAGGTCGCGGCCGGGCGCGAGGTCCAGCACGATGGGTTCGCCGGGCTGCCAGTAACTGGATATCTGCAGGATGGCCGGCCCGGACAGCCCGCGATGCGTGAACAGCAAGTCTTCCAGGAACTCGCCGCGCGCGCGTCCGGCGCCGGTGCTGAGCGAAACTTCCAGCGCCACTCCCGAGAGTTCGGCGTAGGGCCGCCAATGCGCCGGGTCGAACGTCAGCGGAACCAGGGCCGGCCGGGGCTCGACCACCTTCAGGCCGAACTGCCGCGCCACCTTCAGGGCGAAATCGGTGGCGCCCAGTTGCGGGATCGCCATGCCGCCGGTGGCCATGACCAGCTTGGCGGCGCGAATCTCGCCCTGGCTGGTGCGCAGCACGTAGCCCGCCTCCTCGCGGCCGATCTCCGCCACGCGGCACGGCATGCGCCAATGCACGCCGCCGGACTGGCACTCGGCGCGCAGCATCTCGATGATGGCTTCGCTGCTGTCGTCGCAGAACAGCTGGCCGCGATGCTTCTCGTGCCAGGCGATGCGGTGGCGCCGCACCAGCGCCAGGAAATCCTGCGGCGTATAGCCCGCCAGCGCCGAGCGGCAGAAATGCGGGTTGTCGGACAGGAAGTTGGCCGGGCCGGCGCCGATGTTGGTGAAATTGCAGCGGCCGCCACCGGAAATGCGGATTTTCTCGGCCAGCCGCTCGGCGTGGTCGACCAGCACGACCCGCAGGCCGCGCTGGCCGGCCACGGCGGCGCACATCATGCCGGCCGCGCCGGCGCCGATGACGGCAACGTCGTAGGCGCTCATGGCGCGGCGGTCCGGCAGCCGGGCTGGCCACGCACGGCGACGGCGGCGCGCGCGGCGATCCGGCGCAGGCCGGCGATGGGGCAATGGGGGCGGGGCGGCAAGGGCATAGCCCGCTATTTGACCAGATCGCCGGCCATTGCGCGGGCGGCCCCGCCGGGCGCCGGCGCATGCGGGACGCCAGCCGGGCGATCGAACCCTAGGCCTGCTCCTCGTCCGCGCCCCAGCGATAGACCGGCGGGCGCTTGTCGATGAAGCGGGCGGCGGCCTCCCGGTGGAAGGCCGTGGAGCGCGCAATGCCCTGGCCGGCGGCCTCCAGGTCCAGCATGGTGTTCAGGTCGCTGTTCAGCGAGGCGTTGAACAGCCGCTTGGTCAGGCTCAGGGCGGTCAGCGGCAGTTTGCTCATGCTGGCGGCCAGCGCCTGGGCGCGCGAGTGCACCTGCGATTCGGCGACCACCTCGAACACCATGCCCATGTCGCGGGCCTCCTCGGCGCCGAACTCGCGGGTGGAGAACGCCAGCTCCTTGGCCCGCTGCAGGCCGACGATGCGGGGCAGCGTATAGAACACGCCGCAATCCGGCACGGCGCCCAGCCGCAGGAACGACAGGCAGAAACGGGCGCGGGGCGAGGCCAGGACCAGGTCGGCGGTCAGCGCCAGCCCGACCCCGGCGCCGTAGGCCGGCCCGTCCACCACGGCGATGATGGGCCGGTCCAGGTTGAGCAGGTCGGCGATGACGATCTGCAGGTTCAGCATCCGGTCGCGCGCCGCATCGGCCGCCGTGTCGGCGGTCATCGTGCTGATGTCGCCGCCTGCGCAGAAGGCGCCACCCGTCCCTTGCAGGATCAACACCTTGATGGCGCGGTCGCGGCGCACGGCGGCCACGGCCTCGCCCAGTTCGGCGCGCATGGTCTGGTCCAGCGCGTTGCGCCGCTCGGGCCGGTTCAGCGTCAGCGTAGCGACATGATCGGCGACCGCGAACTGGATCGCCTGGTATGTCCGGCGGGGTTCCTGCATGATGTCTCCTTGAATGCAACGGCGGTTGCGGCGCGGTCAGGCAATGACGCCCCGCTGCCTGAGCCGGGCGATATCGTCGGCCGAATGCCCCAGTTCGGCCAGCAGGGCATCGGTGTGCTGCCCCGCCCGCGTGACCGGCCCGGGCGCGCCCTGGGTGCGACTGAAGCGCGGCGCCGGGGCCGGATGGACGATGCCGTCGGTCTCCTGGAAGCTGTTGCGCGCCCGGTGATGCGGGTGGGCGCGGGCTTCTTCGAAATCCAGCACGGGCGCGAAGCAGGCATCGCTGCCTTCGAGCAGCTCGCACCATTGCTGGCGCGTGCGGGTCGCGAACAGGCGCTCCAGCTTGCCGCGTAGCGCCGGCCACGCGGCCCGGTCCCATTGCGCCTGGAAGTCGGGGTCATCCAGGCCGCAGCGTTCCAGCAGCAACGCGTAGAACTGCGGCTCGATCGCCCCGACGGAAATGAACTTGCCGTCGGCGCAGGCATAGCACCCATAGAACGGCGCGCCGCCATCCAGCATGTTCGCCTGCCGGTCCAGCGTCCATTTGCCGCTGGCCAGCATGCCATGGTAGGCGGTGGCCAGGGTGGACACGCCATCGCAGATCGCGGCGTCCACCACTTGGCCCTGGCCGCTCTGGCGCGCCTCGAACACCGCGCTGACGATGCCCAGCGCCAGCATCATGCCGCCGCCGCCGATATCGCCCAGCAGATGCAGGGGCGGGGTGGGCGGCCGGTCGGCATGCCCCATGGCGCACAGCGCGCCGGTGATGGCGATGTAGTTCAGGTCATGCCCCGCGGCCTGGGCCAGCGGACCGGTCTGCCCCCAGCCGGTCATGCGGCCGTACACCAGCCGGGGATTGCGCGCCAGGCAGACATCCGGCCCCAGCCCCAGGCGCTCCATGACGCCGGGACGAAACCCTTCTATCAATGCGTCCGACGACTCCACCAGATCCAGCACGATGGCGGTCGCGTCGGGCTGCTTGATATCCAGCGCCAGGGAGCGCCGCCCCCGGTCCACGATGGTGCCGCCCCCGCCCAGGAAACCCGGGGCCTTGCGGTCGATCCTGATGACTTCGGCCCCCAGGTCGGCGAGCATCATGGCGCAGAACGGCCCCGGCCCGATTCCGGCCAGTTCCAGTATCCGCAGCCCGTTCAGTGGTCCTGGCATGTCTCCCCCAGCATTGCCTATGATTCGAAAAACTCGGCGCGCGCCTTGAGCATGATCGCCACATTGGCGTCGAAGTTCTTTTCCATGCGCGAGGTGGGCCCCACCACCGACATGGCGGTCAGCTGGCCGCCGACGTATCCCGCGATGCCGATGGCGAACACGCCTTCGTTGCCCTCGTCCTTGGTGAAATAGTATTTTTTCTCGCGGCCTTCGATGATCTGCTTGCGGAACGCCTCCTTGTCCACGATGCTCTTGCTGGTGACGGCGGCCATGGGCAGGGTTTCGATCAGCGCATCGCGGGCCTTGGCGTCCATGGTGCCCAGCAGGGCCTTGCCCAGCGCGGAGGTGTGCAGGTCCACCATCGTGCCAGGCTTGAGCACGTACCGCAGCGCCCGCGGGCTTTCCTGGCAGGCGAATATCTGCACGCGGTTGCCGTCCAGGTGCGCGCACATGGACGACTCGCCCGACTGCCGGCTGAGGATCTCCAGCGCTTCCGCCGCGAAGATCTGCATGGGGTCGGCGGCCGCGATGCCCTTCGCCACGTCCAGCAGGCGCGCGGTCGGATGGAAGAAGCGGGTCTTGGGCGCGCGCAGCAGATAGCCCGCCTGCCGCAGGGTATACAACAGGTCGGAACAGCTGCTGTCCGCCAGGCCGAGCAGCCGGGCCATTTCCGAGTTGCTCAGCGGCCGGCGCTCTCTGGCGTAGACCTCGAACACTTGAAGTACACGTTGTGCGGTCGGGAGAATCTGGGGCATGGGCTTCGATGGTTGGCGGTGAAGGTCGCTATGAGGATGACGGGCGGTCCATTGCGCTGCCGATCACTTCAAGGCCGAAACGCCCAAGACGCTCTGCGCGATCAGCAGCGACTGGATCTGGTTGGTTCCCTCGGCAATGCTCAGGTGCCGTGCGTCGCGATAATAACGCTCGACCGGGAACAAGGCCGTATAGCCCGCGCCGCCGTGCACCTGCAATGCCTGCTCGGCCACGCGCAGCACGGCGTCGGTGGCATGGCGCTTGGCCATCGAGCAGAGCATGTGACTGTCGGGCGCGTCGCGATCGAGCGCGTCGGCGGCCCTGTAGCACAGCAGGCGCGAGGTCTCCACCAGCGTCAACATGTCTGCAATCATATGCTGGACCAACTGGAACCCGGCAATCGGCCGGCCGAACTGGACTCGCTCGCCGGCATAGCGCACCGCGGCCTCGCAGGCGGCCTCGGCAATGCCGAGCGCCGAGAACGCCACCACACAGCGGCCGATATTCAGGTACTTCTTGGCGAGCGCGAAACCGGCGCCTTCCGCGCCGACAAGATGCTCGCGCGGGATCTCGACATCGTCGAACAGCAGTTCGCCCAGCGGGCAGCTGTGCATGCCCATCTTGGGAATCGCGCTGACCGAGAACCCCGGCATCTTGCTCTCGAACAACAGGCAGGACACTTGGCGGCGGCCCGCCTCGCCGGTCCGGACGAACACCACGCCGAGCTCGCATACGGGCCCCAGGCTGATGTAGAGCTTGCGGCCGCTGACCTTCCAGCCCTGCCCGGTGGGCACCGCCCGCGTTTCGATGTTGGCGGCGTCCGAGCCGATGTTGGGTTCGCTCAGGGCGAAGCTGGCGATCGCCTCGCCGCTGAGTATGCGCGGCAGGTACTTTTGCTTCAGTTCCGGCGAACCGCCATCTGCCAGCACGGAAGCCGCCAGGTTGCTGGTGCTGACGATGCTGCGCAGCGACGGCCACACGCGCGCGACTTCGGCGATCAGCATGCCGTAGGTGGTCATGGGCAATGCGAAACCGCCGCTGGCTTCGGGCAACAGGCCGCCCAGCAGGCCGAAGTCGTGCATGGCGCGCACGACCTGCGCCGGCACCATGCGCGATTGGGCCTCATGTTCGTCGACGATGGGCGCGACCTCGCTCTGCAGGTAGCGCCGCAGGGCATCCTGCAGTTCCACCTGGTCCGCGGACAGCTGGAAATTCATGGGCAGATCCGGCATGGCGTTCATGGCTCGCGCTGCTCCGCCTGCAGTACCAGCTGCCACATCTGCGGCGCCGTGGGCGCGCCCGCTTCCTCGATGATGTGCGCGATCAGGCCGGCGGTGCGGCCCACCAGCGCCAGGCCGCGCGCCGCCTTCGGGTCCAGCCCCATGTCCGCGGCGATGGCGCCCATGGCGCCGGCGCCGTTGATGGGCAGGAACTTGCCGAATTCGGCCTGGTGGACGTCGGCGATGGCGTCCAGCAGGCGCCAGCATTTGCCGTAGTAGCCGTTCTCTTGCGACACCGTGCGCAGCGCGCCGACGCGCGGATCGCCGTCGACGTGGATGGGATGCCCGACGCCGGCGATCTTTCTCTTCTGCGCGGTGTAGCGCGTCAGCAGGTCGCGCGCGCGGTCCCGGAACTGGCCGGCCGGGCTGTCGGCCGCCAGGCCGTGGGTTTCTTCCGTGAGCATCTGGGCCACGTTCTGGGTCACGCCCAGGTAGCGGTCGCCCGCGCCCAGCAGCCCCGCGGCCACCGCGCCCTGGAGCGATTCGGGCGCGCCCAGGTACGTCAGGCGGGCCGCCATGGAGATAGGCGTGAAGCCATGGTCGCAGGACGTCACCAGGATGACGTTCATCATGCGCTTGAACCTGGGCTCTGGATAATGGCCCAGAATGCACAGGCACGCCATGTCGACGAAGTCGGCATTCGGGATGATGTCGGTGGACAGGTTCTTGCCCCGCACGAAGATGTCTTCCGTGGTGGCATAGCCGATGCTGGTGCGTAGGGTCATGCGGTCTGCTCCGGTTCGATGGCGTCCTGCTCGAGTTCGCCGGACGCGATGATGAGCGCGTCCAGCGCGATGGCTCCCTGCCCCGGCGCCCCGACCCATACCGGGTTGAGCTCCAGCTCGACCAGCCGGCCGGCGTGGCGGGAAGCGAATTCCGAGACTTGCAGTATCAGCGCGGTCAGCGCGTCGAGGTCGGCGGGCGGCTGCCCGCGCACGCCGTCCAGGATGGCGACGTTGCGGATCTCCCGGACCATCGCCTGCGCATCGGCCGGCGCCAGGGGGATCATGCGGTGCGTGGTGTCGCGCAGGGTTTCCACCAAGATGCCGCCCAGGCCGAACGTCAGCACCTGGCCATAGGCCGCATCGCGATGCACGCCGATCAGGATCTCGCGGCCGCCGGCCGGCAGCATGGCTTCCACCAGCACGCCTTCGATGCGCGCCGCGGGCGCGGCCTGGGCGACGGCTGCGAGAATGCTGTCATAGGCCTGCGCGGCGGCAACGGCGGAATCGATGTTCAGCCGCACGCCGCCGCATTCGGTCTTGTGGGCAATATCGGGACTGGCGACCTTCATCACCACCGGGAAGCCGATACGCGCGGCGATCTCGGCGGCCTGGCGCGCCGTGCCGGCCACTTCGTTGCGGGGCAGCGGAAAACCGGCGCGGCGCAGCACAGCCTTGGCCTGCGCCTCGCTGAATTGGCGCGGCGCGGCCGTGCCATCGGCGGCGGCGCCGACGGAATGGCCAGGCACCGCCGGCGCGGCGAGCGGCGCCGAGCCCTCGCGGGGCCAGACGCGCGACAGCGCGCCGATGGCGCCCGATATCGACAAGAAGGGCTGCAACCCATGCTGCTCCAGCAACTGGAACCCACCGCCCATGCGTCGGCTCATCCATACGGGGATGATGGGCGTGGCGGTAGATTGCGAGACCTCGATGATCGACCGCGCAATGCCGTCGGTGACCTCGCCGTAGTCCATCGGGATGGGGAACAGCACGGCGCCGACATTGGGGTCGTCGCACACCACGCGCAGGCAGGTGTTGGCGGCTTCGGGATCGCGCAGGATGTCGGCGGTGGTATCGACCGGGTTGGCGATATTGGCGAACGCCGGCAGCAGGCTGCGCAGCCGCGTATTCGTCTGCTCGGTGAAGACGGCCATGGGCAGCCCGGCGGTGCCGGCGATATCGGTGGCCAGGGCGGCGGTGCCGCCGGAGAAGGTATAGATGCACAAGCCGCTGCCGGGCCGGGGCGCCGCCACCGCCAGCAGCCGCGTGACGGCCAGCAACTGGTCCAGGTCCTCGACCTCGATGGCGCCGAACTGGCGGAATACCGCGCTGTTGACCGCCGCGCTGCCGGCGATGGAGGCCGTATGCGACTGCGCCGCCCGAGCCCCGGCTTCGGAGTGCCCGACCTTGAGCACCACGACGGGCTTGCCGCGCTGGCGCGCGAGGTCCAGCGCCGCCGTCAGGCGCCGCCCGTCCTTGATGCCTTCCATCAGCAGGCCGATGACCTTGATGGCGGGGTCCTGCGCCATCCACGCGATGAAATCGGGAATTTCCAGGTCGACTTCGTTGCCCGCGGAGAACCACAGCCCGACCCCTTCGCCGTGGCTGAGGCCCTGCAGCAGGTTGCGGCCCAGCCCGCCGCCCTGGGTGGCCAGCCCGATGCCGCCGCCATTCAGGTCGTGCTGGAACGCGGGCGAGAACGTCATGCCGATGCGATCGCGCACATTGACGAAACCGGGGCAGTTGGGACCATACACGTGCAGGCCGGTGTCCTGGCACAGGCGGGCGATGGCCCGCTCCAGTTCCTGGCCGGCCTCGCCCGCCTCGGAAAACCCGGAGGACATGACGATGGCGTAGGGAATCTTGCGCTCGACGCACTGGCGCAAGGCATCCAGCACGCGGCCGGCGTTGACGATGACCAGCGCCACGTCGATGGGCGCATCGGGCAATTCGCGGATCGACGGCCAGCATGGCGCGCCGTCGATCTCGTTGTACGCCGGGTTGACCGCGTACACCTGGCCAGGCAGGCGCGAGTGGCGCACCAGGTTCGCATACAGGCGCCCGCCCTGGCTGGCGGGCCGGGGCGAGGCCCCCACCACCACGACATTGACCGGGTTGATGAAGCGCGCGAGATCGGCGAAGGGCTTCATGCGGCGGCCTCCGGCGCGCGCATCAGCATGGCGAAATCCGCCTGCACCACGACCTCGCCGCGCTGGTTGACCGCCTCGCGCCGGAACACGACCTTGACGCGGCCGGGCCGGGCATCCGGCACGCACTCCGTGACGGTGACGCGCGCATGGACGGTATCGCCGATGAACGTGGGCTTGGGAAAACGGCAGTTCAGGTCGATCAAGGCCAGCACGCTGGGCTCGAGGCCGCGGTAGGCGACCGTCTGGGTGGTCAGCCCGGACAGCACCGACAGGACCAGCAGACCGTGGGCGATGCGCTGCCCGAAGCGGGTCGATTTGGCGTATTCGGCGTCGACGTGCAGCCGGTTGAAATCGCCCGACAGGCAGGCGAACTGCACTATGTCGGCTTCCGAGATGGTGCGGCCGGCCGATTCGAACGTATAGCCCACGTCCGGAAGCGCGGCTTGCCCGCCCGCCGGGCTGTCAGGGGTATGCATGTTGTGGTGTCTCCTCTTCTTGTGGGCGGCGGGTCAGCTCGAGTAGCGGCCCCCGGTGACGTGCAGGGTTTCGCCGGTGATGAAGCCGGCCCGCTCGGACGCCAAGAACGCGACGGCGTCGGCGATGTCTTCCACCGCGCCGAGCCGCTGCACGGGCTGGCGGGCCAGCGCGTTGGCGCGCAGCGTTTCATAGGTGGACAGCGCGCGGATCAGGTCGGTCTCGACAAAGCCGGGCGCAATGGCATTGGCCGTAATGTTGAACTTGCCCTGCTCGTAGGCCAGCGAGCGCGTGAAGCCGATCAGCCCCGCCTTGGCCGCCGAATAATTGGTCTGCCCGGGGTTGCCCAGATGGGCGCGCGAGGCAATGTTGATGACCCGGCCCCAGCGCTTTTCCATCATGGACGGCAGCGCCGCCTTGGTGCAGTAGTACGCGCCCTTCAGGATGGTGTCCACCACCGCGTCCCAATCGGCTTCGGGCATTTTGGTCAAGTACTTATCGCGGGTGAAGCCGGCGTTGTTGACCAGGATATCGATCGAGCCGAACTCGCTGACGGCGCGCTCGGCCAATGCCTGGACCTGCTGCGCATCGCAGACATCGGCGACCACCCCGATGGCCTGGTGGCCGGCGTCCGCCAGTTGGCGCGTGGCCGCGTCGACTGCTTGCGGATTGATATCGGTAATGACAATGCGCGCGCCCTCGCGCGCCATGGCGAGCGCGGACGCGAAACCGATGCCCCGGCCCGACCCGGTGACCAGCGCGACTTTTCCCGTGAGTTGCAAATCCATTGTTTCCCCTTGGAGGCTGAACTGCGGCGGCGGAGCCTGACGGCCCTGCCAACCTGGACATTTTCTACGACATACGGGAGAAGTATACGGATACCCGGATTTCATTGCAATTAATTCCGGTACATCGTTATACTCTTCGACATGTCGTATTAAGTACGGCATGAGACCTATAACAAATCCGGAGGTGACAAATGTCTGTTGTGAAGTTGCTGTGCGCGGCGGTCCTGGGCGTGGCGACCGCCGGCGCGCTGCCGGCGCGCGCCGACTACCCCGACAAGCCCGTCAAGGTGTATGTCGGCTTCGCCCCTGGCGGGGCCACCGACCTGCTGGCGCGCTTCTACGCCGAACAGTTGTCCCGCAAGCTGGGGCAGCCCTTCATCGTCGAGAACCGACCGGGCGCCGGCGGCAATGTGGCGATCCAGTCGCTGGCCCAGACCAAGCCGGACGGCTACACCATCGCCATGGGGGCCAACTACATTGCGTCGAATGCGGCCCTGAAGCGCAATTCATATGACTGGGACAAGGACCTCACGCCCATCGCCCTGATAGCGTCCACGCCCAACATGCTGGTGGTGCCGCCCAATTCGCCGTTCAACAGCGTGGACGAAATCATCCGGGCCGGCACCCGATCCGATTCGTTCCTGACGTTCGGTTCGGCCGGCGTGGGGTCCTCCATCCACCTGTCGGGCGAGCTCTTCAAGGCCATGACGGGCGCCAAGCTCACGCATGTGCCGTACAAGGGCGTATCGCCCGCCGAAGTGGCCCTGATGGCCGGCGACATCGACATGATGTTCGGCAGCGTCTCCACCGAAGTGCCCCTGGTGCAGGCCGGCAAGCTGAAGATCCTGGCCGTCACCGGCCTGGAACGCATGAAAGTGTTTCCCGATACGCCCACGCTGGACGAGGCGGGCCTGAAAGGCTTCAACGTCGGGGCGTCCTACATGCTGGTGGCGCCCGCCAACGTGCCCGACGACATCGTGCGCCGGCTCAGCGAGGCGGTCGCCGAGATCAACGCCGGCGCCGAGGCCCCGGCCTACACCGAACGCCTGTACGCCACGCCGATGAAAGGCGGCCCGGCCGAAGCCAAGGCTTTCCTGCGCTCGGAATACGAAAAATGGAACAAGCTGGTGGCGGAGAACGCCCTCAAGCTGGACTGAGCCGCCCGCGCCAAAGGAGACAACCATGAGACAAGCCAAGACGGCCATTCTGGCCGCAGCCGCCAGCCTGGCGGCGATGCTGGCGGCGCCGGCGCCGGCCGCCTCCGCCTTCCCGTCCAAGCCGGTGCGCATCATCGCGCCCAGTTCGGCGGGCGGCATCCTGGACCTGACCAGCCGCCTGGTGGGGGAAAAGCTATCCCAGCAGCTCGGTTCGCCGGTCGTGGTGGAGAACATGGCCGGCGGCGGCGGCATCATCGGCATGCAGGGCATGCTGAATGCCGCCCCGGACGGCCATACGCTGGTCATGGGCAGCCTGGGCCCGAATGCCGCGAACTACTCGCTGTATTCCAAGCTGCCATACCAGATGTCGGACTTCGCGCCCGTCATCGGTGTCATCTCGATGCCGAGCGTGCTGGTAGTGAACCCCAAGCTGCCGGTCAAGGACCTGGCGTCGCTGCAGTCTTACGCCAAGTCGAAGAATGGCGATATCGCGATGGCCATCTCCACGATGGGCGCCTCCAGCCACCTGATCGGCGAAGTCCTGAAAGGCGAGCTGGGCATATCGGCCATCAACGTCGTCTACAAGGGCGCGGCGCCCGCCATTACCGACCTGGTCGGCGGGCAGGTGGATTTCATGGTCGACAACATGATCACCGCCAAGCCGATGATCGAGGCCGGCCGGCTGCGCGCCATCGCCGTGTTCAGCAAGGAACGCAGTCCGCTGATGCCCGACGTGCCCACGGTGACCGAGCTCGGCTATCCGCAGTTGACGGGCGGCACCTGGCTGGGGCTGTTCGTGTCGGCCAAGACGCCGCCGGACCGCGTCGAGCGGCTGAACGCGGAACTCAACAAGGTGCTGGCCGACCCGGGCGTGCGCGACGCCCTGGTCAAGCAAGGCGGCAACCCGGTCGGCGGCAGCAGCGCCGAATTCGACCAATTCGTGCGCGCGGAGACCGAGCGCTGGCGCAAGGTGATCCAGGCCGCGGGCATCAAAGTGGAATAAGTCGCGCCGGCCCCGCGCGGACCGGCGGCACGCCCCCAAGGAGGATCTCGACCCCATGGCTATTCAATATGAACGTCTGCGGAACTGGCATTTCGACGACCGCACCGACCGCTACACCACCCGCGACAGCATGCTCTATGCCCTGACCCTGGGCTACGGCCAGCGGCCGGACGATGAACACGACCTGCGCTATGTATACGAGCAGGACACGCTGGCGGTGCCGACGCTGCTGGCGGTGGTGGGCGCGCCCGGCTCATGGACCGCCGACCCGGGGACCGGCATCGACTGGCTGCGCCTGTTGCATGGCGAGCATCGCATGACCTTTCACGCCCCGGTGCCGGCCGAGGCCGCCGTCACCAGCCGCACGCGCGTCACGCACGTGGTGGACAAAGGCGCGCAGAAAGGCGCGCTGGTGGTCACCGCGCGCGAGGTTTGCGATGCCGATAGCGGCGCCCCGCTGGCGACCATCGAGCATGTGTCGTTCTGCCGCGCCGACGGCGGATTCGGCCGGGGCGACGAGCCGCCCGAACCCTTGCCGCCGACCCCCGCCACGCCCGCGCACGACACGGTGCTGATTCCGAGCCTGCCGCAGGCGGCCCTGCTGTACCGGTTGAACGGCGACCTGAACCCGATCCACGCGCTGCCCGCCATGGCGGCCCAGGCGGGTTTCGAGCGCCCCATCCTGCATGGCCTGTGCACCTTCGGCATGGCGGCGCGCGCCCTGCTGCGCACCTATTGTCCCGGCGAGCCGGCCCGGCTGCGCCAGTTCGCCGTGCGCTTTTCCGCGCCGATGTACCCCGGCGAGACCCTGCGCGTCGAAGCCTGGCGCGACGGCGGCAAGGTGCAGTTCCGCGCCTGGGCGCACGAGCGCAATGTGGCGGTCCTGAGCAACGGCGTGGCCGGCATCGATTGAACCCACGAGGAGCTTGCGCATGAAACCCATAGAACGCCATGCGATCGACACGCCCGACCGCATCGCCTATTGCATGATCCCTTCCGGCTATGCGGTGACCTGGGCCGAACTGGAACGCCGCAGCCGCAAGTGCGCGGCCGCGCTGCTGGCGGCCGGCCTGAAGACGGGCGATTCGATCGCCGTATTCCTGGAGAATCATCCCTACTACTTCGAGATCCTCTGCGCCGCGCACCGCATCGGCCTGTACTACGTGACCGTCAGCCGGCACCTGAAGCGCGAGGAGGTGCAGTACATCGTGGACGACTCCGACGCGAAAGTGCTGTTCTGCTCGCGCCACACTCTGCAGGAAGTGTCGGTGGAGGCTTGCCACGCGCGCGGCACCACCTGCGTCATCATGGACGATGTCCTGGAGGGTTTCGAGTCCTACGATGACTGGACCGGCGGGCACGCCGACGACGTCCGCCTGCCCGACACGCCCGAAGGCACAGATTTCTGCTATTCGTCGGGCACCACGGGCGTGCCCAAGGGCATCAAGCGGCCGCTGGAGACCGCCAACCGCTTCTTCCGCGCCGACGAATCCGAGCGCAGCGCGTGGAAGGCGTTCGACCGCGACACGGTGTATTTGTCGACCGCGCCGTTCTATCACACCGCACCGGTGCGCTGGAACATGGCCGTGCTGCGCGGCGGCGGGCGCTGCGTCATGATGGAGAAGTTCGATCCCGAGCAGGCCCTGCGCGCCATCCAGGACCACCGCGTCACGCATTCGCAATGGGTGCCGACGATGTTCATCCGCATGCTGCGCCTGCCCGACGCGCAGCGCGCCCGCTACGACCTGTCGAGCCTGCGCTACGCGGTGCACGCCGCGGCGCCGTGCCCGGTCGAAGTCAAGGAGGCCATGATCGCCTGGTGGGGACCGATCCTGTACGAGTACTACAGCGGCACCGAGCTGGTGGGCCGCACCTCGCTCAGTTCGCAGGAATGGCTGCGGCACAAGGGCTCGGTGGGCATACCGGAGTTCGGCCGCGTGCATATCGTGGGCGACGACGGCAACGAGCTGGGGCCGCGCCAGCCGGGGGTGATCTATTTTTCCGGCGGCGGCAGCTTCCAGTATCACAACGACCCGGAGAAGACGCGCAATGCCTATAACGAGCGGGGCTGGGCGACCTACGGCGATGTGGGATACGTGGACGAGGACGGCTATTTGTACCTGACGGACCGGCTGTCCAACACGATTGTGTCCGGCGGCGTGAACATCTACCCCCAGGAAGCGGAGAACCGCCTGTCCCTGCACCCGGCCGTGCGCGACGTGGCCGTGATCGGCGTGCCCAACCAGGAGTTCGGCGAGGAGGTCAAGGCGGTGGTGCAGCTGGTCGATCCCGACGCGGCCAGCGATGCGCTGGCCGCCGAACTGATCGCCTTTTGCCGGGAGCATATCTCGCACGTCAAATGCCCGCGCAGCGTCGACTTCGTGACCGACATGCCGCGCACGGAATCGGGCAAGCTGCTCAAGCGCCTGGTCAAGCAGCGCTACTGGCCGGACAACATGGGGATTGCCCATTAGTGCCAGGGAGGCTTTGTCCGTGGGCAAGAGGGAGGATGGGATGGGGGGTGTTGTGGGGTGCAGGGCCGTGGGTGCCTGGGGCGTCCTGGGCGGGGCTGGGGGGCGGGCCGGCCACGTCGCTCGGCTCGGGCGCGCCACCAGGCGCCCTCGGCCCCCTGCGGGGGCTGCCCTCGCTCCAACTGGCCGGCCCGCCCCCCAGCCCCGCCCAGGACTCGCGACAGCGACATGCGCCGGTCCGACAACGCCGTCGATGAACGTGGCGGCGCGACTGGGGCACGACGGTGTCAGACACCCTTGGCGCACCGTCTTGCTTGTGCAGGCCATGTGCATGGGGTGTTTGACACCTATGCATCGACATATGCATCACGCCCGGTGCAAGGCATCGGGAGTTCCAACTGGAGATATTGCGAGCCCGGGCCTGCCGGCGGGGCCGGGGCGGCCAGTTGGAGGGAGGGGAGCCCCCGTAGGGGGCCGAGGGCGCCTGGTGGCGCGCCCGAGCCGAGCGACGTGGCCGCCGCGGCCCCGCCGGCAGGCCCGGGCGCCTCAAGAACCCAACAGCCCCGAAGCAATCAACGACACCCATCAACGCAACCCTGAGGAACCCCATGGCGAACATCCAGGCCGGCCCGCGCCGGCGGCAAGGTTTTAGCGCGGAACACGACGAGTTCCGCAGGACCATCGCGCGCTTCATCCAGGACGAGGTGAGCCCCTTCCACGCACAATGGGAAGCCGACGGGCACGTCCCCCGCGACCTGTGGCGCAAGGCGGGCCGGGTCGGCATGCTGCTCACCAACATCCCCGACGAATACGGCGGCGCCGGCGGCGACTTTCTCTATACCGTGGTAGTGCTGGAAGAGATCGCCCGCTCGCTGTCGAGCGGCATCACCGGCTTCACCACGCACTCGGACATCGTCGCCCCGTACCTGCTCAACTTCGGCACCGAGGCCCAGAAACACGCCTCCCTGCCGGGCATGGCGCAAGGCGACATCGTCGGCGCCATCGCCATGACCGAACCGGGCGCCGGCAGCGACCTGAAAGCCATCCGCACCACGGCGCAGAAAACCGCCCACGGCTACCTGGTCAACGGCCAGAAGACCTTCATTACCAACGGCCTGCATGCCGATCGCGTGATGGTGGTGGCCAAGACCGACCCGGCCGCGGGCGCGCGCGGCATCAGCCTGTTCTGGGTCGACACGGCCACGCCCGGATTCAAGCGCGGCCGCCTGCTGGACAAGGTCGGGCAAAAGGCGCAGGACACTTGCGAACTGTTCTTCCAGGACATGGAAGTGCCGGCCGACACACTGCTGGGCGAGCCCGGCCAGGGATTCGGCTACCTGATGAAAGAACTGGTCCGGGAACGCCTGATGATCGCCGTGCGCTGCGCCGCGGCGCTGGAGGCCGCGCTGGACTGGACCATCGACTACACCAAGGAGCGGCGCGCCTTCGACAAGGCGCTGATCGACAACCAGCATATCCGCTTCAAGCTGGCCGACATCAAGGCCCTGGCCGCCGCCACCCGCGCCTTCGTGGACGACTGCATCGGGCGCTACATGGCCGGCGAGCTGGATGCCGCCGGCGCGGCCATGGCGAAGCTCTGGGCGACCGAAGCCACGCGCGCCATCGACGACCTGATGCAGTTCTACGGCGGCTACGGCTACATGCGCGAATACCCCATCGGGCGGGCCTATACCGACGTGCGCCCCAACCGCATCTACGGCGGGTCCTCGGAGATCATGCGCGAACTCATCGCGCGATCCCTGTAGGCGCCTGCCGGCACAACCAAGGACGGGAATTATCCATGACCAAACACTTATCGGGATCCGTCGCCATCGTCGGCGCGGCCGAATCGGACCTGGGCAAAGTGCCCGGACTGAGCGCGCTGGAACTGCAGGGCCAGGCCGCCCAGCGGGCACTGCGCGACGCCGGGCTGACGCTGCGCGACGTCGACGGCGTCTTCGCTCATACCGACGACCGGTTCTCGGGCCTGCAGGTGGCGGAATACCTCGGCGTCCGCCCCCGCTACGTCGACTCCACCAACGTGGGCGGCATGTCCAACGTGCTGCACATCCGCCACGCCATGGCCGCCATCCAGGCCGGCATGTGCGACGTGGCGCTGATCACCTACGGCAGCACCCAGCTGTCGGACGGCTCGCGCAAACTGGGCGTGACGGCCGAAGACGCGCGCAGCCCGCGCGGGCAGTTCATCACCCCCTACGGGCAGCTCAGCCCTATCGGCTACTACGCCATGGTGGCCCGCCTGCACATGCACCGCTACGGCACCACGCCGCAAGCCCTCGCGGAGGTGGCGGTGGCCGCGCGCCAGTGGGCCATGCTCAACCCCAAGGCGTACAAGCGCGACCCGCTGACCATCGACGACGTGCTCGCGTCGGCCTATATCGCCGAGCCGCTGCGGCAGCGCGACTGCTGCCTGGTCACCGACGCGGGCGGCGCGCTGGTCGTCACCGCCGCCGGGCGCGCCCGCGACCTGGCGCGGCCGCCGGTGTACGTGCGCGGCATCGCGGAGGCGTTCTCGCACCACTACACGCCGTTCAACACCAGCGACTGGCTCGACACGCGCGTGGCCGAAACGGCGGAACAGGCCCTGGCGATGGCCGGCGTGTCGCGCGACGACATCGATGTCGTGCAGATCTATGACCACTTCACCATCGGCGTGATCCAGTCGCTCGAAGAACTGGGATTCTGCAAGCGCGGCGAAGGCAAGGACTTCGTGGCGGGCGGGCGCCTGGCGCCCGGCGGCGCGTTTCCCATCAATACCTCGGGCGGCGGACTGTCGTATAACCACCCCGGCATGTTCGGCATGCTGCTGGTGATCGAGGCCGTGAAGCAGTTGCGGGGCGAATGCGGCGAGCGGCAGCTGCCCGATGCCAGGCTGGCGCTGGTGCACGCGCCGGGGCTGGTGTTCTCCGCCAATACCACCATGATCCTGGGAGTCTGACCATGAACACCGCACAGCGTCCCGTCCCGCACCCCACCGACGTCACCCGCCCCTACTGGGAAGCCGCCGCCACCGGCCGGCTGGTCATCCAGGAATGCCGGGCCTGCGGCGCGCGCCAGTTCTACCCGCGCGGCTTCTGCGTCGCCTGCCTCTCGGACGAGCTGCACTGGCTGCCGTGCAGCGGCAAGGGCACCATCTACACCTACACCATCAACCACCGCGCCCCCAACGCCCACATGAAGGAACGCCTGCCTTACATCGTGGCCGCCATCGACCTGGACGAAGGCACCCGCATGATCGCCAATATCGTCGATTCCCCGCCGCAGGCGGTGGCGATCGGCGCGCGCGTCGAAGTGGTGTTCGAAGCGCTGGCGGACGGCATGGCGCTGCCGCAGTTCCGCGTCGGCGGCTGAAAAAAACCGCGCCCCGGCGGGGCGCGGCTTCTGCCTCGGCGCCTCTGCTTCAGTCTTCGATGAGGCAATCCACGTAGTAGCGCTTGGTGCCGTCCGGGCCGGTGTCCTCGGCCAGGCCGTGGATGTACGTCTCGAAACCGGGGAAGCGCTCGTTGAACTCGCGGGCGAACTGCAGGTACTGCACGATGGTGCGGTTGAAGCGTTCGCCCGGAATCAGCAGCGGGATGCCGGGAGGATACGGCGTGAGCAGCACGCCGGTGACCCGGCCTTCGAGCTGGTCGATCTCGACCCGCTCGACCTCGCGGTGCGCCATGCGGGCGAACGCGTCCGACGGCTTGAGCGCCGGAACCATGTCGCTCAGGTACATCTCGGTGGTCAGGCGCGCCACGTTGCGCTCGCGGTAGGCTTCGTGGATCTGCTGGCACAGGTCGCGCAGGCCCATGCGCTCGTAGCGGCGGTGGCCGCGGCAGAACTCCGGCAGGATGCGCCACAGCGGCTGGTTGCGGTCGTAGTCGTCCTTGAACTGCTGCAAGGCGGTCAAGAGCGTATTCCAGCGTCCCTTGGTGATGCCGATGGTGAACAGGATGAAGAACGAGTACAGGCCCGTCTTCTCGACCACCACGCCGTGCTCGGCCAGGTACTTCGAGACCAGCGCGGCGGGGATGCCGGTTTCGCCGAAGCTGCCCGACATGTCCAGGCCCGGGGTGATGATGGTGGCCTTGATCGGGTCGAGCATGTTGAAGCCGTCGGCCAGCTCGCCGAAGCCGTGCCAGTGATCGTTGGCTTCCAGCACCCAGTCGTCGCGGTTGCCGATGCCTTCCGAAACCAGCCGGTTGGGGCCCCAGACCTTGAACCACCAGTCGTTCTTGCCGAATTCCGACTCGACCTTGCGCATGGCGCGGCGGAAGTCCATGGCCTCACGGATGCTTTCCTCCACCAGCGCGGTGCCGCCGGGCGGCTCCATCATGGCGGCGGCCACGTCGCACGACGCGATGATCGCGTACTGCGGCGACGTGGAGGTGTGCATCAGGTAGGCTTCATTGAACACGTTGCGGTCGAGCTTGCGCGACTCGGATTCCTGCACGATGATCTGCGACGCCTGCGAAATGCCCGCCAGCAGCTTGTGGGTCGAGTGCGTGGCGAACACCATGGGCTCTTGCGGGCGCGGGCGGCCCTGGCCGATGGCGTGCATGTCCTGGTAGTACTCGTGGAAGGCGGCGTGCGGCAGCCATGCTTCGTCGAAGTGCAGCGTATCGACATAGTCGCCCAGCTGCTTCTTGATCATCTCGACGTTGTAGATGACGCCATCGTAGGTGCTCTGGGTGAGCGTCAGGATGCGCGGCTTCTTGTTGGCGGCTTCGCGCGCGAACGGGTTGGCCTCGATCTTCTTCTTGATGTTCTCGGGGTCGAATTCCTCCAGCGGGATCGGCCCGATGATGCCCAGATGGTTGCGGGTGGGCCGCAGGAACACCGGGATCGCGCCCGTCATGGTGATGGCGTGCAGGATCGACTTGTGGCAGTTGCGGTCCACCACCACCACGTCGCCGGCAGCCACGTTGGCATGCCAGACGACCTTGTTGGACGTGGACGTGCCGTTGGTCACGAAGAAGCAGTGATCGGCATGGAAGATGCGCGCGGCGTTCAGCTCGGACTCGGCGACCGGGCCGGTATGGTCCAGCAGCTGGCCCAGCTCGTCCACGGCGTTGCAGACGTCGGCGCGCAGCATGTTCTCGCCGAAGAACTGGTGGAACATCTGCCCCACCGGGCTCTTCAGGAACGCCACGCCGCCGGAGTGGCCGGGGCAGTGCCACGAATACGAGCCGTCCTGCGCGTAGTTCACCAGCTCGCGGAAGAACGGCGGCGGCAGGCCGTCGACATAGCTGCGGGCCTCGCGGATGATGTGGCGCGCCACGAACTCGGGCGTGTCCTCGAACATGTGGATGAAGCCATGCAGCTCGCGCAGGATGTCGTTGGGAATGTGCTCCGAGGTGCGCGTCTCGCCGTACAGGTAGATGGGGATGTCGGCATTGCGGAAGCGCAGCTCGCCGATGAAGGCCCGCAGGTTCTTGATGGCGCTGGCCACGTCCTCCGGCGAGTCGACGTCGAACTCTTCATCGTCGATCGACAGGATGAAGGCGCTGGCCCGGCTTTGCTGCTGGGCGAACGAACTGAGGTCGCCATAGCTGGTGACGCCGATCACCTCGACGCCCTCGGCCTCGATCGCGGAGGCCAGCGCGCGAATCCCCAGGCCCGAGGCGTTCTCGGAACGATAGTCTTCGTCGATGATGAAAATGGGGAAGCGGAATTTCATGCGGGCGCTCCTGGGGGCGAGGCAAAACGGAGGCGAGTGTACTGCCAGTCGGGGACGGCAGGGTGACAGAGCGGCGAACCGGCGCGGACGGCGGTTTCGCACGGAGGGGAATTGTAGGACGCTTTGCCACCGGCCGCAGGCGGGCGCAGCACACGGCATGCCCGGCGCCGCCGGGCGCGGCCGCGCGGGCCGGCGGCGCGGCGCGCCGCCCGTCGACCGGAACGCCCGCGGGGCGTCAGCGGATGGTGATGGAGGCGCGGTCCATGACCGCGCGCACGTAGTGCTGGAAGAATTCCGGCAGCGACTCGGCTGTGCCGCCACGGATGCGCCGCTCTACCTTGGAGATGGCGCACAGGCAGACGTCGAAGTCGGGTTCGCCGGTGACCAGCACGACCGGATCGTCGTCGTCGCAGACCTCGTAGAGGCCGCCATAATGGCGCCGCGCCACTTCGTACAGGTAGGCGGCCGCGCCCACCGACTGGATCGGCGTCAGGGCCAGGGCGCCTTGGTGCGCCTGTTCGAGCACGCCATCCAGGGCGGTCACGCTGGCGACCGAATAATCGAATGACGAGGTGTCCGGCACGGCGGCCAGGAAGGCCTGGGCCGCGCCATTGACGCGCTCGATGAACTCGTCCTGCACCTCTTCGTCGACTTCCTGCGTCTTCTTCAGAAAACCTAGCATCATTGCCTCCCGCGCCGGCAACCGGCGACAAGGTAAGTTCATTATATTTGCCGGGTTTGGCGGGCAACAGCGCGTACGGGCCGCTGTTCGAGCCTCGTTACGAACCCCAACGACATGTCACGCGCGCGCCCGCCGCGGCGAAGCGCGGCATGGCCGCGGCCGTAGCGCCTTGAAGCGGCAACGCCGCCGCGCGATACTGACACCAAGCGACACGCCTTTTTGTTGCGCATGCGCAACGTCACACGGGTCCGGAGGCCGCATGCAAGTCCTGATCAATATCGACGTCGATGACCTGGATCGCGCCATCCAGTTTTATCGCGACGCTTTCGGATTCGAAGTGACGCGCCGTTTCGGCGCCGACGGCGCCGAATTGACGGGCGCGGGAGCGCCTATCTACCTGCTGCGCAAGGCGCAGGGGTCCCGCCCGGCCGGCACCGTGGCGGGCGGCCGCGACTATGCGCGCCACTGGACGCCGGTGCACCTGGATTTCGTGGTGGACGACGTCGACGCCGCGGTCGGCACGGCGGTGGCGGCCGGCGCGGTACTGGAGGACCCGCCGCAGACCCATGCGTGGGGCCGCATCGCCCACCTGTGCGACCCGTTCGGCCATGGCCTGTGCATCCTGCAGTTCCTGGGGCAAGGCTACGACGCGATCTCGACCGTGGAAAACAGCCCGCCGTGACCTCCGCCAGCCTCGTCTACCGGCCCGTCGCCGCAGCCGATTTCGACGCCCTGGCCGAACTGCGCGCCGCCGCGATGCGGGCCAGCCTGGAACAGCTCGGCCGCTACGACCCGCAGCGCTCGCGGCAACGGCTGCGCGACAACTTCGACCCCGCCCGCACCTATGGCATCGAACTCGACGGGCGCCGCATCGGCTTCTATGCCGTGGGCCCCGCCGACGGCGCGCTGCGGCTCGACCATTTGTATTTGCTGCCGGCGGAGTGCGGCCAGGGCCTGGGCAACCAGGTGATGCGGTATATCATCGCGCAGGCCGACGCGGCGGGACTGGCGCTGCGGGTAGGCGCGCTGCGCGGCAGCGACGCGAACCGCTTTTATCGCCGCCACGGCTTCGTGCAGGTAGCCGAAACCGAATGGGACATCGACTACCTGCGGCCGGCCGCGGCCGGATGATCAGGTGCGCGGCAGGGTGACGCCGCGCTGGCCCTGGTACTTGCCGCCGCGATCGCGGTAGGACGTTTCGCAGACCTCGTCGCTTTCCAGGAACAGCATCTGGGCGCAGCCTTCGCCGGCGTAGATCTTGGCGGGCAGCGGCGTGGTGTTGGAGAACTCGAGCGTGACGTGGCCTTCCCATTCGGGTTCGAGCGGCGTCACGTTGACGATGATGCCGCAGCGCGCGTAGGTGCTCTTGCCCAGGCAGATGGTGAGCACGCTGCGCGGAATGCGGAAGTATTCCACCGTGCGCGCCAGCGCGAACGAGTTGGGCGGGATGATGCACACGTCGCCCTTGAAGTCGACGAACGACTTTTCGTCGAACTGCTTGGGGTCGACGATGGTTGAGTTGATGTTGGTGAAGATCTTGAACTCGTCGGCGCAGCGGACGTCGTAGCCGTAGCTGCTGGTGCCATAGCTGACGATGCGGTCGCCGTTGGCGGTGCGCACCTGTCCGGGCTCGTACGGTTCGATCATGCCGGCCTCGGCCGCGCGTCGGATCCAGCGGTCGCTTTTGATGCTCATGGTGGGGTGCCCAGGTTGATTGTCCGCTATTTTATCGTTTCGGCGGGCCGGGCCCGGCGGGGCGGGATCAACTCCGGCCCGCCACCCCGGTTCAGTCGGCGAAGAAGGTGCGGTACACCAGGGCGATGCCGTTGACCGCGCCGCCCTTGATGTCCAGCGACAGCCCGCGCGCCAGCCGGTAGCTGGCGCGGCCGACCGTCTCGGAACCGGCCATGGCCTGCTCCACGCTGAGCGTGATGCCATTGGAGAAATGCTTGCTGGCCACCAGGAACTGGGTCGCCAGGTCGCTGTCGCTGTCCAGGTTGACCTGGCTGGCGACGGTCCGGTCGGGCAGCAGGCTGCCCGAACTGCCGATGGCGCCCGAGCGGATGCTGACGTCGTCCAGCCCGAACTGCCGGTAGAACGGCTGGCCGCCGCCCAGCAGCGCGGTGCCCACCGACAGCAGCAAGGCCGCGTCGCTGCCGCTTTCGTCGGGCCCGCGGCCCAGCACCAGCCACGACAGCTTTTCCACGTCGCTGACGTCGGGATAGGACACCAGGTCGATGCGCGGGCGCTGCGCCGTGCCGGTGACCTTGACGCCGGCCTCGACCTGGTCGCCGGTGCGCAGCGCCTCGATGTCCAGCAGCGGGTTGTCGAGCCGGCCCTGGAAGGTCAGCGTGCCGCGGCGCAGGCGCAGTTTCTGGCCATACGCCTCGATGCCGCCGCCGCGGGTGCGCAGCGCCCCCATGCCGGTCAACCGGCCGTCGGCCATCTGGATCTCAATGGCGCCCAGCAGCCCGGCGTCCAGCCCCATGCCGGTGATATAGAAGCGCGGCCCCATGTCGAACTTGAGGTTCATGTGCATCTGGATGGGGGATTCGCGCGCCTGCTCGTCCTCGCCGGCCCGGATGACCCGGACGTCGTCGTCGAGCGCCGGCACGCCTTGCAGGATTTCCAGGCTGAACCAGCCGGCATCCGCCTTCAGGTCGCCGGTGATGGAGATCCGCGGCAACTGGGCGTCGATGGCGACGTTGCCGGACACCATCGCGTAGCGGTCGGAGCGCTGCAGCGCGGGAAACCGATGCAGCTTCACGTTCACCACGCCCTGGGAGGCCAGCAGGTCCCAATGGCCGGTGGCCTCGACGTAGCCGTTCTTCGCATCGGGATTCTCGGTGACCCATTCGCGGGTGCGCCATTCGTCGGGCATGACCCGCAGCGACGCCGGGAACCGCAGCGAATCCAGCACCAGGCGGGTGCCGTCCAGGCGCGCCGCCAGCGTGCCGTCGATCAAGCGCACGCCATCGTCGATGCGGACCACGCGCAGCGCCTGTCCGCTGATGGTGCCCGAGGCATTCCACTTGCCGCCCGGCGTGCCCTGCGCGCTGAGCCTGGCCTGCAGCTTGCCGCGCACCTCCATCGTGTCGCCCACGAACAGGTCGACCCAGGTGAGATCGGCGATATCCGCGTCGAGATCGACGCGCAGGGGCCGCTGCATATCCAGGCCGAGCCCCGCCATGACGCCGGAGGCCGAACCCGAGATCGTGCCCATTTTCGCGGTCCGCACATCGAGCTTGGCGTCGAGCCGGCTGGCGCGCCCGCCGGTGGGCGTGGCGGACAGGTCCACCACCAGGTTCGTCAGCCCCAGCGGGATGGGCGGATCGCCGGGGATGCGCAGGTCGCCGTCGCGGCGGGCGATGCGCGCCTTGCCCGCCAGCGCGCCGGCAAAACGCAGGTCCCACGAGGTGTCCAGGGCGATGCGGCGCTCGCCGTCGGACGGATGCGCATTGACGCGCCGCTGCCCGGCCTGGGCGGCGCGCGCGGCGGCCTGCGGATCGAGCGCGCGCATGATCTGCCGCAGCATCGAGGCGGTGATGACAAGATTGTCGGCGCGGCCAGCGGTTTCCCAGCGCCCGCCGCCGCCGCGCGAGCCCTGGTGCGAGATCAGGGCGCGCTGCTTGTCGGGCAGGGTCAGGCTCAGCTCGGTGGCGCCGGCCTGCCATTGCCATAGCGGCGCCGCCGCCTGGGGCAGGAATGACACGGCCACCGGCCGCAAGGCGGCGGCGAAGCCCATCGAGTCGGCGGTCAGGTGTTCGATGGAGCCGCGCCAGCCGACCTGCCCGGCATCGGGCTGGCCGGCCGGGCCCGGGCCCCAGCCGCCCGCGAAGCGGATCTCGGCGCGCATCGGGGCGCGGCCGAGGGTATCGGCGCGCGCGTCCTCGGGGGTGTAGCGCGCCGTCAAATTGCCCTGGTGCTGCTCCATGCGCCCCCGCAGTTCGCCCTTGAGCGCGGCCCCGCCCGGCAGGCCCGGCCAGAACGCGTCCAGCGCCGGCGCATCGGCATCCACGGTCAGGTTGGCGTCGCCCTGGCTGAACCCGCCCTGTGCCCGTACGCGGTTGCGCCCCAGGGCCAGGTCCAGTTGCAGGTCGTGCAGCGCGTAGCCGGCCAGCGGGTCGGTCGATGCGTTGGCGGGCGCGGCGGCGGCCGGGGCCGGCGCCGCTTCGAGGCGCCCCTTCAAGGTGCCGGACAAGGATTGCTTGTTCCAGCGGCTACCCTTGGCCAGGGTGGCCTCGACGTAGGCCTGCTGCAAGTCCAGCGCGCCGGTCACCCGGGCGTCCACCGCCATGCGCGCGCTGAGCAGCGCGGGCGGAATCGCATCGCCCAGGAAGCGCCCGAGATCCAGGCGGTCGGCGTCCACGGTGGCCACCATGCGATCAACGCCGGGTTGCAGCGGCAGCGGCTGGCGGTCGAGCGTGGCCACCACGCCGGACTGGTCGGCCAGGCGCAGGTTCAGGTTGGCGGTGCGCACCGGGAACGGCTGCCCGAACGCCAGGCCGGCCTGCGCCAGCAGCGTCAGGGCGCCGTCGGCGGTCGCGCCGTTCAGGTAGACATCCAGTTGCGCCAGCGAGCCTTCCGCCTCGGCGCTCAAGGTGGCCGCGCACGCGGCCGCGCCAGCCTCCGGCGCGGCCGCGGATTGCGGCGGCTGCGCTTGCCGGGCCGGCTTGGACTGCTTCGTCCGGACCGGGCGCGCCGGCTTGCCGGACGGCGCATCGCGGGCCGCCAGCATGCGGCTGGCGCACAGCGGAGAATCCGCGCCGACGCCGCGCGCGGCGATGTCGAGGCGGCCCCGCAGGGGCCAGGGTTCGGCCATCTGCAGCAGTTCGACCTGCCCCCGCAAGTCGGCCTCGGCCTGGGCGTGCCCGAGATGGAGACTGGCCAGCTGCAAGCGGGCGTTCCGCGCGCCGGCGGCCAGCGATGCCGCCAGGCCGCTCACCGTCACCGGCAAGGGCGCGCCATCGACGGCGAGATCCAGCGACCCCAGCGCCAGGCGGTCGACCACTACTTCGACCGGCAGGGCCGGCATCACCAGCGGCTCGTCCGGGGGCGGCGCCTCGTCCGTGGGCGTCAGCGCCACCCGCGCCGCGCCGGCCGACAATTCGCGCACATGCAGCTGCCGCCGGCCCAGCGCGCGCCAGTGCACGTCGAGCCGCAGGTCGGCGATATCGACCTCGGCGCCGGGCAGGGCCAGCTGCAGCCGTCCGACCTGCAGGCCCCCGAGGATGCTGCCGCGCACGTGTTCGGCGCGGCCGTCGAATTGCTGCGCCACCGCGCCCAGCAGCATGCGCGTGCCCGGCTGCGTGCCGGTCAGCCACAGGGCGAACGCGCACAGCAGCACCACCAGCGCGATGGGCAATGGCAGCCACCACACCAGCAGGTGGCGCAGGATGGCGCGCAGGCGGTTCAAAACGCGATCCCCAGCGAAAAGTGCAGGCGCAGGTCGCGCTCGCGCTGCCCGTATGCCAGGTCCAGGAACAAGGGGCCGGCCGGCGTGCGCACCCGCGCGCCGAGGCCGTAGCCCACGTGCATGCGCATCTCGCCGAACGACTCGGCCGCGTCGCCGGCATCGACGAAGGCGGCCATGCCCCAGGTTTCGTTGAAATAGTGGTCGTACTCGATGCTGGCCACCGCCAGCGTGGGCGCGCCGACCACGGCGTCGTCCTTGTCGAGGCCGATGCTCTGGTAGCGATAGCCGCGAATGGACCGCGCCCCCCCGGTGCGGAAGCCGAAGTCATCGGGCACGCGGGTCTTCGAGTCGGACCACACCCGCCCGACTTCGCCGCGTATCGTCAACACGTCGCGCTCGCCCACCGGCCACCACTGCTGGCCGCGCAGGCGCGCGCGGAAATAGGGCTTGCCGGTGTCGAGCACGACGCCCACGCCGCCCCCGACCGCGATCAGGTTGCCTTCGCGGGGATCGTATTTGTTGTTGACGTCGCGGCGCAGCCATTCCGAGGTCAGCGTGGCGGTGGGCAGGTCGTATTCGTCGCCGCCGTCGATCTTGACGTGATCGTGCGCCAGCAGCACGCCCCAGCGGTTCTCGTATTCGACCCGGCTGTCGCCCGCGCCCTTGCGCTCGCGCAAACGCGTGGCGCCCAGCGCGAAGCGCCGCACGTCCAGCCCCTGGATGTCGGAATGGTCGGCCAGCACGCCGATGGAATCCTTCTGGCCCTTCTCGTCCGGCGGCAGATACAGGTCGGCGTAGGCGCGCTGGCGCAGGCGGTCGACGCTGACCCCGCTCTCGAGCGTCACGGGATGGCCGAATACGACGTTCTGGCGGTAGGTGACCTCGGCCCGCACCCCGGCCTCGTCGTCCACCCCCAGCGACGTGGCGACCCGCCGCGCCGGGGCCTCGACCACGCGCACATCGACCGGCAGGGTGACCTCGCCGTCCGAATCGCGCGGCGCCGGCGCCGCGCTGGCCGGGCCGCCCGCCACGGCGGGATCGCCGCTGGGCGTGGCGGCGGCCAGGCCGGTGGAGCCCGGCGCCCGGGCTTCTTCGGTATGCGTGGCGGCCGGCTGGGCCGCGCCCCCCGCCGGACTGCCCAGCGTCACGAAGGCGCCCCGGAAGAACGAGGTCGCCTGCAGCTTCTGCTGCCAGTCGTCGAGCTTTTCCTGGTTGTAAGTATCGCCTTCCCGGTAGCGCACGTAGCGACGCGCGAAGGAATCGGGCACGCGCCGGAAGCCCTCCGTATTGAGCGGCCCCATGCGCACCAGCGGCCCGCTGTCGATGGTGACCGACAGGCGCACTTCGGCGGTGTCGGCATGGACGACCGCATCCGAATCGGCCATGTAGGCGAGCATGAAGTCGCGCGAGGCCACCGCGTCGAGCAAGGCCGCCTTGGCGCGGTTCCATTCGCTGTTGACGAACGGGCGGCCGGCCGGCAGCGACCAGCCCTTGCGCAGCGCGTCGATGCGCTCGGCGTATTCGGGACGCGTCACGCGGCCGGTGAACTTCAGGTCCACCGCGGCCACCATCGCCCGCTCGCCGGGCTGGATGGCGATGTCCCAGGTTTCCCGGCCCATGGCGGTGCCGGTCTCGAGCGTGACGACGGGCGTGAAATAGCCTTGCGTGGCCAGCGCGGCCACCGTGGCGTCGCGCGCGCGCCGCCGCAGGCGGTTGATTTCGCCGCCGTCCTGGTCTTCGGCCAGCCGCGTGATGGCGGCCACGGCCTCGGTGATGGACTGCAGGGCTTCCGGCGGCACGCCGCCGGGGTCGATGATGACCTCGGGCCCCTGCGCACGCGCGCCGCCCGCCGCAAGCAGGCCGACCAGGAGGAGCAGCGCAGCCCGGGCCCGCATGTCAGGCGGGCGGCTGGACGACCACGGGCGGCAGCTTGCCGGCCATGTCGCGCGGCAACGCGGCGATGCCGGCGGCCAGTTTGCGGGCGATGTCGCGGTAGCGGCGCGCGGCCTCGCCGGCGGGATCGGCCACCACCGTGGGCCGGCCCGAGTCGGTCTGGGCCCGGATGTCCAGCGCCAGGGGCAGGCTGCCCAGCCAGGGCGCCTGGTACTGCGCCGCCATGCGCTGCCCGCCGCCCTCGCCGAAGATGTGCTCGGCGTGGCCGCACTGCGAGCAGATGTGCACCGCCATGTTCTCGACGATGCCGAGGATCGGCACATCGACCTTGTGGAACATGCGCAGGCCCTTGCGGGCGTCCTGCAGGGCCAGGTCCTGGGGCGTGGTGACGATCACCGCGCCCACCACCGGGACCTTCTGCGCCAGGGTCAGCGCCAGGTCGCCCGTGCCGGGCGGCATGTCGATGATGAGATAGTCCAGGTCGCGCCAGTTGGTCTGGCGCAGCAGTTGCTCGAACGCCTGGGTCGCCATCGGGCCGCGCCAGATGGCCGGCGCGTCCGCGTCGATGAGGAAACCGATGGAATTGGCCTGCAGGCCGTGGGCCTCAAGGGGCTCCATGGTCTTGTTGTCGTGGCTGACGGGGCGCCCCGTGATGCCCAGCATGGTCGGCACGCTGGGCCCGTAGATGTCGGCGTCCAGGATGCCGGCCGCGGCGCCGTCGGCCGCCAGGGCCAGCGCCAGGTTGACCGCCGTGGTGCTCTTGCCCACGCCGCCCTTGCCCGAGGCCACGGCGATGATATTGCGCACGTTCGGCAGCGGCTTGAGGCCGCGCTGCACGGCATGCGTGGCCACCGCCCAGCCGACCGTGACGCGGGCCTGCGGCGCGCCCGCGGCCGCCAGGGCCTGGCGGGCCGTGCGTTCGATCTCGGCGGCCGCGAACCCCGCCGGGTACCCCGCTGTAATTGTGACCGACGGCGTGTCGCCGCCCAGGTCGATGTCACTGTCCCTTACAAACGAGGCCAGATCCTGACCGGAAAACGCATCTGTTACTGCCCGCAACGCTGCACGGATTTGCGCTGTCGTTATACTCATTACTCAGATTCCCTAGGCAGGACGGCTTTTCGCCGGCCGCTACCCCCAAGGATAGCGGATACGCGGGAACCTTTTGTCCTGTTTTGCATCCGACCATCATGATCGACACTATTTCCCGACTTCTCCGCGCCGTCGCGTTCGCCGTCCTGGCCCTGGCCGGCATGCTGATGGCGCTGGTATTCATGATCTCGACCGCGATCGCGGTGGGCATCCTGTACATCGTGGCCAAGGTGCGCGGCAAGCCGTTCGGCGTGCGCGCCTACTGGAGCCAGCGCCAGACCTCGCGTCCCGGCCCGTTCGGCTCCGGCGCGGCGCCGTTCACCCCGCCGCGCGGCGACGTGATCGACGTCGAGGCCCGCGAAGTCCGCTAGGCCTGTCCCGCCCCCTCTCGCGCCCCTGCGCCGGCCCCGCCCGGCGCAGGGGCTTGTTGTTGCCGCCGTCCGGCGCGCCGCCCCGGCCAGGCCGCTAAAATAGCGGGCTCACCCCTCCCTTCTACCCCGTTCACGATATGTCCCGTACCCTGTTCGTCACCACCGCGCTGCCCTACGCCAACGGATCTTTCCATATCGGCCACATCATGGAATACATCCAGGCCGACATCTGGGTCCGCTCCATGCGCATGGCGGGCCACACGGTACATTTCGTGGGGGCCGATGACGCGCATGGCGCGCCCATCATGCTGAAGGCCGAAAAGGAAGGCATTTCGCCGCAGGAACTGGTGGCCCGCTATGCCGCCGAGCGCCCGCGCTACCTGGACGGGTTCCACATCCGCTTCGACCACTGGCATTCGACCGACTCGGCCGAGAACGTCGCGCTGTCGCAGGACATCTATCGCGCGCTGAAAGCCACCGACCTGATCGAAACCCGCTCGATCGAGCAGTTCTACGATCCGGTCAAGGGCATGTTCCTGGCCGACCGCTACATCAAGGGCGAATGCCCCAAGTGCCACGCCAAGGACCAATACGGCGACTCCTGCGAGGTCTGCGGGGCGGTGTACGCCCCCACCGAACTGATCAATCCCTATTCCGCCCTGACCGGCGCCACGCCGGTGCTGAAGTCGTCCGAGCACTTCTTCTTCAAGCTGTCCGACCCGCGCTGCGTGGAATTCCTGCAAGGCTGGACCACCGGCGCCAACGCCGCCGGCAACAAGCACCTGCAGCCGGAAGTCCAGGCCAAGACCCGCGAATGGCTGGGCGGCGACGACGGCCAGGCCAAGCTGGGCGACTGGGACATCTCGCGCGATGCGCCCTACTTTGGCATCGAGATCCCGGACGCGCCGGGCAAGTACTTCTATGTCTGGCTGGACGCCCCGGTGGGGTACCTGGCCTCGCTGAAATCGTACTGCGCCAAGGAAGGGCTGGATTTCGACGCCCTGCTCGACCCGCAGGGCGACACCGAGCAAGTGCACTTCATCGGCAAGGACATCATCTACTTCCACGCCCTGTTCTGGCCCGCCATGCTGAAATTCGCCGGCCGCAAGACGCCGGACGCCCTCAATGTGCACGGCTTCATCACGGTCAGCGGCGAGAAAATGTCCAAGAGCCGCGGCACCGGCATCTCGCCCTTGCGCTACCTGGAGCTCGGCATGAATGCCGAATGGCTGCGCTATTACATCGCCGCCAAGCTGAACGCGCGGGTCGAGGACATCGATTTCAACCCCGACGACTTCGTCGCGCGCGTCAACAGCGACCTGGTCGGCAAGTACGTGAACATCGCCAGCCGCGCCGCCAATTTCATCACCAAGCACTTCGACGGCGCGCTGGCCTACGAGGGCGACACCGCGGCCCTGGCGGCCGGGTTCGCCGCCCAGGCGGAATCGATCCGCGCGGCCTTCGAGGCGCGCGAATACAACCGCGCCATCCGCGAGATCATGGCCTATGCCGACGCCATCAACCAGGCCTTCGACACCGCCCAGCCGTGGGTGCTGGCCAAGGGCATCGGCAGCGCCGACGCGGCCCAGAAAGCCCGCCTGCAGGATATCTGCTCGCGCTCGCTGGCCGGCTTCAAGGCCTTGTCGGTGATGCTGGCGCCGGTCCTGCCGGCGCTGTCCGACCGCGTGGCGCGCGAGCTGTTCGGCGCCGACCGGCCGTTCAACTGGGCCGATGCCGCGGTGCTGCCGCAACGTGTGGCGCCGTTCAAGCACCTGATGCAGCGGGTCGACCCGGCCCTGCTCGACCAGCTGTTTGAACCGCCCGTGGCGCCCGCGCCGGCCGCCCCCATGCCGGGCGGCGAGGCGCTGGCCGACACCATCACCATCGACGATTTCGCCAAGATCGACTTGCGCATCGCCAAGATCGTCGACTGCCAGCACGTCGAGGGCTCGACCAAGCTGCTGCAGCTCACGCTCGATGTCGGCGAGGGCCGCCATCGCAATGTGTTCTCCGGCATCAAGTCGGCCTACCGGCCCGAAGACCTGGTGGGCAAGCTCACCGTCATGGTCGCCAACCTGGCGCCGCGCAAGATGAAGTTCGGCGTATCCGAAGGCATGGTGCTGGCCGCCAGCCACGCCGACGAGGCGGTCGATGCCGGCATCTACGTGCTGGAGCCCTGGCCCGGCGCCCAGCCCGGCATGCGCGTGCGCTGAGCCGGCGGCGGCGCCTGCCGCCCGCTTCCCGGCCAGCCCGAAGGGTGAGCAGGCCCTAGAGCAGCCAGTCGATGGGCAACAGCGACAGCAGCCACATCAGGGCGCGCTGCCACCAGCGGGTGCCCGGTTCGGTGTCGTAGCGCCGCTGCCCGTCCGCGTCCTGCGCCAGCCAATACAGCCGGTCGTCCGCCGCCAGGCGGACCTGGTAGGCGTGGCTGGAAAGCTGCCGGTCGAACACGGCCTCGACCCGCGCGGCCAGCGCCGGACTGTCGATGACGAACCCCAGTTCGGTATTCAGCTCCAGCGAGCGCGGATCGAAGTTGAACGAGCCGACGAATACGCGCTGGCCGTCCACCGCGAAGGTCTTGGCATGCAGGCTCGAGCCCGAGCTGCCGAACGGTCCCAGCCCGGGCGCGCGCTCGCCGGACTGGCTGCGCATTTCGTACAGTTCCACGCCCGCCCGCAACAACGGCTTGCGCCATTTGGCGTAGCCCGAATGCACCACCGCCACATCGGTGGCCTCGAAAGCATTGGTCAGCACGCGCACCTTGACGCCACGCCGCACCATCTGGGCGAAGGCCTCCGTGCCGGCGGCGGTGGGCACGAAATAAGGAGACACCAGCTCGAGGTGGCGGGCCGGCTGGCCGATCGCGGCCTGCAACTGCTGCGCCAGGGTGGCGTCGTCGCGCGTGCGGCCCAGGGCCTTGGCGGGATCGTCGCTGACCATGCGGGTCGGCGCCCATTCCATGGGGAGCTGCTGCGCCAGCAATTGGCGGATGAACGGCAGCTCGCCCAGCGCCCGCACATACGCGCGGGCGGCCGGATCGCTTTCCACCCGCGAGGCCGACCGGTGCAGCGCCTCCAGTTGCGCGGCGTCCGGGCGCCGCACGACCGATGCCACCGGATAGGCCGAGTCGCTGGCCCAGTAGCGGTCGAAATCGGCCGAAACGTCGCGCACCACATCGCCGACGGCCAGCACGTCGAGATCGGCGAACAGAACGCCGTCTGTGGCGCCGAAGTATTCGTCGCCGACATTGCGGCCGCCGATGATGGTGGCCGAGCTGTCGGCCGTGAACGACTTGTTGTGCATGCGCCGGTTCAGGCGCGCGAAGTCGGTCAGGTAGCCCAGCATCTTGGGCTGGCGCAGGACGAATGGATTGAACAGCCGCACTTCGATGTTGGGGTGCAGGTCCAGTGCGGCGAGCACGGCGTCCAGGCCGGCGGTGCCGTTGTCGTCCAGCAGCAGGCGCACCCGTACGCCCCGCTCGGCCGCGTCGAACAGGGCCTCCAGCAACAGCGTGCCGGTCATGTCGTCGCGCCAGATGTAATACTGCACGTCCAGCGTCTTCTGCGCGGCACGGGCCAGCAGGGCGCGCGCGGCGAAAGCGTCGTGCGCGTCATCCAGGGGATGGATGCCGGACCGGCCCGGATGGGCATCCGCCATGGGCGCGATGGCCCGGCCCAGCGCGGTGGCCCTGGCCTGCTCGGGCGCCAGCGCGCTGGAGGCGGGACGGTTCTCGAGCGGCGGCAAGCTGCATCCTCCCAGCACGCCCGCGCACAGCGCCAGCATCGCCAGGCCCCGCCGGCGGGCGGCGCGGCAGCGGGCGCGCAGCGGATTCAGGGACATTGGGGATCCGCCCCATGGGGAGCGAGGCCCCGGTCGAGCGCGATCCGTTCGTCGAATACGAAGCAATGGCCTTCAAAGCCCCGCCCGTCGGTTTCCTCGAAATACTTGAGGATTCCGCCGTCGAGCTGGTAGACGTGCTCGACCCCTGCATCGGCCATGTACAGCGCGGCCTTTTCGCAGCGGATACCGCCGGTGCAGAAGCTGACCACGGTCTTGCCGCGCAGGCTGTCCCGGTTGGCCTGCAGCGCGGCGGGAAACTGCGTGAAGCGCTCGATGCGCCAGTCGATCGCGCCGGCGAAGGTGCCGGCATCGACCTCGAAGGCATTGCGCGTATCCAGCATGACCACCGGCCGCCCGGCGTCGTCGGCCCCCTGCTCCAGCCAGCGCGCCAGGGTGGCGGGGGCCACGGCCGGCGCACGTCCGGCCTGCGGACGAATGGCCGGGTGGTCCATGCGGATGATCTCGCGCTTGACCTTTGCTCGCAGCCGGCGAAACGGTACGATTGCCGAATGACTGCGCTTGACCTCGAGATCAGCGAAGCGCGTATCGGCGCGCAGCCAATCGAGGAATTCCTCGATGCCGACCGCCGTACCGGCCAGGAACAGGTTGATGCCCTCCTCGGCCAGCAGGATCGTGCCCTTCAGCGCCGCGGCCTCGGCGCGCGCCAGGGCCCGGGCCTGCAGCTCGGGAAGGCCGTTCAGGAACACGAACTTGTAGGCGGCAATATTGACGACTGAGGACATGGAAGGCAGCATGGCGGCAACGGGATGAAGCGCATAATAGTAGTAAACAACCAGAGCAGAGGGGCAGGCGCCGTCACCGGTGTCATTGCGGTGTGGGGGGGTCCTGGCGGCGTGCGAATTCGAGCACGTCGCCGTTATGCACGTTGAACGTCAGGTGGCGCGGCGCGCCGCCGCTGTCCAGGGTAAAAGAACGGATATCAGCCAGCGCTTTCAGATAGGCAGCCTCGAGCTGCGCGCGTTCAGGGGATGGGCAGGCCATGCGGGTGCTGGCGGGAGCGGAAATCGACAATTTCCCGCCTTGTAGCTTGTAACTGCCCATGTATCGGTTGCAACCGGAGAACCCGCTCACCCGGTATTGGCTATCGTGGGCCAGGAAGGTAAGGCGGATGGGCTCGCCGTTGTCGCCGTGGGGAATGGGCCGGGCTGCGCCATCGGCGGCGACCCAGCGCGTCAGCTCCCAGCTGGTCTGGGCCAGTGAATCGGCGCTGGTGGCCGCATTGGCGGCGGCCGCCCCCTGAGCGGTGGCGTGGCCGGTGGTTTCGGCGCAGCCGGCCAGCCCCCATGCCAGGCTGGCCAGCAGCAGGCCTCGGGCGAGCGTAGAAATCGGCATGACAATGCTCCGCAATACAGTACGAACCTTTTACTGTAACGCGGGGCGGGCCGGGCATTTATGAGCAGTTGGCGCGGACAATCCGCGCAGATGGGCGGAATTGTATCAATCCGAGAGTCATATTCACATATATACACATTTGAGGTTAAATGACACACAGCGTCACACAACAACAGCAGCCAGACCTCGCCCCTGCCGATAACCCGATTTATTCTTGATCCCCGCGAATCAGGCGCCCGGCCGTGCCTTGCTACAGCCTATCCCGCGCCGCCACCCTTATCCAATTTATAAGCACATCGCGCGCCGCGGAGTTTCTGACGCGGCGGCCAGGCCGACTCTGGATCCTCCATCGGAAGGGAATCATGAATAGAACGTTGGATGTCCTCTTTCTTGCTGGAGATGACACCGCACACCCGCAGCAGATCGCCGATCTGTCGCACCTCGGTTTTCAGGTCCATCGGTATGCCGAACTGGCCGACCTCTATACGCACGTCGCGCGGCATGCCGTGTCCTTGATCGTGCTGACCGGCTCCCTGCCGAAGATCCATATTGCCGCGGCCCAGCTGCGCGCCATGCGGCAAACCCTGGGCATCATCGCCCTGTCGGCCTTCGCCGACAGCGAAGCGCGCATCCGTACGCTGCTATGCGGCGCCGATGCCTGCCTGGACACCAGCGCCAGCGGCCTGGAACTGGCGGCGGTATTCCAGTCGCTGCTGCGGCGCGTCGCCGACGTGGCGCCCACCGCCGTCGCGGAGCCCGCGGCGGCGCCCAAGAGCGTGCCGCTGGAAGCCGCCAGCCTGGTCGAACCCGGGGAACCCGCCTCGCCGGGCTGGCGCCTGGTCAGCAAGGGCTGGACCCTGATCGGTCCGGCCGGGCAGGAACTGGCATTGACCACCGCCGAGCGCGGCTTCCTGCTGCGGCTGGTGCGGGCGCCCGACAAGAAGGTCAGCCGCGATACGCTCATCGCCGATGGCGTGCAGTCCGGCGAAGCAGCCGAGGGTGAACGCCGCGGGCGCTTCGTCGATGTCATGATCAGCCGCATGCGCCGCAAGGCGGCGGCCAACCATATGCGCCTGCCGATCAAGGCCGTGCACGGCTGGGGCTACATGTTCACGGCCGACGTGGTGGAAGAAGCGGGCTCATCCGAGGAATGACGCCGCGCCGGAATGGCGCGGGCTCATTCGAATACGTGGGACACGGACGCCGAGCCGCCGGACGGCACATTGACCGTGGTGTGGTAATCGGACGCGGCCGGGTTGCGGATCGTGATCTGGTGGCGGCCCGGCGACAGGGTCAGGCGATTCAGCGGCGGGCTGATGCCGCGCGGACGGCCGTCAACCAGCACTTCACCCCACGGCTGCACATGAATACGGATTTCGCCTGACGCCGGCGGCGCCGGCTCGGGAGGCTTCGGCGCGTCGGCGGCGGGGGCGGCTTGGCCGGCCGGGTCGGTGGGTTCAGTGGAATCAGCCGCGCCGGCCGGCCCGGGCTGGCCGGGGACCGCGCCAGGCAACGCGCCCGCGGGCGCGTCGGCCGCCGGATCGGCGGCGTCCGGCGGCGCGGTCGGCGTCGCCGGCTGGTCCGGGGAGGCAGGGAGCTGCCCGGCCGTGCCGGGCAGCTCGCCTGGCGGGGCGGCAGCCGCGTCGGCGGGCGGGGGCGCGGCCCCTTCGGGCGCGGGAACGGCGACGGCGGGTGGCTGCTCGGGCGCCGGGGCCGGGGCCGGGACAGTCGCGGGTGCGGCCGGCCCGTCCGGGGCGGTTTCCGGGCTTGGGGCCGGCGCCGTGTTGTCGGCAGGCGCCGGCCGGTTGTTCAGGTCCGACAAGGCCGGCGGCGTGGGTACCGGCGCCTCGACCGCCGGCGGCGGCGCCGTGTCGCGCGCGGCTTGCTGTACCGGCGGTTGCATGCCGGGACGCAGCCACAGATAAGCCGCCAGGGCCACGGCGGCCAACACACCCAGCATGACGAGCAAGGGCACGCGCGGGCCCGGCGCGCTGCGCGGCGGCGGCAGGGCGGGCGGCGGCGCCGGCTCGGCCGCGGCGGCCGCGGCGGGTGCCTCGGGCGCTTCCGGCCGGGCGACCGCCACGCCGAACGCCGCGGCCAGCGCCTCCATGCTCTGCGGGCGCGCCTGCTGGTTCATCGACAGGCCCTGGTCCACCGCGCGCAGGAAATCGGCGTCATAGCCGCCCAGCTCGCGCCCGGCCAGCGGCACATAGGTGTCCTTGACGCAACGCGCCAGCGCGGCCGGGGGCGGCGCGCCTACCACCATGGTGTGCGCCACGGCGCTCAGCGCGTAGACGTCCGTCCAGGGCCCGCACGGGTGTTCCGGGTCGTCCGTATATTGCTCGAAAGCGGCATAGCCGCCGATGCGCAAGGTGCCCTCCGCATCGGGCGCCGGCTCCAGGGGCGGCACCAGCAGATGGGCCTTGCCGGACGTATCCAGGCCGATCGTGCTCATGGCGATGGCCCCATGCACCTGGCCCTGCGCGTGCAGCCGCGCCAGCGGCTCGAGCAGGTCCTGCAGCACGCGGCGGATGCGCGCCTGCGGCACGCCGCCGCCCGCGGCGGCGGCGATCGCGCTCAACGGCCGATGGCCGGACCAGTTCGCACTGGCGGCGGCGCGGGTCGACGAGGTTGCGGGAGAGGCACTCATACGGGGACTCCGGGGCTCTTGCGTCGCCACTAGCTCCAGGCGGGCAGCGACGCGAACAGTCGGGTGAACAGGGCGGCGTTCAGCGAACCGCCGTGCACATAGGTTTGCAGCGCGGCGCCGTCGACCTGGTTGGTCCACCAATAGCTGGTGTGCGAGCTGGGATTGAAGCAGAACGGCAGGTCGGGCCAGGCGGCCAGGGTGCGCTTGGCCACCGGCTCGGCGTCGCCCTCCAGGCCCGCATTGAGGATGTCCATGATGTCGCTGCCGCTGGAACGCTCGGCCGGCTGCACGGGCCCGGGCACGCGGATCTCCATCAGCTCGCGGTCGAACTGCTCGGCCGCGCAGCCGTGCCGCACCGCCGACAGCATGCTGATGCCGATCTGCCGGTAGTAGTCGGAGGCGCCATCGAGCATGCTGCTGTGATACTTGTCTTCCGGAATGGCCATGATGACGCACAGCGGGTAGCCGCGCCCGACCCGGTCGCGGCTGGGGGCGATGCAGCCCATCTGCGCCACGCTGCCGCTGGGGCCGGAGGGAATGGCGAAATTCCAGATCGGTGCGGCCGCGAAACTGCGCGCCGCGCTGTCGTCAGGCGCCTGCTTGAGCGCCGCCAGCCCGTACTGCAGCCAGCGGTCCCACCAGGCGATCAGGTCGCGCGGCAGGCGCCGGTGCATGAAGTCGCCCGCGGCGGGAATCTTGCCGTACCACCCCAGTTGCCCCCTCGAGTCGTCTGGTCCCATGGCTGAACACCCTAGCGGCCGGGGCAGGAGAACCCCTGCATCTCGGCAAGATGGAAAGGACTTTTCACGCTGCTGGCCGTGATCTCCAGCACGACTTTACGGCCATTGATGTCGAATGTGGCGATCGTCACCTCCGGCGACGGGCCGCGCCGCAACTGCGCCTTGTCCAGCAGGCGATTCAGGGCCCACGGCCCCGAGGCCGACAGGCCGGCCGCGCCGGTCTGCGGCGTCAGCTCGATGCGCGCCTGGTTGCTGCCGCGCGGGCCGGGCCACTGCACCGTGGTGGCCACCTGCGGGCCGTGCGCGTAGCGCACCGTCTGGCCGTCCACGTCCATGAGGAACTGGGTGATCTGCGCGTCCATCTCGATGGGGCGGATCGCCACGCGGTACGACGGCAGCGGGTTGCCGGCCGTGAAATACACGTCGCGGATGACTCCGGCGCGCTGGAACGCGTCCAGGTAGCCGGCCTTGTCGCCCTGCTTGCCGTCGATGCCCGGCTTGAAGCGCCAGCGCGACCCGGATACGTCGATCTGGGTGGCGAGATGCTTCTGGAAGAAGTCGTCCATCATGCCGTTGGGGCCGAACAGCCGCGCCATGTCGTTGGGCGCCACGTCGCGCGAGGAGCCGGAGGCGAACGGATAGCGCCCGGCAATGGACTGGCGGCAGAACAGCCCGATGGTAGCCGACACCGTCTCGCCCATGCGCGCGCGCGTGGCGTCGGAAATCTCGCCGGACGCCTTGACCGACAGCGTGTTGAGCAGATCGCGCAAGGGCTCGGGCAGGCGGCCCGCCTCGGCGCGCAGCTTGGTCACGACATCCGAGCCGGGGGCCGGGCTGGCGCTGCGCAGGGCGGCGTCGGCGGCGGTCAGGTAGGTGTAAAGCTCGTTGATGAGGCCGGTGGTTGCCGTGATGGCGGGCGGCGAGCCCTGCGCCTCGCTGTGCGCCAGGCGGCGGTACGGCTCGAAATGCAGGTCGACGATGCGCTCGAGCTTTTCATCCGAGGCGTCGGCCCGCACGGCCGCGCTGGGCCCGGTGGGCCCGAACATCTGCTCGAGCGCCTCGCGCGTGCTGCTGACGCGGTCGCGCGCCTGGTCCATCAGGGACCGCGCGTCGCCCGTGTCGCGCAGCAGCGTGGTCTCGCGCGCCACGCCCTGCACCAGCTGCACCAGCGGCGATTCCGGCGCCGACAGCGTGCGCGCCATCTGGATGTTCTGCAGCAGCGAAGTGGTGGGGGCCAGTTCCAGGTCGTTGAGGTACGCGTCCCACTGCTCGACGTAGTCGTTCATGTACAGCCGCTTGATGTCGACGATCAACTGCTGCTGCGCGCGCTGGTCGAGCACGCCGGGGGCGGCGATGTTCAGCACCCAGGCATCGTCCTGCCGCAGCAGTTCCGCCACCTGGGTCACGCGCTTGTTGAAGACGTTCCAGTAGCCGTTGTAGCTGTACAGCGAAGGGATGCCCTGCGTCAGGGGCTTGCCGCTCTTGCGCACGAACACCGCGCTGGCCTGCGGCCCGCCCAGCGTGATGGCGGTCTGCTCCGGCGCCTGCTCGCTATTGGCCAGCATGCGGCGCAGGCGGCTGTAGGCGCGCTGCGCCAGCGTGAAACGCGCCAGCCGGTCGCGCGCCTCGGTCACCAGTTCGTCGTCGCGGGGGAATGGCGACGCCAGCACGCGCCCCTGGACCAGGTTGCGCAGGTGCAGCGACATATGCTCGTACTGGCTGCGCGTATAGCCTTCCGGCAAGGTTTTCTGCATGTCCGACAGCAGCCAGGCATGCATGAACTCGGCGTCGTAGTGGTCGGCCTCGTACAGCATCAGGTAGGCCCGCAGCGCCTCGTAGGAAAACTCCAGGTCGTTGGGCGCGGCCTGGCGCAGGGCGGTCTCGATGCGCCGCGCCACCTGGGGCAGCAGCACGTCCTCGAGCGTATCGCGGTATACGCCCTGCGCGGCCGACTGCATCTTGCGGCCCTGGTACAGGCCCAGCTGGTATGTCAGGGGGGGTTCGTCCAGCTCGAAATTGGCGTGGCGCGGCAAGTACCACAGGCTGTCCAGGAACGGCATCAGGCCCAGCACGTCGCCGGCGCGCGTGATCTTGATGTCGCGGCCGAGCTTCTCGACCGTCGGCACGCGGCGCGCCACCTCATCGACATAGGCGGCATTGTTGCGGTAACTGATGGCCCAGCCGACCAGCAGCGCCACGAACAACACCGTGATCAGACCGTAGCCGGCCCAGTGCAGGCGGCGATAGCGGCGCTCCCAGCGCAGGTTGCGCCCGGCCAGGCCCGCTTCGCGGAAGATGACGTCCTGCAGCAGGCCCTTGAGGAAATAGCTGCGCCCCTCGCCTTCGCCCGGTACGGTCGGCGCGGGGGCGGGCCCGCCGTCGATGCGCAGATAGCGCTTGAGGTGGCCGGTCACCTGGTCGAAGGTCTCGCCGCCCTGGGTGCCGCTGGTGAAGTACACCCCGCGCGGCACCAGCCGGGCCTCGAACTTCGAGGTGGCGAACACGTCGCTCAGGAAATGGCCCAGCACGGCCTGCAGGCCGGCGAACTGCTGCGGCAGCATATAGGCCAGCGCGCGCCGCGACGGGTCGGTCTCGGCCGCCAGCACTTCCGGCAGCGCGTCGTCCAGGCGCCGCTGCAGCAGCCGGTACTCGGCGTGGAAGGCCTCGTACAGGTCGAAATCGGCCTCCTGCGTGCGCGTGTACGGCAGCGTGAAACCCCACACCTGCGACAGGTCCTCGCGGTTGAACGAGGCGAAGTACTCTTCGAACCCGGACAGCAGGTCGGCCTTGGTCACCAGCACATAGACCGGGAACTGGATGCCCAGCTGCTCGCGCAGTTCCTGCAGGCGCCGGCGCAGCACCGCGGCGTGCTGCACGCGCTCGGCATCCGAGGCCGCCAGCAGGTCCTCCACGCTGATGGTCAGCATGGCGCCGTTGATGGGCTGGCGGCCGCGGTACTTCGAGAGCAGGCGCAGGAAGCCCTTCCATTCCTCTTCGTCGCCGGTGGCGTCGCTTTCGTGCGTGGTATAGCGGCCGGCCGTGTCCAGCAGCACCGCGTCGTCAGTGAACCACCAGTCGCAATTGCGCGTGCCGCCGACGCCGCGCAGCGCCACCTTGCCGAAGCGGTCGGCCAGCGGGAAATTCAGCCCGGAGTTCACCAGGGCGGTGGTCTTGCCCGCGCCCGGCGCCCCGATGATCACGTACCACGGCAGCTGGTACAAGTACTGCTTGGAGAAGCGGTCCAGCGACAGGCGCCGCTTGCCGCCTTCGAAACGGGTCTTGCGCAGCAGTTCGACCGCTTCATTGAAGCGCTCTTCCAGCTGGCGGATCTCCGGGTTGCCGGGTTCGGGCTCGACCTTTTTCTTGGCCGCCGGCTTGCGCAGTTGCCCGAGCAACTGCGCGTTGAGCCGGCCCTCGCGCCACTTGCGCCAGATGATGCGCAGCAGCCACAGCGCGAACAGCGCCACGATGACGATGATGCGCGTGGTCTCGCTTTCCAGCGGCCGCGTGGTGCCGATGGCCAGCAGCGGCCCCGCGATCCAGATCAGCAGCGCCAGCGCGACCAGGCCCAGGAAGTTCCACAACCCCCGGCTGAACAGAAAACCAAATACGTTGTGGATCATTGCTGCGCACCCTCGACCGTCTCTGCCCTGGGCACCGGCGGCACCATCAGCGTGATTTCGACGCGGCGGTTGCGCGAACGGCCGGCCGCCGTATCGTTGGGCGCCACCGGATCGGCGTCGCCGCGCCCTTCCGCGCGCACCCGGCTCGGGTTGTCCAGGCGGCCCTCCAGCAGTTCCTTGACCGCGTCGGCGCGCGCCTGCGACAGGTGCCAGTTCGACGGGTAGCGCGCGCCGCGCATGGGAATGTTGTCGGTGTAGCCGCGCACCAGGATGTTGCCCTCGGTCTCGCGCAGCGCGTCGGCCACCCGCGACAGCACGGGCAGGTACTGTTCGCGTACATCGGCCGAGCCGGATTCGAACAGGCCGTCGCCGCGCAGCACCACCACGCTGCGGTCGACCTCGTCGCGCACCGTGACCAGGTCGTCGCGGATCTCGGGCGCCAGGAACACCGCCAGGCGCGGCGACGGCGCCGGCCGGCGCGTCGGCGCGATCTGCACGGTGGGCGGCTTCAGGGCGCTGACCGCCGTGAACACCTCATCGGACTGGCCGCTCAGGCGCCACGCCAGGCCCCAGTAGACCGCCAGCGCCAATACGCCGGCCAGCACGCCGAACACCCACAGCGGCACCGGCAGGCGGCGCAGTTGCGTCTGGGCCGGCACGTCCTGCCAGTGCGGCGAAAGGGCGCGCGGGTAGTCGCCGCGGGCGCCGCGCAGGATGCGCAACAGCCGCTGGCGCAAGGTCTCGAGCTGCGACCGGCCGTTGTCGGCGACCCGGTAGCGGCCCTCGAAGCCCAGCACCAGGCAGTAGTACAGCAGCTCGAGCAGATCCAGGTGCTGGCTGGGATTCTGCGACAGCTTGGCCAGCAGCTGGAAGAACTTCTCGCCGCCCCAGGTCTCGTTGTGGAAAGTCACCAGCAGGCTGTGCGCCGACCAGACGCCGTTGCCGCCCCAGGGGGTCAGCGCGGCCGCCTCGTCCAGCGCCGTGCACAGGCAGTAGCGCGCCCCCAGGATGGTTTCGTTGGGAATGCCGGCCTGCTGGGCGCGCAGTTCGAACTGCCGGATCTCGTCGAGCAAGTGTTCGCGCAGCATGGCCGGCGACGGGTGCGAGACGGTCGCGCGGATCTGCGGGATGAGGTCGAGCAGCGGGTTGGCTGCCGCCACCAGCGGGTTGGAACCGCTGATGACGTATTCGTGCGGCCGGAGCCGGCTCGAGGCCGACGCGGCGCCTTCGGGAATGCCCCCGCCCAGCGGTCCGGGCAAGGCGGTATCGGAAGCATGCATGAGTCTCTCCGGGCCGTTTTCAGTATGGACAGGCCCTTAATCGCGCAAAGCCCAGAACTCCATGGACAATCCGGGGAACTCGCCGGCCAGGTGCAGCGCCAGGGCGCCGGTGCGCTCCAGCTGTTTCCAGAAATCGCCGCCCTTGTCGAGCTCGAAATAAACGTGGCCCGCGCTGTAGGGAATCTGCCGCGGCGCCACCGGCAACGCGCGCACGGTCACGCCCGGCAGCTGCAGGTGCACCAGGTCGCGGATGCGCTCCACCGGCCCGATCTTGACCTGGGCGGGGAAGCGCGAACGGACCGTATCCGACGGCATGTCGGCGTGCACGGCCAGCACGAAGCCGGCGGTGCGCAGCAGCTCCAGGTCGGGGATCTGCGCCACGCGCACGCCCTGGCCGCGATCCTGCAGCGGTATCTGCAGGGCGTGCTGTTCCAGCACGGCCGACAGCGAGCGGCGCAGTTCGTCCATCAGCGCGCCGAAAGTCGCCTGCAGGTCGTCGTGCGCGTATTCCGGCAGCACCTCGGGACGGCGCGAGGCCGCTGTATAGGTGGACAGGTCGCAGGCCAGCATCAGCCAGTCGTGGAACAGGCGCTCGGGATGCAGCCACTCGGCCTGGCGGACATGCCAGAGCGCGCCGATGTAGCGGTTGACCGTTTCGAGCAGCATGAAATCGGAGACCTCGGACACCCCGCCGCGCCCGGGCTGGGACAGGCGCGCGGCAAGCGCCTCGCTGCGCGCGTTGAGCAGCCCGTACAGCTCCTGGGTGAAGCCGAGCAGCAGCGGATGGCTGCCGGCCGCCAGCCACGGCGCGATATAGCGGTCGTCGAGCACCACGCGATTGTCGGCGCGGCGCTCGACCACCCGGACGACGCCCAGCCCCAGCCACTCCTCGCCCAGGTCGGTTTCCAGCATCAGGCGCAGGCGCAGGCGACCCAGCTGCAGCAGCGCCGGCTCCAGGCCCATCGAGCCGGAATCCTCGACCTCGGCTTCCCGTACCAGGTAGCGCGCCAGCGAATCGGGCTCGTCTTCGTACTGCACGTCGGTGGCGCCCGGCCGCACCCGCGGCAGGGCCAGCATGACCCGCACGTCCTGCGCCTGCTCGGGCACGTCGAGCGCGGCCGGCGCGTCGTCGGGATGCGAGAAATCGAACGGCGTGCCGTCCGGCAGCACGCCGCGGGCCTCGGTCAGCACCAGCTTGCCCACCGCCAGTGCGTCGCGGTCGATGGCCAGGTGGCTGAAACCCCAGTAGAACCCATGCAAGGCCCCGGCGCGCTGTTGCAGCGCGCCTTCCAGATAGCGTTCGAACTGCTGAAAGTGCTGGGGACGCAGGAACATCCCCTCTGACCATATGACCTTGCTCTTCTGTGCCATGGCTATGCTTGCGATGAAGTTGCGGGCGGGGACTGCGGACACATGCGGGCGTGCGACGGGATGCGGGGTTCCTTTGCCTGGGCGGGGCCTAGAATGGCCACCACGAACGCTCCCGGTCGGTCACCGCCAGCCCGTTGTCCTTCACCGAAACCTTGATGGTCTCTTCGTTCGGAGAGAACTGCCAGATCTTGTAGATATTGGTGTTCTGCGCCTCGGGCAGCGGCACGACCAGCCGCCAATGGCTTTTCTCGAGCTCGCGATAGGCGGCCACGATGCCCACCATGCGGGCCTCGGCGCTGCCCGTGTACTGCAGGATCTTGGTTTCCCCCGGCCGCAGGATGGCCTGGTCGGTGTTGAGCAGTTCCTTGCCCAGCGCGGCCTGCGGATCGGACTGCAGCGAGAAGAAGTCGCGCGACTCGAAACCGCTGGACGAGCTGAGCTCGTAGATGGTGACCTGGATCGGCGAGGGCCGCCCGTTCGCGTCGGGGTTGACCTTCGGGTCGACCGCCAGTTCGATCGCGTAGGGGACCGGCACGCGCCGCGCGGTGGACGAACAGCCGGCCAGCACCACCAGCGCGGCGATTCCCGCGCAGAGCGCCCTCAGGGCAACGGTAGCAGTCTTGCGGAACACCATACGCGCGGTCAGCCCCCTGGGATGATGGAGAAAGCGTGTATGACAAGGGAAAAACAAGTAGCTGTCGTGTAAATACAGAAATAGTTACCACTGTTACGGAACTTGGGGAAGATTTCCGCGCTTCGATATATTTTCATAACGCTCCGACATCTGTTCGGTCATGACGGCTGGCTATCATCGAGATGTCCGCGCCTGTCGATCGCGCGCCAGCGCACCGGAGATTCTCCGCATGAAGCTAACCGTTCTTCAACGCCACGACGATCCGGGTTTTTCCCCGATATCGGCAATATTCCACGCGCCCGGCGGCACGCTGGGCCGCTCGGCCGACAACCACCTGACGCTGCCGGACGCCGAACGCGCCATCTGCCGCGTCCAGGCCGCGGTGCGCATCAGCGGCGATGCCTGCTACCTGGTCAACCTGAGCGGCATGAGCCAGGTCAGCATCAATGGCCGCGCCGTGTCGCGCGACCAGGAAGTGCCCCTGTCGCCCGGCGACGAACTCGCCATCGGCCCCTACCGGCTGCGGGCCGACGACCCGGCGGCGCCGGCCGAGGCCATTGCCGCCGTTGGCGCGGCAGCCGCGGCGGCCGCGCCAACCGACGTGCTGGCCGAGCCCGACCCCCTGCTGGAGAGCCCGCTGCTGGACGATGTCGACCTGACGCCGCCCGCCACGCGCCCGGCGCCGCCCGAAGCGCCGCCGGCCGCCATGGCCGCCGCCGCGCCGCAAGCGCCGGTCGCCGACACGGCCGGCCCGCCGCCGGTGGACATCCCCGCCGCGCACCTGCCGGCCGCCGACCTGCCGCCGCTCGAACTGCGGCCGGAACACCACGACGCGCCGCGCGCGCGCGATGCCGCGCACGACGATCTCGATACCGCGGCGGCGCCCGCGCAGGCGAGCGGCGGCGCTGCCGACCGCCAGCCGCCCGCGCCGCGCCTGCCGGACCTGCCGTCGCTGGACCTGGAATCCGACGACGACGCGCCGCCGGCCACGTCCCGCGCCGCCGCGCGGCCGCCGGTCCAGCCCGCCGCCCCGGGTCCGCTCGATGCGCCCTTCGGCGACATGGAGCCGTTGGCCGCGGAACCCGCCACGCCGCAATCCGACCCGTCGGACGTCTTCAGCGACCTGTTCGGCCCCGGCACGCTGCCGGTGGGCAGCGTGCCCGATGTCTCGGCGCACCCGTTCGACCTGGACTCGGCCCAGTCGCGCAATCCGGAGGACCCGCTGCGCCAGTTGCCGCGCGGCGACGCCAACGTAGCCGGCCCGCTGCGCGATCCGCTCGATGCGCTGGCTTCCCCCGACAGCGACGATGCGCACAACGTATTCTCGGACCAGACGCCCTCCACCCTGCCCGCGCACGACCCGCTGGCTCCGCACCGTTCGGACCCGGTCAGCGACACGCTGAACCGGCCGCGCGACGAAGCCGGCGACGGCCGCGCCGCGCGCGACCACCTGCGCGAATATGGCGGCTACCTGCGGCCGGCGCGCGTCAAGCCGAGCGACGAGCCGGAGCGGCCCGCGCAGCCGCCGCGCCGCAAATAGCGGCCGGCGCGCGCCGGCCTACTCGTAGCGGTACTGGAACTCGCCGCCGTCCGCCGACAGCGTCACGGCGGCCACCGCGCGCCCTTCCATGGACGCGGTCAACAATTCGCGGCTGATCTGCGGCAGCACCGTATTGGTCAGGATCGCATCCACCATGCGCCCGCCCGATTCCACCTCGGTGCAGCGGGCCACCACCAGCGCCGTCGCCGCCGGGCTGACCGTCAGGACGATGCCGTGGTTGTCGAGCAGGCGCCGGCGCACGCGGTCGAATTGCAAATCGACGATGCGGGCCAGCATCTCGTCCGACAGCGGCAGGTACGGCACCGCCACCAGGCGGCCCAGCAGGGCGGCCGGGAAGGCCTTGAGCAGCGGTTCGCGCAAGGCCGCGGCCAGGCCGTCGGCGTCGGGCATGAGCTGCGGGTCGCGGCACAGGCTGGCGATCAGGTCGGTGCCGACGTTGGACGTGAGGATGATGACCGTATTGCGGAAGTCGATATAGCGCCCCTCGCCGTCCTCCATCCAGCCTTTGTCGAACACCTGGAAAAAGATCTCGTGCACGTCGGCATGGGCCTTCTCGACCTCGTCGAGCAGCACCACGCTGTAGGGGCGCCGCCGCACCGCTTCGGTCAGGACCCCGCCCTCGCCGTAGCCGACGTATCCGGGCGGCGCGCCCTTCAGGGTCGATACCGTGTGCGACTCCTGGAACTCGCTCATGTTGATGGAGATGAGATTCTGCTCGCCGCCGTACAGCGCCTCGGCCAGCGCCAGCGCCGTCTCGGTCTTGCCGACCCCGCTCGGGCCGCACAGCAGGAACACGCCGACCGGCTTGTTGGGATCGGTCAGGCGCGCCCGCGAGGTCTGGATGCGGCGCGCGATGGCTTCCAGGCCATGCCGCTGGCCGATGACGCGCTGCTCCAGCGTGTCGGCCAGGCGCAGCACCGACTGTGCCTCGTCGCGCACCATGCGGCCCACCGGGATGCCGGTCCAGTCGGCCACCACCGATGCCACGGCGGCGGCGTCCACCGCCGGGTAGATGAGCGGGAGCTCGCCCTGGCGCTGCGCCAGTTCGGCCTGCGCCTGGGCCAGCTCGGCACGCAACCGCGCCGGATCGGGCGGCGCGGCGGCCGCGTCGGGCGCGCCGGCGCCGGGCGTAGCGGGCGCGGCCGGCGTGGCGGCAGCGTCCTGGTCGAGCGCGCGGCGCAATTCGAACACCCGCGCCGCCAAGGCGCGCTCGGCCTCCCAGCGGGCGGCCAGGTCCTGCTCCTGCGCGCGCGCCTGCGCCAGGTCCTGTTCCAGGCGCGCGACGCGGGCTGCGTCGGCCGCGCCCAGGCGGGCTTCGCGCGCGGCGATGCGCTGCTCGGTTTCGAGCGCCTCGATGCGCCGGCGCGCGTCCTCGAGCGCCGCCGGCACGGCGTGCTGGCTGACGGCCACCCGCGCGCAGGCGGTATCCAGCAACGCCACGGCCTTGTCGGGCAGCTGGCGGGCCGGAATGTAGCGATGCGACAGCGACACCGCGGCCGCGATGGCCTCGTCCAGCAGCAGCACCTGGTGGTGGCTTTCCAGCGTGGCCGCCAGGCCGCGCAGCATGCCCAGGGCGCGCGGCTCGGCCGGCTCATGGATCTGCACCACCTGGAAGCGCCGCGTCAGCGCGGGGTCTTTCTCGATGTATTTCTTGTACTCGGACCAGGTGGTGGCGCCGATGGTGCGCAACTGGCCGCGCGCCAGCGCAGGCTTGAGCAGGTTGGCCGCATCGCCGGTGCCGGCCGCGCCGCCCGCGCCCACCAGCGTATGGATTTCGTCGATGAACAGCACGATCGGGCTGGGGCTGGCCTGCACTTCGTCGATCACGCCGCGCAGCCGCTGCTCGAACTCGCCCTTCACCCCCGCGCCGGCCTGCAGCAGGCCGATATCCAGCAGGTACAGCGACACGTCGCGCAGCGGCGGCGGCACGTCGCCGCTGGCCAGGCGCAGGGCCAGCCCCTCGACCACGGCGGTCTTGCCCACGCCGGCCTCGCCGGCCAGCAGCGGATTGTTCTGGCGCCGCCGCATGAGAATGTCGACGATCTGGCGGATTTCCTCGTCGCGGCCCGACACCGGGTCGATCTCGCCGGCGCGCGCCCGCGCGGTCAAGTCCACCGCGTACTTGGCCAGGGCCCCCGCCCCTTCGCCGGGTGCCGCGCCGGCGGCCGTGGCCGGCTCGGCCGGCTGCGCCGTGGCGTCTTCCGGCGAACCCCGCACGATATCTTCAAGTTGCTCGAGCAGCACGTCCGGCACGATGCGCGAGAACTGGTCCGACATGCCCAGCAGCACATTGCGCAGCGCGTACGTCTTGACCAGCCCGGCCATCAAGTGCCCGCCGCGGATGCGCGCCGCGCCATAGCGCAGGGAACCCAGCACCCAGGCCCGCTCCACCGCATGGTCGATGTGCTCGGACAGGTCGGACACCGAGCCGGCCCCGCGCGGCAACTGGTCCAGCGCGCCGGTCAGGTCCGCCTGCAGGCGCCCCAGGTCCAGGTCGAAGCGGCGGGCGATGCGATGCAGGTCGCTGTCCTGCGTGTGGACGATCTGGTGGATCCAGTGCACCAGCTCGACATAGGGGTTGCCCCGCAACTTGCAGAACGAGGTGGCCCCTTCCAGCGCCTGGTAGAGCAGCGGGTCGAGCTTGCCGAAGAGATCGATGCGGCCAATGTCGGACATATCGTTGTTATGTTGAGCGTATGGGAAATGGAATCAGTCGGGCGCGGCGCAACCCAGCGACAGCACGATGCCGCCCTCGCCCGCCAGGCCGGCGTCGCTGGCCAGCGTCAGCGTGCGCGCGCCGGACTCGCGCACGCGCAGGCTGCCGCGTTGCAGGAAACTGCGGTGGCCGCCTTCCAGCACGGCCTGCGAGGTATACGTGGCAATGGCCGACTTGCAGCCGCAGCGGCCGATCGATTGCTTGAGCTGCAGGTCGGCGCGCAGCAGCAACTGGCCGTCGGCCGTGCTGCGCAGGCCGGGCCGGACATCCACGCAGGCCGCCAGCGCGTTCTCGACCGTGACCGGCCCGGCCGCCTGCGCCGCCGGGACACACAGCGCGGCCGCCAGCAGGGCCGCCAGGCGCAGGGGATTATTCGACAAGCGTGCCTCCATTGGTGGCACGGTCGCCCACATAATCGACCTTGATGATCATGGTCGCGCGCCCGTTGCCGCGCGCATAGGTGCGCAGCAGCGGGAAGATGCGGCCCTCGACTTCGATGCAGCCGTGGCTGTAGCCCTTGGTGGAATCGTGCAGGTAGAACCCGCCGCGGATCGGCGCGCAGCGGTTGCGCGTGGCCGCGTCGGCCGGCTCCATGCGCGCGCGGTTGCTACCCCAGTTGACCCAGAACTCTTCGCAGTCGCCGGCGTCCGCGCCGCGCGGGATCGACTGGATGCCCCAGGCCGGCTTCAGGTTGCACGCGCCGCGGCCGTCGTCCTGCGCCACGCCCTGGTCGGCCAGGAATACCTTGTAGTAGCCCGGCGGCACGGGGCCGCTTTCCGGCGTGCAGAACTCGGCGGGCGTCTGGAAGCCGGGCAGGCCGCTGGTGGCGCGGAAACTGCCATGGCCGGCCCAGTTCAGTCTCTGGCCGTCGTAGATCATGTCGTGCTTCACGGGTACCCCCCCTGTGGTTGCGGATTCGATAAGACCTTGCGCCGCGCCGCGCGCTCGCGGCCCTCGTAGTCGAGCAGCAGGTCGCGGGCGTCGCCCTGCTCCGGCCGGCGCTTGCCCAGCCACGACGCCAGCCCCAGCGGCTGGCGGCCGCCCAGCGTGACGCCGCGCACCTCCTGCCGCCTGAGCACCGGCCGCACATCCCAGGCCAGCTCGACGCCGATATAGTCGCGCACCCAGTGCGTCAGTTGCCGCGCGCGCTTGCCGCCCGGCAGGAAACTGGCGTAGTCGTCGCCGGCCAGCGGCCCCACCTCAATGCGGAACTTGTGCTGCGCGTCGCGCACGGCGGCGCCCAGGATGGTGTCGCGGCCGAGCGCCTGGTTGCCGCCCAGCCCCAGGCGCTGCGACGGCGGCAGGCGGATCCATTGCGGCACGAACTCGCGGATGCGCACCGGCAGCGCGAAGAACGTCTGCAGGATCTGCTTCAGCCCTTCCGGATTGCGGGTCTGGCGCAGCAGGTGGCCGGCCATGAAGAACTTGGCGTGGTCCATCACCGTGTCGCGACGCAGCATGGACGGCACGCCCATGTGCAGCAGGCTGGCGATGTAACGCGTGAAGCGCTCTTCCTTGCGGTCCAGGCTCACGGTGCTTTGCGCATCCGCCCAGGCACGGTAGAACAGCAGGATGAGCCGGTGATGGAAGATATCGGCGAACGCGGACAGGGTGTGGTCGCCGTAGTGGTGGATGCGCTCGCGCGCGTATTCGGTCAGGTGCAGCGGCAGCGGGCCATTCGGCCCGAACAGGCCGAAGCTGTAGATGGACAGCTCCGGCGGCCGGCCGTCGCGCGCGCCGCGCGCCGCCGCCAGGGTCGAAGGCGCGAATGCCATCGAGGGCTCCTGGCGCAGCCGCACGGGCTCGCTGCGCGCGACCGTGTCGCGCCCCAGCGGCGCGCGCGCGCCGGCCCGCGCGTCGATCCAGCGCAGCACGTTGAACAGGTCGTAGGCGTAGGGCTCGCGCTCCAGGTCGCGCCAGAATTGCGGCGGCAGCGTGCCCGCCGCGGGGCGCGGGGCGTCCCCGGACGCCGCGGCCGCCTCGGGCGCGGAATCGGCCGCTTCGGTCAGGACGCTGGCCACGGCTACCCCATGTGGATCTGCTTGGCGTCCACTTTGACCAGGTTCTCGCCCGTGACCATGGTGTACGAGGCGTGCAGGCGGGCGCTCTTGTCGGCCCGGTAGTCGAGCGACCCGGCGCGCACGTGCTCGACTTCCTCCGCGGCGCGGAACGTCACGCGCGACAGGAACGACAGGCGGTCCATGACCGCCTCGTAGGTCTTGCCGATCAGGCGCGTGGCGCCCACCGTGGCGCTCACCTCGGCGGCCGTGTACTTGGCCTTCTCGGCGACGAAATGCGCGTCCGTGGCCTGCAGCCTGAACGCGCCGGTCTCGACCTGGACCGCGTCCCGCCCCGCCAGCCGCACCGCGCCCGCGGCCTCCAGCGCCACGTTGCCGCTATGCGAGCGCAGCACCATGTCGCCGGCGGTCTCCAGGCTGGCCTGGCGCGGATCGGCCTGCCGGGTCACGGCGATCAGGTACACGCGCGCGGCGTCGGGACCGCTGATCAGCACCTCGTCGCCTTCCCGCGGCGCCAGCAGGCAGCTGGCGGCCTGGCGGGCATGCCAGGTGCGGCCGTCGCAATCGACCGTGAAAATGCCGTCCTCGTCGCGATGGGTAACGGTGCCGATCAGGTGGACCGGGTCATAAACGGGGTATTGGCGCTTCGCCGCGGCGGTTTTCATGGCGCATTCCTTTCAATCTAATGGGCCGGCCGCCTAGACGGCCGGCCGGGCTCCCATGCGGGGCTTCCAGCGGGCGATCTCGCCGCGCTGCAGCGTGGACAACACCAGCTCCGACATCATGTTGATGGATACGTGGCGCGCGAAGAACTGCTCCAGGACCGCGCCGAACAAGTACGGGCTGATGCCCGAGAATGCCGCCTCGTCGACCTGCAGGCCGATGCGCACGCCGCGGCCGTAGACGATCGGCCCCGGCACCGGCAGGCGGTGGTGCATGGGTTCGGCCAGCACATGGCGCACGCCGGAGATATGCTTGCGCACCACCGGATCGGCCAGGTTGCCGTACACGTGCAGCATCTCGCGCAGGGTCTGCGCCCCCTGCTCGGCGTCCAAGTCGATCAGGCTCAGGTAATTGAGCCCCAGGTGGCTGATCAGGTGCCAGGTGGCGGCGTTCTCGGCCAGGGCCGTGTGCGGCCGCGTCGGCCCGTGCAGCACCTTGATGGCGCCCACCGGCGCCGATACCCGCAACGTCAGGTCGGTGTCGGTGCCCAGCGGCAGCAGCATCGCCAGGTCGCGGTTGGTGCACAGGGTCTCGAGCGTCAGGTGGCGCAACTGGCCGGAAAACGGCGCTTCATGGCGATCCACCAGCGACACGAACACCTCGCTGCCCGTATAGCCAGTGCGCGTGCCGTTGCGCTGGGCCTGGTCCGACAGCAGGCGGGGCTCGCGACGCAGCGAGTAGTACGCGCCGTAGTCGTCCGGGTCGGCGCCCAGCGTGCCGTAGAACGGCCGGAACTCCTGCTCCGGCCGCTCTGCCGACGCATGCCCCAGCACGCGCGTCACGCCGAAGACTTCATAGTCCAGCGGACGGGTGCGGTCCACCACCAAGTGGTATTCGTTGGTGCGCGGCGTCACGGCGATGCGGTCGGCGCGCTTGGGGAACAGGTTGATCACCGGCGCGCAGTGCAGCGCCAGGTGCTCGGCGGCGATGGCGCCCTCCAGTTCGGGCGCGGCGGTCGAGAACAGCAGCGTCAGGTCGAAGCGGCGCGTTTCGCGCCGCGCGGCCCCGGGCAGGGGCGGCGTGCGCAATCCCTGCTTCAGGCCGTTCAGGCTGAAGAACAGGTAGCGGCGCGGAAAGGCGAAATACTCCTGCAGCAGCCGGTAGCCCTGGAACACCCGCGAATCGGCCGGCAGCAGCGCCTGGTCGTCATCGAAGCCTTCATGCCGCACCGCGCTGGCGGGCAGCTTGTTGATCCAGCTGACGGGGCGGGCGGTGTCGTGGCCCAGCACGGCCACGGTATGCCCCATGATCACTTCCAGCAGCCGCTGCATCTGCAGGTCCTGCCCGGCCAGGTGGAACACCAGCTGGTCCAGGTCCATGTCCTCCAGGCGCACGCCGCCGCACACTTCGATGCGGATGCGCAGGGCGCTCAGCACCCGGCCGTTGCGGCCGCCGAAACCCAGGCGGGTCAATGGCAGGTCGGGCGGCGTGCCGGTGAATTCGGCCTCGGTCACGCGCAGCGGCCACAGGCGCACGGCATGCCCGGTCATGAATTCGCACGGGGTCTGCTCGCCGCGCGGCAGCCTGCCGCGCAGCAGCGTGCCGCGCGGCAGGTCGAAGCCGCGCGCCAGCGTGCCCTCGTTCATGCTGGGCGACAACTGCACCACCGCCATGGCCGGCGTGGGCGCCAGGTAATTGGGGTACACCACTTCCAGCAGCCGCTGCGAGAAGCGCGGGAATTCCGCGTCCATCTTCAAGTGGATGCGCGCGGTCAGGAAACTGAAACCCTCGAGCAGGCGCTCGACATACGGGTCGGCCACCTCGGTGCCGTGCATGCCGAGCCGGCCGGCCACCTTGGGGTACATCTGGGCGAACTCCGCGCCCATCTCGCGCATGTACACCAGCTCGCGGTTGTAATAGTCGAGCAGGCGCGCGTCCATCAGGTCGCTCCTCCGAGGTCGCGCAGGTCCATGTGGCCGCTTTCCAGGTCGATATCGGTGCGGAACAGGAATTCCATCGGATGCGGCACGCACCACAGCATGCCCTTGATCTCCAGGCTCAGCACGTTGTGGTGTTCCAGCGTGCCGGTGTCGGTCACGCAGCGGACCTCCACCGACGAATCCAGGATGCGCGGCTCGAACGAGGCGATGGCGTTGCGGATCGAGTCCTCGACGTCGACCCAGTCGATTTCCGACATGCGCTTGCCGGCCATCGCCCGCACGCCGAAGTTCAGCGTGGAGTCGGGCACATAGCGATAAGGCGACAAGTCATCCGTGGTCTGCAGGTTGACGGTATTGAGCAGCCAGCGCAGGTCGCGCAGCACCGCCGTGCGCAGCTCGGCATGCGTCAGCATGGCCGCCTCGCGCGGCTCCTGGCGCCTGGAAGGATCGTCGTCCATCAGCCGGTCGAGCAGCGACGGCTGCAGGCGGTCGCGCGCCACCCGCTCGCTGCGCGGCAACTGTTCCCAGGGACGAAGGGCCGCGTCGAACTGCCCCATCAGGTCATCTCCAGCACGCGCACATCCAGCAGCGCGTGCTCGCCTTTATCGGTCATCCACATTTTCTGGCCCAGCCCGGCATAGGTGTCGCCGGCAAGCGGCAGCCAGTCAGTCATACGGCCCAGTTTGATGCCGTCGGCCAGGTCGGCCAGGCGCTGCCCGGGCGGCGCCGGATAGCGCGCCGGCACCAGGCCATGCAGGGTGCGTCCGTCCTCCAGCGCGATCTCGGCCTGCGCCCACACCATGTCGCTCAGGCCCTCGGGCGCCAGCAGGCGCACGCTGCGCAAGCCGCTGAAGGGCAGCCAGCCGTAGCGGCCGCCCGCGATCACTTCGAATACCGGCCCCAGGCGACTGTCGCCGTCGCTGATCCAGTCGAACGACGCGGGGGCGTCCTGGCCGGCGCATTCCAGGCGGCCGGCGCGCGCCTGCGCGGCCTCGTAGGCGCGCGCGCGCAGGTCGGCCGCTTCCTGCGGCGCATCGGCATCGCGGCGCAGCGCCTGCAGCAGGTCGCCGAACCATTCCGGCGGCGCGCCGAAATAGGCCGGCTCGCCCTGCCCGGCCAATACGCCCTCGCGCTGCCGCTCGGCCACGATGGCCTGCTCGTACAGCACCGCCATGGGCTGTGCCTGGGAATTCAATTGGGCGCAGAGCGCGAGCTGCTCGGACGCGCGCGCCCAGTCGCCCTGCACGGCCATCAGCTGGAACAGCTGCGCGCGCAGGTCGGCGTCGGCCGGCTGGCGGCGGATCTGCGCCTGGACGGTCTCCAGGTGTTGGGACAAGCTGCTTTCGCGCAGCGCGACAGCGGGTTTGGTCATGGACTAGGCACCGCGCAAAGAGACGGGAAGCCGGCGCGCGGCCCGAAAGCCGCGCGCCGGCCGGAGAGAGGGCGCGCGCTAGCGCGTCAGCCCACTTCCTTGTTCTGCTTGATATCCCAGGCGACCAGGCTTTCCGCGCCCTTGCCGCCCTGCTCGGTCTGCTCCCAGTATTGCTGCTTGACCTTGGCAGCCTGGAAAGCGTAGTTGACCACCACGGCTTCCGACTTGGGCTCGGCCGACAGCTGCACCGACGACACCAGCACGTCCTCCAGCGTGATCTTCGTGTATTCGATCTGCTGGCCGCCGGCCTTGCAGACCGACAACTCGATCTTGCTCAGGTGCTTGCCGCTGGCGCAGTGCTTCATGACGGCCGGGGCCGCCTTGTCGATGCGCGCAACGACGTGCAGGTCGTTGAAGCTGGCCTTGCCGGCGCCCAGGCCGCCGCCGCTTGCCATGTTGCCCGGCTGGGTGGCGCCCCACGAGAACGAGATGATATCGCTCCAGTTCTTGTGGTTGGCATCTTTCGACTCGCCATTGGCCCCGTCGATCTTCATGAACATGTCAACAGCCACTTCTCTCTCCTAAGTTGCAGTCACGGCACGACGTGCCCTGGAAAAATGTCCATCAGCCATCGTTCTTCTTCAACGAGGGCAGCTTGGACACGAGGCGCAGCGACACCGTCAACCCTTCGAGCTGATAGTGCGGCCGCAAGAAAAACTTGGCAGAGTAATAACCGGGGTTGTCCTCGATCTCCTGGACCTGGACCTCGGCGGCGGCCAGCGGCTTGCGGGCCTTGGTTTCCTGCGACGAATTGACCGGATCGCCATCGACGTAATTCATGATCCAGTCGTTGAGCCAGCGCTCCATGTCGTCGCGCTCGCGGAACGAACCGATCTTGTCGCGCACGATGCACTTCAGGTAGTGCGCGAAGCGGCAGCACGCGAACAGGTACGGCAGGCGCGCCGACAGCTTGGCATTGGCCGAGGCGTCGGCATCGTAGTATTCGTGCGGCTTCTGCAGCGACTGGGCGCCGATGAAGGCGGCGAAATCCGAGTTCTTGCGATGCACCAGCGGCATGAAGCCGTTCTTGGCCAGCTCGGCCTCGCGCCGGTCGCTGATGGCGATCTCGGTGGGGCACTTCATGTCCACGCCGCCGTCATCGGTCGGGAAGGTGTGGCACGGCAGGTTTTCCACCGCGCCGCCCGACTCGACGCCGCGGATCGACGTGCACCAGCCGTACAGCTTGAACGAGCGGTTGATGTTGGCCGCCATGGCGTAGGCGGAGTTGGCCCAGGCATAGCGGTCGTGGTTGGCGCCGTCCGTGTCTTCCTCGAAATCGAACTCGTCGACCGGATTGGTGCGCGCGCCGTACGGCAGGCGCGCCAGGAAGCGCGGCATGGCCAGGCCGATATAGCGCGAATCCTCGGATTCGCGCAGGCTGCGCCAGGCGGCGTACTCGGTGTTGGTGAAGATCTTGGTCAGGTCGCGCGGATTGGCCAGCTCCTGCCAGGAATCCATCTGCATGACGTTCGGCGAGGCGCCGGCGATGAACGGGCAGTGCGCCGCGGCCGAGATGCGCGCCATCTCCGTCAGCAGCTCGACATCGGGCGGGCTGTGGTCGAAGTGGTAGTCGCCCACCAGGCAGCCGATCGGCTCGCCGCCGAACTGGCCATACTCTTCCTCGTAGACGCGCTTGAAGATGGGGCTCTGGTCCCAGCCCACGCCCTTGTGGCGCTTGAGCGTGCGGCCCAGTTCCTTCTTCGAGATGCACATCACGCGGATCTTCAGCAGCTCATCGGTCTCGGTATTGGTGACCAGGTAGTGCAGGCCGCGCCACGCGCCTTCCAGTTGCTGGAACTCGGGGTGGTGCATGACGAGATTGATCTGGTCCGACAGCTTGCGGTCAATCTCGGCGATGATCGCCTGGATGGTCCGGTAGGCGTCCGACGACACGGCCACGCCGCTGTTCTCCAGCGCCTGGTGCGCCAGCGTGCGCACGGCGTGCTCCACCGCCTCGCGCGCCTGTTCGGTCTTGGGCTTGAATTCTTTCTTCAGCAGGGCGGACAGGCTGTCCGCTTCCAGCGTTTCGGTAGTGCGGGCATCCGCGCGTTTAGCCACAGCAGTCATCGCGTTCTCCGTTTATCGTTTACTTCTCGGCCGGATCGGCTTCGGGCGCATCCGCCTTGGGCGGGGCGGCATCCGGATTGGGTGCGGCGGCCAGCGCGTTCATCAGCGCCGGGTTCTTCAACACTTTGCCGATCAGCTCTTCCGCGCCGGTCTTGCCGTCCATGTAGGTCAGCAGGTTGGCGAGCTGGGTGCGGGCGTCGAGCAGCTCGTTCAGCGCGCCCACCTTGCGCGCCACCGTGGCGGGCGAGAAGTCGTCGATGCTCTCGAAGGTGATGTCGACGTTCAGGTTGCCTTCGCCGGTCAGCGTGTTGGGCACTTGGAAAGCGGCGCGCGGCTGGATCGACTTCATGCGCTCGTCGAAGTTGTCGATATCGATGTCCAGGAACTTGCGGTCGGCCACGTCGGGCTGCGGCTCGACGGACTTGCCGGCCAGGTCGGCCATGACGCCCATGACGAACGGCAGCTGGATCTTGCGCTCCGCGCCGTAGATTTCCACGTCGTACTCGATCTGCACACGCGGGGCGCGGTTGCGCGCGATGAACTTCTGTCCGCTGCCTTTCAGTGTCGTTGCCATTTTGCTCTCCTGTCCTGAAATTGGTGCTCGATCGGGCCGTGTCAGGCGCCCGGTCCGCCGTCGGCGTCCCTGGGCAGCCACGTCTCGAACTGTTCGAGACCCTGCGGCGCCAGATTCTTCATGATGTCGTGGAAACTGAGGGAAATGAGCTGCTGCGCCCGGCGGATCAGGTAAGGCGCCGGATGGCTGGGCTCGTGTACCTCGAAATACGCGCACACCTTGGCCAGCATGGCCGAGGCCTCCTCGCGCGACTGGATCTGCGCGTCCTGCCAGCGCAGCGCCGGCGCGGCGGCGCCAGGGGCGGTCGGGACGGGCGCCGGCGGCGTCGCCGATGATTCGTCCCCGACTTGCGAGTCGGCGCCCGCAACGGTGCCGCCCTCGCCCAGCACCTGGCTCACCATTTCGAACGTGCGCAAGATGCCGGTGTAATCCGGCACCCATTCCTGGCCGAGCTTGCTGGCGACCAGCTCCTGGATGCGGCGCAGCGTCTGCATCGCATTCATCAGGGCCGCCAGGTCGGCGTCCTGCTGCAGCCAGGCCTGGCGCAAATGCTCGACCAGGCGCGCGCGGCCGCCGGGATAAAAATCGGGATCGGAACGGCTGCCGTCCAGCAGCGACTCGGCATCGCGCAGCGACAACTGCCCGTGCACGCCGTTGACCAGCCGGCTGGATCGGGCGCTGCGCGCGCAGCCGCTTACCTCGCCCAGCGCGACCAGCGCGTTGATGCGCGGCATGGGGTCATCCTCGCCGACACTGTCCAGGCGCGGATGCACCGCGTCCCAGTAGCGTTCCAGCGTATCGGCCGCCAGCGCCAGGCCATCGGCATAGCCCGGCAGGCCGCGGATCTCGGTCCAGGCCTGCGTCAGGTAGGCAATGATGCGCACGTCGCGCGTGCGCTCGAGCAGGCCGCGGGCCAGCTTCTCGACCTCACGCCAATCGGGCGGCTGCGCCGGAATGATGGTCGATCCGAACTGCTGTTCGCTGCGCTCGACAGCCGCCTGCTGCAATTGCAGGAACTCGGCGTCGTACTCCAGGTCTTCTCCACACGGCAGACGCGGATCGAGAGCGGTCAGGATGTCGGCAAATTCCATAGCGATCGGTCATATTGGGGAATACCCGGAGCCTAAAAAAAGGCTATCTCCGGTTATCTCCCGCAGAAGTCCGAATTCTAGGCACACCGGGCAGCAAACCCGATGACGCCTAACAGCTACTGTTTTTTCTTACTATTCATTTACAAATACGAAAAGAATTGAACAATTGATCCTCTAGCAAATTGAGGATTTGAAACATTCTTGTGCTGTGATGTGGGCATTAATGCGGCGCAACAGGCGCATGCTCCGCCCTGCGCTGCCCACTCTTATATATAAGTATGTAGACCCGGCGACAGCCGTTTTGCTAGCATGCGCCTGACTTCGACTCGCAGCAAGGGGCGCGCGTGCTGGGCCAGGCCGTCTTCATCCTCTTCGTTGCGGCCACCGCCGCGTGGGGCACGCTGGCCCTGTACGTGCGGGCGCCCGCGGGGCCGCGCCTGACGCGGCTGCTGATCGGCGCATGGCTGGCGGCCGCGCTGGCGGCCGGCGTGCTGGCGGGCCTGGGTCGCTGGGCGGGCGCGGCGCTCTATCTGGCGCCCGCCGGGTTGCTGGCCGCCTGGTGGCTGACCTTGCGCCCCTCCAACCAGCGCGACTGGGAGCCGAGCGTGGCGCGGACGCTGCGCGGCGTCATCGCGGGCGACACGGTCACGCTGGAAAACGTGCGCAATTTCCACTGGCGCACCCCCACGGATTACGACATACGCTGGGAGACGCGCCGCTACGCGCTGTCGGCGATCCGCTCGGTGGACCTGGCGCTGTCGTACTGGTCGCACACCGCCATCGCGCATACCCTGGTCTCGTTCGGCTTCGCCGGCGGCGACTACCTGGTGTTCTCGGTGGAGATCCGGCGCAAGAAGAACGACCGCTTCTCGGAGATCGGCGGCTTCTTCCGCCAGTACGAATTGAGCATCGTGGCCGCCGACGAGCGCGACATCCTGCGGGTGCGCACCAACGTGCGCAATGAGGAAGGCTATCTGTACCGGGTCCACATGGCGCCCGACGACATGCGAGCCCTGTTCGCCGAGTACGTCAGCCAGGCCAACCGGCTGGCTGAACAGCCGCGCTTCTACAACACGTTGACCGCCAACTGCACCACGCTGGTGTTCCGCATGGTCAACCGCATCGTCACTGGCCTGCCGCTCGACTACCGGCTGCTGGCTTCGGGCTACCTGCCCGAGTACCTGTACGACCTGGGCGCGCTGCGCGGCGCGGATTCGCTGCAGGCTTACCGCGAGCATGGCCGCTACACCGAGCGCGCGCGCGACGAGCGCGGCGGCGCAGACTTCTCGCGCCGCATCCGGCGCGGCGTACCCGGCATCGGCGCGGCCGAGCTGGCCGGCGAGTAGGCGCGCCGCCGTCGCCGGGGCATGCCGTTTGCTGCGCTCCTGGCCGCACGCGGCGCCATGCCGCCTTCCGCCAGCAAGGAGTACACCAGATGGAATCCCGTTCCCCTCAACTGCAGATGTGCATCGACGAATGCCTGAAGTGCTATCAGTCGTGCCTGGGCATGGCCATGGGGCATTGCCTGGAACGCGGCGGCGCGCACCTCGACCCCGCCCATTTCCGCCTCATGATCGCGTGCTCCGAGCTGTGCCGCACCGCCGCGCACTTCATGCTCACCGGCGTGCCGCACCACCAGCACATTTGCGCCGATTGCGCCGCGATCTGCCGGCAGTGCGCCGACAGTTGCGACCCGCTGGACGGCATGGACGAATGCGCCGCCATGTGCCGGCGCTGCGCCGACGCCTGCGAGCGCATGGCCGGTTGACGCCGCGCGCTCATGCCGGCTTGACCGTCATCAGGTAGAAAATGGCCACGAAGGCGACGAACGCGACCACGCCCAGGGCGAACCAGAGCCGGAAATACCGCCAATAGGCGGGCGGCAACGCGGCGCCGCGCGCGGCGGCGGCGCGGGCCAGGTCGCGCAGGCGCATCTGCAGCCACACGACCGGCAGCCAGCAGGCGATCGCCACGATATACAGGCCAACCGACCAGCGCAACCAGGCGGCGTCCCACCCCATGCCGGCCACGCGCACCATCCAGTAGCCGGTCAGCGGCTGGGCGATGGCGGTAGTGGCCGTGAACAGCCAGTCCGCCACCACCACATAGCCGGCGACGCTGGCCGCCGTGCGCGCGTCGCGGCTGAGCGCGGCGGCCAGGAAATAATAGGCGCTGCCGATGCCGGTGCCGAACAGCACGGTCGATGACAGCACATGCAGCCACTTCGCTATCGCGTATTCCATGGTCGCTCCAGTTCGTACAGCAGCCACAGCATGGCGAGCAGCGGCACGTTCTTCAGCACCGGTCCGTAGGGATGCAGCCAGAATTCGGGCAGCCGCCACGAGATGATGGCGGTGTAGCCCAGCACCAGCGCCGCCTGCGCGGCCCACAAGCGGCGTGTGCGGCGCGGCAGCAGGACCAGCAGGCCCAGCACAATATCGAGCAGCGCCGCGCCGTACAGGGCCAGCGGCTGCAGCCCCGCCGGGACGCCGGCGCGCGCCAGCAGTTCGTAGCTGGATGCCACCGGATAAATGCCCAGCGACAGCACGCCGGTGACGATCCACAGGCAGGCCAGGCTCAGGCGCAGGATGGGCAGCAGCCAGCGGAGCGTGGCCTGGGTACGCTGGGCGGCCGCGTCCTCCGGCGCGATAAAGGCGCGCACGCCGCGCGGCGGCCGGCCCAGCAGCCGGGCGATCGCGCCGGCATCGGCGCTGTTGCCCCGCCGCAGCATGCGCCACGCATCCAGGTCGAACAGCATGCCGGGCCACCAGGCGCCCAGGCGCGCCGCGGCGGCGGCCAGCCATGCGGGAACGGGCAGGAACCGCGCGCGCCCCGGCATGCCAAGGGCGGCCCGCAAGTCCGCCAGGAACGCGCGCCAGGACAGGGGCCGCGGCCCGACCAGCGCGATGCGCGCCGGCTGCGGCCGCGCCGGGTCGGCCAGCGCCACCACGGCCGCCGCCACGTCGTCGACATGCACCGGCTGCACGCGCGCGCTGCCCAGCTCGGGCGCGGGAATCCAGGGCAGCGTCGCCAGCGCGCCGAATAGCGCGGCGCTGGCGCCATCCTTGCCGTAGACCAGCGAAGGCTGCAGCACCACCGCATCGAGCGGCAGCGACAACAGATAGTCGTCGGCGGCGCGCTTGCTGCGATGGTAGGCGGTGTCGGCCTGCGCGTCCGCGCCCAATGCGGATATCTGGATGACCCGCCGCACGCCCGCGCGGGCGCACGCCGCGAACAGCGCCTGCGGCGCGCGTACATGCAACTGCTGGAACGTGGCGTGCGCCGACTCGCGGAAGATGCCGACCGCGTTGACCACGATATCGACGCCCGCCAACAGGTCGCGCCAGGCCGGCGGATCGTCGGCCTGGTTGAAATCCACGGCGCGGTACTCGATGTCCGCCGGCTTGCGCGCCGGCACCCGCCGCACGCCGGCCGCCACCGCGTGGCCGGCATCGGCCAGGGCGCGCACGATATGCCGCCCCAGAAACCCGTTGGCGCCGATCACCAGGACCTTCATGGCGCGCCGCCGGGAAGCACTCGCGCACCAACCGTTACAGTCGCCCGCCCGCCGGCGGGGCATGCTGGAAGCGGATGAATCGACCGGGAGACAACATGAGCCTCATTGTCGAAGCAACGGCGCGCGCGCTGGTATCGGGCACGACGGCCAGCGCATTGTCCACGCTGGCCCTGGCGGGCTGCGGCGCGCGCGACTGCGGCAGCGTATTCGCGCCCGTCAATGCGGTCAGCCACTGGCTGTGGCGCGACCGCGCATTGCGGCAGCAGCAGCCCTCGTGGCGCTACACCCTGACCGGATACGTCATTCATCATGCCATGTCCATCCTGTGGGGCGCCGCCTATGAAACCCTGATCTACAGCGAGCGCGCCGACGGCCCGCGCTGGCGCCCCTACGCCGCCGGGCTCGGCGTCGCCGCGACCGCCTGCCTGGTCGACCTGAAGGCCACGCCGCGCCGCCTGACGCCCGGCTTCGAACGCCGCTTGTCCGGCCGCTCGCTGGCGATCGTCTACGCGGCCTTCGGCATCGGCCTGGCGCTCACGCGCTTCGCGCGTCGGCCTTAGCGGCGACGCGGATGCGGTTTTCGACCTCGGTCACGCCGCGCGTCTGCACCGCGGCATCCTCGACCGCGTGCTTGATCCAGCGGGCCGGGACATTGCCGGTCAGCACCGCCTTGCCGGCGGACACCGCCACCTCGACGTCAGCCACCTCCAGGCCGCTGCGGCTGAGCCGCTCGCACAAGTCGTCGTGGATATATTCGTCCGAGCGCACGTAGCCCTTGGGGTACACCGGGGCACGCGGCTGGCTCTGGTACGGGAAGCTCAAGCCCGAGCGGCCCGGGAAATCGCCCTGGCCGGCGCCCTGGCCGCGCCATTGCGGATCGTCGGTCCAGCTGTCGCGGCGCGCATAGCGCTCGCGCGTTTCGCGGCGCGCGTGCGCGCCGCCGGCCGGGTCGTCGTAGCGGCGGCCATAGGGATCATGGTCCTGGGTATACGATTCGCCGCCGCCCGGATAGCCGGAATTGGAATGGCGGTCGCGGTTGGGCCGGTCCGCCGGCTCGTCCGGCGGAGTATTGTGGCGATAGCGCATGGTCTGCCCCCCATTGCGGAAATCAACATGCATGCGCTTCGCAATTAGCGTGCCGGCCCTCCCGGCGCAGCCGGCCGGCGGCGTTATGCCCCGGCCTGGCGGCGCAGCACCCGGCCGGGCCGCGCCCCGCCCGGCTTGCCATCGCGCCACACCACCGCGCCGTTGACCAGCACCGTGTCGATGCCTTGCGAGGGCGCGATCGGCTTGGCGAAGGTGGCGCGCTCGTCGACCGTGCCGGCATCGAAGATCGCCAGGTCGGCGTAGGCGCCCTCGCGCACCACGCCGCGGTCGGCCAGGCCGAAGCGGGCGGCGGTCAGGCCGCTCATCTTGTGCACCGCCTTTTCAAGCGAGAACAGGCCCAGCCCGCGCCCATAGTGCCCAAGCACGCGCGGGAAGGTGCCCCACAGGCGCGGATGCGGCTGCTCGTCGTGCGGCAGCCCGTCCGAGCCGATCATGGTTTCGTCGAACTGCAGGATGCGCCGCACATCGGCGTCGTCCATCCGGAAATAGATCGCGCCGGCCGGCAGCAGCCGCTCGACCGCCTGCTCCAGCGAGCAGCCCATTTCGCGCACGATGTCGGTCAGGTCGCGGCCGGCGTACTGCGGCAGGCTGCGCGACCAGGTCACGATGGTCCGCGACGACCCCGCTGCGTGCCGGTAGGTCAGGATCGTCGACGAGGCCGGATAGGGATAGCAATCCAGGCACACCGGCTGGCGCGCCATCGCCTCGCGGATGTGCTGCAGCGTCTGGACCGAACGGCCATGGTTGTTCACGCCGGCCAGCTTGTGGTGCGAGATGACCACCGGCACGCCCAGCTCGCGGCCGATGCGGAAGGTCTCGTCGAGCGCCGCCATGATCTCGTCGCCCTCGTCGCGCATATGCGTGCAGTACAGCCCGCCGTACTCGGTCAGCGGGCGGCAGACCTCGATCACTTCTTCGGTGGGCGCCGCCATGGCGGGCGCATAGGCCAGGCCGGTCGATACGCCGATGGCGCCGGATTCCATGGCCTCGGTCACGTGGTCGCGCATGGCGGCGATCTCGGCGGCGCTGGCGGGCCGCGCCAGGTCGTCCATGGTGATCACCCGCAGCGTCGAATGGCCCACCAGCATGGCGCAATTGGTGGCGGCCGGCTGGGCCCGCAGGGCGTCCAGATAATCGCCGAAGCGCGCATACCGGTACCACTGGCCGGTATTGTCCAGCAGGTCCAGCGGCGGCGTGACGGTGGCGGGCGCGGGCTGCGGCATCGGCGCCAGCGAAATGCCGCAATTGCCGCCGATCACCGTGGTGACCCCCTGGCTCACCTTGGCCGCCATGTCGCCGGCGGACAGCATGACGCGGTCGTCGTGGGTATGCGCGTCGATGAAACCGGGCGCGGCCACCAGGCCGCGCGCATCGATTTCCAGGCGGCCGCGCGCGCCGCTCAGGTCGCCGACGCGGGCGATGCGGTCGCCCTCGATGCCGATGTCGCCGTCGAAGCGCGCCGCGCCCGTGCCATCGACGATCTCGGCATGGCGGATCAGTACGTCATAAGTGGCTTGCATGATGAAACCTCGTCAAGGGAATCAGGCGCCGCCGGCGGCCGCCTGGAGAGCGGCGGGCATCGGGCGGAAATGGCGGAAGTCCCAGTCGCGCCCCGGCGCGGCATCCAGCAGCGCCCGGGTGTACGGCTGGCGCGGCGCAGTCAGCACCTGCGCGGCCGGGCCGCTTTCCACCATGCGGCCGTGCTGCATGACCATGATGGAATCGCACACCTGCGCCGCCACGCGCAGGTCGTGCGTGATGAACAGCACCGCCACGCCGGTGCGCGCGCGGATGTCGTCCAGCAATGCCAGCACCTGCGCCTGCACCGAGACGTCGAGCGCGGAAACGGCCTCGTCCGCCACCAGGATATCGGGCTCCAGCGCCAGCGCCCGCGCGATGCAGATACGCTGGCGCTGGCCGCCGGAGAACTGGTGGGGATAGCGCTGCAGCACGCCGGCGTCCAGCCCCACCAGCTCCATCAGCGTGCCCGCGCGGTCGAGCGCCTGTGCGCGCGGCATGCCGTAGTTGACCAGGCCTTCGATGATCGATTCGCCGACTTTGACGCGCGGATTGAGCGACCGGTAGGGGTCCTGGAACACGATCTGCACGCGCTGCCGCAAAGGCCGCAGGCGCCGCCCGCCGACCCCGGCGATCTCGTCGCCATGCACCCGGATGCTGCCCGAGCTGGGTTCCTGCAGGCGCACGATGCAGCGCGCCACGGTGGATTTGCCCGAACCCGATTCGCCCACGATGCCGAGGATCTCGCCGCGCCGCAGCGTCAGGCCGAAATCCACGGCCGCCTGCACGACCCGCGAGCGGCCGAACAGGCGCCGCTCGGCATAGGTCTTGTGCAGCCCCGCCACTTCCAGCACCACCTCGTCCTGGTTCGGCGCGCGCGGCTCGGGCACCAGGCTGGGCACGGACGACACCAGCATGCGGGTATAGTCCTGCGCCGGCGCGGCCAGGACCTGCTGGCGCGCGCCCACCTCCACCACGTGCCCGCGGTTCATCACCACGACACGATCGGCGATCTCGGCCACCACGCCGAAATCGTGGGTAATGAACAGCACGGCGGTATTGTGCTTGTCCTGCAGCTCGCGGATCAGGGCCAGGATCTGCTTCTGGGTGGTCACGTCCAGGGCGGTGGTCGGCTCGTCGGCGATCAGCAGCCGGGGCTCCAGGATCAGCGCGATGCAGATCACCACGCGCTGGCGCTGGCCGCCCGACAACTGGTGCGGGTAGCTGTCGTAGATGCGTTCCGGCTCGGGCAGGTGCACGGCCGCCAGCATCTCCAGCACGCGGCGCCGGCGCTCGCGCTTGTCGTAGTCGCGATGGATGCACAGCACTTCGTCGATCTGCCGACCCACCGTCTCGACCGGATTGAGGGCGGTCATGGGCTCCTGGAAGATCATCGCCATGCGGGTGGCGCGCAGTTCGCGCAGGCGTTCGGGACTGGCGCGCAGCACGTCTTCGCCATCCAGCAGGACGCGCCCGCCGGTGCAGCGCAGGCCGTCCGGCGGCAGCAGCCCCATCACGGAGAACGCCGTGACCGACTTGCCCGATCCCGATTCGCCCACCACGCAGACGGTCTCGCCGGGCCGCACGTCGAAGCTGACGCCGCGCACCACGCTGCGGGCCGGCTGCCCGGCCAGGCCGACCGACAGGTCCTCGATGCGCAGGACCGGCTCCGCCGCGGCGCCGGATTGCATGGATGTTTCGCTCATGATCTCCTCGCCATCTTGGGGTCGAGCACGTCGCGCAGCACGTCGCCCAGCACATTGACGCTGAGCAGCGTCAGGGCCAGCACCACGCCGGGATACAGCACCAGCCCGGGCTGCAGCTGGAAGTACATGCGGCCGTCGGCCATCATGTTGCCCCACGACGGGATCTCGGTGGGCAGCCCGGCGCCCAGGAAGCTGAGCGTGGCCTCGGTCAGGATGGCCGACGCGAAAATGAACGTGCCCTGCACGATCAGCGGGGCCACGGTATTGGGCACAATGTGGCGCAGCAGCAGGCGATGCAGCGGCGAGCCCAGCGACACGGCGGCCTCGACGTAGGGCTCGGACCGCACGTTGAGGATCACGCCGCGCACCAGGCGCACCACCCGCGGCACTTCCGGCACGATGATCGCCACCAGCACCGTGGCCAGCGTGCCGCCGGTCAGCGACACCAGCGCAATCGCCAGCAGGATGCTGGGGATCGCCATGATGCCGTCCATCACCCGCATGATGATGGCGTCGGCGGCGCGGAAGTAGCCGGCGATCACGCCGATCACCAGGCCCAGCAGGATGCTGGCGAGCATGGCGCCGAGGCCGACGATGAGCGACACGCGCGCGCCGTACAGCACGCGCGAGTAAGTATCGCGGCCGAAGGCGTCGGTGCCCAGCCAGTGCTCGGCCGATACGCCGGCGAAGCGCCGGCCCGGGTCGATGGCGATCGGGTCCATGGTGCCCAGCACCGGCGCGAGCACCGACAGCACCACGACCACGCTGAAGATCACGAAGGCCGCCAGCACCGGCGGGCTCTTGAGCGCCTGTGCGAGCTGCGCCGCCAGCGTCTGCGCGGCCGGCATGGACAGCGCGGCCGGGTCGCCGGCCTGCAGCGCGGGGCGGACGGGGTCGATGTTCATGGTTGCCTCAATATCGGATGCGGGGATCGAACACGGTGTACAGCACGTCCACCACCAGGTTGATCAGGATGTAGGTGAACGAGAACAGCAGGATCAGGCCCTGGATCACCGGGTAGTCGCGCGCCAGCACCGCCTCCACCACCAGCCGGCCCAGGCCGGGCAGGTTGAAGACCGACTCGGTCACCACCACCCCGGTGATCAGCGACGCGATGCCGATGCCGATGATGGTGACGATGGGCACGGCCGCGTTGCGCAGCGCGTGGCGCAGCAGGATGGCGCGTTCCCGCGCGCCCTTGGCCCGCGCGGTGCGGATGAAATCCTCGCCCATCACTTCGATGATGCTGCTGCGCGTGATCCGCGCCACCAGGGCGATGTAGATGCCGCTGAGCGCCAGCGTGGGCAGCACCAGGCGATGGGCGAACGGCCAGAATCCGCCCGCCGCCGGCTTGTATCCCTGCACGGGGAACCAGCCCAGCTTCAGCGCCAGCAGGTAGATGAGCAGGTAGCCGATCACGAAAGTCGGCACGGAAAAACCGAATACCGACAGCGTCATCACCAGGCGGTCGAGCAGCCTGCCGCGCTTGCGCGCCGCGACGATGCCCATCGGCACCGCCACGATCACCGTCACGACGATGGTCGCCAGCGCCAGCGCCAAGGTGGGGCCGACCCGGTTGCCGATCAGGTCCAGCACCGGCTTGCCGGACAGCAGCGATACCCCCAGGTCGCCGCGCGCCAGCTGTCCCATCCAGACCCCGAACTGCGTCAGGATGGGCTGGTCCAGCCCCATGCTCTGGCGGATCGCTTCGAGCTGCGCCCCGGTGGCGTCATCGCCGGCCAGGATGGCCGCCGGGTCCCCCGGGGTCAGGCGCAGCATGGCGAACACCACCACCGCCACCATGACCATGACGGGCACCGTGGCCAGCAGCCGGCGGGCAATGTAGGCAAGCATGGGCGTCCTCACTCGGCCGATTTCTTGAGGTTCCAGAACACCGTGACCGGCGATTCCATCACGCCGTCGAGCTTGCTGCTGTAGGCCGCCGGAATGCGGAACTGCCCCAGCGGCGCCACCACGCCTTCATCGATGGCCAGCTTCTGGATCTGTGCGGTGATCTCCTTGCGCTCGGCCGGGTCGGTGGCGCGCGCGAACTTCAGGCGCAGGGCCTCGATCTCGGGCACGTCGGGCCAGCCCGCCCACGACTTGCGCCCGGCCGACGCCAGCGTGGTATTGCCGAAGGGATCGCCGCTGGTGGCCAGGATGCTGTAGGTGGAAAAAATGTTCCAGCCGCCTTCGGCGGGCGGCTTCTGGTTGCCCTGCTGGGTCACCACGGTCTGCCAGTCCATGGTCTTCATGTCCACCTTGAAGCCGGCCTTGCGCAGCGCGGCGCCGATCACGATGGGCTGGGCCGCCAGCATGGCGATATCGGTGGGCTGCAGGATCACCACCGGCGTGCCGTCGTAGTTGGCCTCCTTGAGCAGGGCGCGGGCCTTCTCGATGTTCGAGGGCACCACCCACTCCTCGCCATAAGTATTGCCATAGGGATTGCCGCAGCCCATCACCGCCGCGCAGGTCTGGTAGTACTCGGGATTGCCCACCAGCGCCTTGAGCACGTCCTCCTGCCCGACGGCCGCCATGGCGGCCTGGCGCACCAGCTTGTTATCGAACGGCGGGTACAGGTGGTTGAAGCGGTAGTAGGTCCAGGCGCCGAGCTTGTCCAGCACCTGCACCTTGATGTCGTCGCGGTTCTGCACGATGGGCAGCAGATCGAACGGCACCTGCTGGATGAAATCCACCTCGCCGTTCTGCAGCGCGTTCAACGCCGTCATCTGGTCCGGCATGCTGACCCATTCGACGCGCTCGACGTTGACCACCTTGCCGCCCGCCGTCCAGCTCGCGGGCTCGGCGCGCGGCACGTAGTCGGCGTTCTTTTCGTAGACCACCTTGAGGCCCGGCTTGAATTCCGAGGCCACGAACTTGAACGGCCCCGAACCGATATATTCCTTGATCGGCGTGGATGCCGGCGTCTCGGCGACGCGCTTGGGCATCATGAAGGCGGGCCGCGAACTGAGCTTGGACAAGCCTTCCAGCAGCAGCGTGGTGGGCTCTTTCAACTGCACCTCGAAGCGCTTGTCGTCGAGCGCCTTGATGTGCTGCACCATCGGCATCAGCACCTGGCCGGTGGAATCGAGCTGCGCCCAGCGCTGCAGCGAGGCCACGCAATCCTCGGCCTTGACCGGCGCGCCGTCGTGCCACTTGAGGTCGTCGCGCAGGGTGAACGTGTAGGTCTTGCCATCGTCCGAGGCCTGCCAGCTGGCCATCTGCGGCTGGATCTTGAAATTCGCGTCCACGCCCAGCAGCGTGTCGTAGATCATGTAGCCATGATCGCGCGTCAGGAATGCCGTGCTCAGTACCGGGTCCATGACCCGCAGGCCGGATTGCATGACGGCGGTCACGGTCTGCGCGCCGGCGGGCGCCGCCGCCAGCAGCGCGCCGGCCAGCGCCGCGCCGCACAGCAGGCGGATGGCTTGCGGCAGATAGGTCTTCGTCTTCATGTTGCTTACCCCCTGATTCAGTTGTCGATGCATGCTCGCCGCCGGCCCGGGCGCGGTGCCGGCGGCCCGGTGCTACAAGGTGAAACTGCGCGCGAGCGTCGAGGCGCGCCCGGCGATACGGTCGGCCAGCAAGCCGGCGCTGCCGGCCGCCAGCGTGAAGCCGAGCGCGCCGTGGCCGGCGTTGATCCACAGGTTGCGGTACGGGGTGGCGCCGATCACCGGCTTGCTGTCGGGCCGGGCCGGTCGCAGGCCGGCCCAGGCCTGCGGCTCGCCGGCGGCCTCCAGGCGCGGCAGGTAGCGGGCCACCTGGTGCTTGAGGCTGGCGATGCGCCGCTCATCGAGCGCGGTCGAACGGTCGCCGATATCCATCATGCCGGCCACCCGCAGCCGGTCGCCCAGGCGCGCGTACACGACTTTGTTGTGCACGTCGCTCAGGCTCGTCATGGGCGCGCGGCTGCGCTCGCTGAGCGGGTAGGTCAGGCTGTAGCCCTTGAGCGGATAGATCAGCGGGTTGATGCCGACCTGGCGGGCCAGCGCCTGCGCGCCCACGCCGTTGGCGATGACATAGCCGTCCGCCTCGATGGCGCCGGCGGCGGTCTCCAGGGCCTGCACGCGGCCATGGCGCACGCGCAGCCGGCGCGCCTCGGTGTTGAAATGGAAACGCACCGGATCGGGCCGGCCGGCCAGCGTGCGCTGCAGTTCCCCGCACAGCTTCAGGCAATCGCCGGCATCTTCGGTGGGCGTGAAAATGCCGCCCACCACCCGCGCAGCGATATCGGCCAGCGCCGGCTCCAGCGCCAGGCACTCGCGCGCGTCCAGCGCGCGCTGCTCGCAACCCAGCGAGGCCTGGTAGCGCATCTGCGCCAGCGCGCCGCGGTAGGCGGCGGCGTCCTGGTACACCAGCAGCTTGCCGGACGAGGCGAAATTGAAATCGAGCCGTTCGCGCGCCACCAGCCGGTGCATCAAGGTGCGGCTCAGCAGGCCGAGCTGCAGCAGTTCGGCGGTGCTGCGCCGGACCGTGGCATGCCGGCAGGCGCGCAGGAAGCCCAGCCCCCAGCGCCACAACTCCGGGTCGGCCCGCAGGCGCAGCCGCAACGGGCCGTCGCGGTCGGTCAGCCAGGACGGCAGCTTGGGCAGCACGGCCGGATCGGCCAGCGGCGCGACGAAGCTGTAGCTCAGTTGGGCCCCGTTGGCCTGGCTGGTAGCCAGGCCGGGACGCGGGCCGGCCTCGACCACGCTGACGGCGTGGCCGTCCTCGCGCAGGAAATAGGCGGTCATCATGCCGATGATGCCGGCGCCGATCACGACGATGTGCATGTTCAGCCCCGCGCCCCCGCGGCCCGGGCGCGCAACTGCCCGATGGTGGCCGCGGCCGAGATGTGCTGCAGGCTGGTGCGCACGGCGACGACCGCCGGGCGCCGGGCGGCCAGCGCGGCCGCCAGCGCGGCGTCGATTTCGCCGCTGTGGTTCACCGCGTAGCCCAGCGCGCCGTAGGTGCGCGCCAGCGCCGCGAAGTCCGGATTGTGCAGCGCCGTGGCGCTGACCCGCTCGGGGAAGTGCTTTTCCTGGTGCATGCGTATGGTGCCGTACGACCCGTTGTCGGCCACGATGAGCACGGGCCGAGCGCCGCACTGCATGGCGGTGGCCAGCTCGTTGCCCGTCATCAGGAAGCCCCCGTCGCCGACGAAGCACACCACCTGGCGCCCGGGGCAGCGCAGGCTGGCCGCGACGGCGGCCGGCACCCCATAGCCCATCGCGCCCGACGACGGCGCCAGCATCGTGCGCCCGCCGCCGAAACGCATTAGCCGCTGCACCCAGCCGCCGAAGTTGCCCGAATCGATGGTGATGATGGCATCGTCGTCGAGCAGGCGGTCGGCCGCCTGCGCCACCGCGCCGAACACCGCGCCGTCCTCGGCGTCGCGCGGCCCGTCCCAGCGCCGCAGGCCGGCGGCGACCCGGTGCAGCCGCTCGCTCCAGGCCAGGTGCGCGGCGGCCGGCCGCGCCGGCGCGAAGGCGCGCAGGTCGGCCAGGAAAACCGCCGGATCGGCCACCAGCCCCACCGCCAGCTGGCGGATGTGGCCCACCACCGCGGCGTCCGGCCATACATGCACGACGTCCTGCGCCGGCCGCGGCGCCGCCGGAAACGCGTAGCCCTGCGTCGTGACATCGCCCAGCCGGGTGCCGATGCCCAGCACCAGGTCGGCCTCGCGCACGGCGTCGGCCAGTTCGGCCGGCGCGCCGTAGGCCAGGTGGCCCGCATACTGCGGATGATCATTAGGCAGCAGGTCGGCATGGCGCACCGCGGCCGCCACCGGCAGGCCGAACGCCTCCGCGACGGCCTGCAGCGCCGCGCGCCCCGCCTCATGCTTGAGCAGCCCGCCGGCGATCAGCAGCGGACGCCGCGCCGCGGCGATCAACGCGGCCACGCGGCGCAGGTCGTCCTGGCTGGCGCCGGCGCGCGGCCGCGCCAGCGGTTGCGCCGCCGCGCCATCGACCGCATCCTCCAGCATATCCTCGGGCAAGGCCACCACCACCGGCCCGGGCGTGCCGCTCTGCGCCGCGTGCAGCGCGGTCGCCACCGTGTCGGCCAGCCGGGCGGCATCGCGCACCTCCACCACCCACTTGGCCATCGCGCCGAAGACCCGCTCGTAGTCGATCTCCTGGAAGGCGCCCATGTGGCGGTGCGCGCGCTCGACCTGGCCGATGAACAGCACCAGCGGCACGGCGTCCTGCTGCGCCGAGTGCACCGCGATGGCGGCGTTCATCGCGCCGGGGCCGCGGCTGACAAAGGCCACCCCGGGGCGGCCCGCCAGACGGGCATCGGCCAGCGCCATGAAACCTGCGCCGCTCTCGTGGCGCGCGGTCACGGCGGCCACATCGGCGCGCCCCGCCAGGCCGTCCAGCACGCTCAGGTAGCTTTCGCCCGGCACGCAGAACACGCGGTCCACGCCATGCGCCGCCAGGGTATCGATGAGCAGATCGGCCGCCCGTCTCATGGGTCAACTCTCCTTGGGTGTCGTGGCGCCGGGCCGCGCCGCGGCCTCCAGCGCGCTCAGCGAGTGGTGCTTGAGATCGTCGGGCAGGCTCTGCGTCAGCGTCTCGAGCGCCGTGTACAGGCGCGCCCAGCCTTCGTTGGTGCGCAGGGGCACGCCCAGGAAATGGCTTTCCGTCTTCGAGCGCAGCATCAGGTACAGCACGCCCGCCAGCATGATGCTGACCATGGCGGGCACATCCGCCTCGCCGGTCAGGCCATCGACACGGTCGATGAACTGGCGGGCCGCCTGCTCGCGCCGGTCGGCCAGCTGGGCCGTGACATCGTTGCGCTCGATCAGCTCCCAGCGGCGCACTTCGCGCAGCGATTCGTTGCTCGCCAGCGCCTCGATCTGCGCGCGCAACATGGACAAGATCAGATCGGCCGGCGTGCGCTGGCTCGACTCGCCGTTCTTGAGCAGGTCGGAGCGGCCGGTCCAGAAGTCCTGCTCCTTCATCCATGCCAGCATCAGCCCCGGCATGCCGTCGAAATAGCGGTAGATCAGTTCCTTGCTGACTCCGGCGCGCTTGGCGATCACGTTGATGCCCACGCCGGCCATGCCGGTTTCGCAGATCTGCGCCTCCAGGGCGGCCAGGATCTGCCGTTCAGTCTGTTCACGCCGCGACATCGAGGCTCCTCATCAGCAGGGTGCGCCGCGCCAACCCGTCGATGGGCCGCGCCACGCCGGCGGCGACGTCGGCATAGAGTTCGGTGGCTGCCCACCCCGCCGGCGCGCCGTCCTGCCGGACCTCGGCGCCCAAGTAGATGGCGGTGCCGCGGCGCTCGAGCGTCGGCAGGTGCGGGTCGGCCGACTCCAGCGCCACGATGGCGCCCGTCGCATCCACATGGACGCAGTCGCGCGCGGCGGGCCGCACCGGCACCGGCGCGGCCAGCGTGAGGAAGCGCCACGGCGCGGGACGGCCGGCGAGTTCGGCCCATGCCAGGTCCGCCAGCGCATCGGCCAGCGTCGCGCCGCGCAGGTCCGCGTAGATGGAGTTGTGCAGCAGGGCCAGGCGGCCGGCGGCCGCGGCGCGCTGCGCCTGGCCAAGATCCGCGCGCCCGGCCACCCGCGCGCTATTGCCCCAGCCGAGCCGGCCGTCGGCGGCCAGCGCGATCAGGCCCGCATCGGCCTGCGCGCAGCCCGCCAGCACCGAGTCGATGGCTTGCTGGGGCTCGTGTCCCTCGGCGAGCCGCGCCAGCACCGCCTGGTTCAGGGGCACGCCGTCGGCGCCCGGACGGTTCGGCAGCCGATGCCCGGTCACCAGGCCAATACCGGATGCGCCAGGCAGAAACTGCACCAGCGGCTCGGGACGGTCCGGGCCGCTGGAAATAACGGCCGCCGCGCGCGCCTCCAGCCAGGCCGGCGGGATATCGAGCGCGCCGATGCCGCCTCGCTGCGTCTCGCAATGCCGATACCTGCCCTGCCCGTCCAGCACCGCGAAAACCGCGAAGCCGCCGATGGCGCCCCGGCCCAGTAGTTCGGCGCCCAGCACCGCGGCGCGCACGGCCGCGCCGGCCCGTGGCCCGCTGGCGGCGATTCCGATGGTCATGCCTGCCGTTCCCGTTGTCCTGCCGGCGCGGCGCGCCGGCGCTGAAATCGTTCATGTGACCACATGGTCACATTCGGGCAAATCCTACGCCCGCGCTGACGGAGCAACAAGACCGGCGGCATAGGGAGAAACCCGCCCCGCCGGGCACGCCGCTTGCGTGCCCGGCGGTTCGCATTGACTGATCGACGGAGGTGAGCATGCCTGCGAAATCCCAAGCACAGCAGCGCGCGGCCGGCGCCGCGCTGTCCGCCAAGCGCGGCGAGCAGAAGAAGAGCGAGCTGAAGGGCGCCGCCAAGTCCATGTACGAATCCATGGACAAGAAGGAACTGGAAAAAATGGCGTCCGGCTCCACCCGCGGCAAGCCGGAACACAAGCGCGATTCCTGACCCCGGCGACCCGCCGCCCCATGCCGGCGGCCGCCCCGGGCGCAACGCCCGGGCGGCCGCCGGCTGCGTTGCGCGATGGAGCGCGCTAGGTAAAACCCCTATTACGCTGCTGCCCGAACAAATTTATCGTATCCGCGAATTATCTAATCTGAGAATTATCGAATACGAAAATGGCTGAGCAGCAGACGTACGATTACGCCATCGTGGGCGCCGGCATCGCCGGCGCTTCGGCCGCTTACCGCCTGGCCGAGACGGCCTCGGTGGTGGTGCTGGAGCGCGAGCCGCAGCCCGGCTATCACTCCACCGGCCGCTCGGCCGCGATGTTCATGGAAACCTATGGCACGCCGCACATCCGCGCGCTGACCCGCGCCAGCCGGGAGTTCTACGAGCACCCGCCGGCCGGTTTCGCCGACCATCCCCTGCTGGGCGCGCGCGGCGTCTTGTACATCGCCACGCTCGACCAAGCCGACCTGCTGCGGCAGACCTATGCCGAGTTCCGCGCCCAGTCGGACCAGGTCGCGCTGGTGAGCGCCGCCGAGGCGGCGGCCCGCGTGCCCTGCCTGCGCGGCGAACTGCTGTGCGGCGCCATTGCCGAACCGGAAGCGCGCGACATCGATGTGCACGCACTGCACCAGGGGTTCCTGCGCGGCATGCGCCAGCGCGGCGCGACCCTGCGGGCCAACGCGGAGCTGGCCGGGGCGCGGCATGACGCGGACGGCTGGACGCTGCAACTCACCGACGGCCAGACGCTGCGCGCCCGCGCGCTGGTCAACGCGGCCGGCGCCTGGGCGGACCAGGTGGCCGGGCTGTGCGGCGCCGCGCCCATCGGCCTGCAACCGCGCCGCCGCACCGCATTCACGTTCGCCGGCCCCGAGGACATGGATTTCGCCGACTGGCCGGCGGTGGTCGGCGTGGACGAGAGCTTCTATTTCAAGCCGGACGCCGGCCAGTTGCTGGGCTCACCGGCCAATGCCGACCCGGTGGCGCCGCACGACGTGGTGCCCGAGGAACTCGACGTGGCCACCGGCATCCACCGGATCGAGTCGGCGACGTCGCTGACCATCCGGCGCCCGCGCCACACCTGGGCGGGCCTGCGCTCGTTCGTGGCCGATGGCGATTTCGCGATCGGCTGGGACGAGCAGGCGCCGGCATTCTTCTGGCTGGCGGCCCAGGGCGGCTACGGCATCCAGACGGCGGCCGCCGCCTCGGAACTGGCCGCCGCCCTGCTGGCGCGCCGTCCCGTGCCGGAGCACCTGCGCAAGCACGGCGTCGACGCCGAGGCCGTGCGGCCCGGGCGGCTGCGCTGAACCGCCCACCCTGAAAGCCCTGGAAACCGACCGAGGTACCGCCATGTCCCGACGCATCATCCGCCATCCCAGCCCGCTGCCCATGCCGTTCTCGCGCGCCACGCAGGCCGGCGGCTTCCTGTTCCTGTCCGGCCAGGTGCCGATGGACGCCGCCGGGCAGGTCGTGCGCGGCGACATCCGCGCGCAGACCGAGGCCGTGTTCGACCGCATCACCGAAACGCTGGCCCTGGCCCGCTGCACCCTGCACGACGTGGTGCGCGTCACGGTATGGCTGTCCGACCTGGCGCTGTTCGCCGATTTCAACGAGGTCTACGCGGCGCGCTTCGGCAAGGCCCTGCCGGCCCGCTCGACGGTGCAGGCGCGGCTGGCGCTGGACGTCGACGTGGAGATCGAAATGCAGGCGCTGCTGCCCGACCGCCGGCCCGGTCCGGTCTCGGAAGCCTGACCGCCGCTTGCCCGGCGCCCGCGCGCCGGCCCGCCATTCCAACCGTGGAGCCACCGCATGAAGATCTTCTCCGGATCGCTGGCCACCGAGACGAACACGTTTTCGCCCATTCCCACCGGCCTGTCGGCCTACCGCGCGCGCGGCTATTTTCCCGCCGGGCAGCACCCCGACCGCATGCAGATGTTCTCCGGCCCGCTGTGGGCGGCGCGCCAGCGCGCCCAGGGCCAGGACTGGACGCTGATCGAAGGCATGGTGGCCGGCGCCATGCCGGCGGGGATCACCACGCGCCACGCCTACGAGACCCTGCGCGACGAATTGCTGGAAGACCTGCGCCGCGCCGGCCCGGTCGATATCGCCTTGTTCGGCCTGCATGGCGCCATGGTGGCCGACGGTTATGACGACTGCGAAGGCGACCTGCTGCGCCGCGCGCGCGAGATCGTCGGCCCGGGCACGGTCATCGGCGCCGAACTGGACCCGCATTGCCACCTGACGCAGACGATGACGCAGGCGGCCGATTTCCTGGTGTGCTTCAAGGAGTACCCGCATACCGACATCCTCGACCGCGCCTACGACCTGGTCGACCTGTGCGTGGCCAAGGCGCAGGGCCGCATCAAGCCGGCCTGTGCGGTGTACGACTGCCAGATGATCTCCATCATGCACACCAGCCGCGAGCCGATGCGCGGCTTCGTCGACCGCCTGCTGGCCATGGAAGGCAGGGACGGCGTGCTGTCGGTGTCGATCGCCCACGGCTTCCCCTGGGGCGACACGCCGGACATGGGCTCGAAAGTGCTGGTCTACACCGACGGCGACCAGGCCCAGGCCGACGCGCTGGCGCGCCGCCTGGGCGAGGAGATCATCGGCTTTCGCGACCAGCTGGCGCCGCCCTATCCCGGCGTCGACGAAGCGCTGGACCAGGCGCTGGCCCATGGCGAGTTCCCGGTGGTGCTGGCGGACTCGGCCGACAACGCCGGCGGCGGCGCGCCCAGCGATTCCACCTTCATCCTGGAACGCATTCTGGCGCGCGGCATCGACGGCGCGGCGCTCGGGCCGTTCTGGGATCCGGTTGCCGTACAGCTCTGCTTCGAAGCCGGCGAAGGAGCGCGGATGCGCCTGCGCCTGGGCGGCAAGGTGGCCCCGGTGTCGGGCCGGCCGCTCGACCTGGAATGCACGGTGCTGGCGCTCAGGCGCGACGCCGTCATGACCGGCCTGGCGGGCACGCCCGCCCAGCTGGGCGACTCGGTCGCGCTCGACTGCGGCGGCACGGTGCTGGTGCTCACTTCGTACCGCAACCAGGCCATGGGCACCGACCTGTTCACCCAGTTCGGCGTGGACCTGGCCAGCCGCAAGCTGATCGTCGTGAAGTCCTCGCAGCACTTCTACGCGGCGTATTCGCAGATCGCCAGGCGCGTCATCTACGTCGAGACGCCGGGCGCCATCACGCAGGACTACAACGCCCTGCCCTACACCAAGGTCGCGCGCCCGAAGTGGCCCCTGACCGCCTGAACCATTTTCCGCGGCCCGCCCGGCCGCCATGCAAGGGGGAACAACAATGATGAAACGACTGAGCCTGCTGGGCGCCGCGGCGCTGGTGGCCATGGCGGCCGCCACCGGGGCGGCGGCCGAGCCCAAGACCCTGCGGCTGGTGCCGCACGCCGACCTGAAGACGCTGGACCCGCTGTTCAACACCGCGTACATCACGCGCAACCATGGCTACATGGTGTTCGACATGCTGTTCGCGCGCGACAGCAAGGACGAGGTGCGGCCGCAGATGGTGGATACCTGGACCCGCTCGGACGACGGCAAGACCTGGACTTTCAAGCTGCGTCCGGGCCTGAAGTTCAGCGACGGCACCCCGGTCACGGCCGAGGACTGCATCGCCTCGATCGAGCGCTGGGCCAAGAAGGACACCCTGGGACAGGCCATGTTCGCGGCCGGCGCCAGCTTCACCGCCGACAGCCCCGACTCGTTCACGCTGACGCTCAAGGAGCCGTTCGGCCTGGTCCTGGACGCGCTGTCCAAGCCGTCCGGGCTGCCGCCCTTCATCATGCCCAAGCGCCTGGCCGCCACCGATCCCAATTCGCCGGTGACCGAAATGGTGGGCTCGGGCCCGTTCCTGTTCAAGCGCGACGAATGGGTGCCCGGCAACAAGGTGGTGTATGTGAAGAATCCCGCCTACGTGCCGCGCGACGAGCCGGCCGACGGCCTGGCCGGTGGCAAGCGGGTCAAGGTCGATCGGGTCGAGTGGGTGTACATCCCCGACGGCAATACGTCGACGGCGGCGCTGATGAACGGCGAAGTCGACATGATCGAGCAGGTCACGCCCGACTTCCTGCCCGTGCTGGAAAGCAGCGGCGACATCCAGTTGAGCACCTCGGTCGCCTCGCAGGGCATGGTGGTGGTGAACGCGCTGCATCCGCCGTTCAACGACGCGCGCGCCCGCCAGGCCCTGTACTACCTGGTCAACCAGACCGAGATGCTGGCCGCCATCGGCTACCCGGAAAAATACCGCGTCGACTATTGCCCCACGCTGTATATCTGCGGCTCGCCGCTGGCCACCGACGCCGGCGCGGCGCGCTATGCCAAGCCGGACGCGGACAAGGCCCGCCAGCTGCTGCAGGAAGCCGGCTACAAGGGTGAGAAGGTGGTGGTGCTGTACCCCACCGATCACCTCAGCGCCCCCGCGGTGATGGTGCTGGCGCAGAACATGAAAAAGGCCGGCATCAACGTCGACCTGCAATCCATGGACTGGGCCTCGCTGGCGGCCCGGCGCCTGAAGAAAGATCCGCCCGCGCAAGGCGGCTGGAACATCTTCCTGACCTGGGGCGGCTACTTCGACGCCAGCACGCCGGTCACCAACCCGTGGCTGTCGGCGGCGTGCGGCAACAGCTTGCCGGGCTGGCCCTGCGACAAGGAACTCGACACGCTGCGCACCAGCTGGATCCGCGAATCGGACCCCGCCAAGCGCAAGGACCTGGCGGCCCGCATGCAGGCCCGCGCCTACGAGAGCGTGCCCTATGTCATGTGGGGCGAATTCAAGCCGGTCTTCGCGGTGCGCGGGCTGCAGCACGTCGAGCTGATCAAGACCGGCATCCCCGTCATGTGGAATATCGAGAAGCCCTAGGGCCCGGGAGTAGCCAGCGTGAAATACCTGCTGCGCCGCATCGCGGCTGTCATCCCCGTCATGGCGGTGGTGGCCGTGGTCGTGTTCCTGCTGATCCACCTGTCGCCGGGCGACCCGGCGGCGGTGATCGCGGGCGACAACGCCACCGCCGCCGACGTGGAAAAAATCCGCCAGAACCTGGGGCTGGACAAGCCGCTGCTGCAACAGTTCGGCATCTGGGTCGGCAACATCGCCACCGGCAACCTGGGCACCTCGATCGGCACGCAGATGCCGGTGTCCACGCTGATCGCGCAGCGCATGGGCCCGACCCTGTCGATCGCGGCGTTCACCATCCTGTTCGCGGTGCTCGCCGCCATCCCGCTGGGCGTGCTGGCGGCCTGGCACGCCGGCCGCTGGCCGGACCGGCTGGTGATGATCGGCTCGGTCTGCGCGTTCTCCGTGCCGGTGTTCCTGATCGGCTACAGCCTGGTCTACGGCTTTTCCATCAAGCTGGGCTGGCTGCCGGTGCAGGGCTACCGCCCGCTCTCGCAGGGCCTCGGCCAGTACCTGCGGCACCTGGTGCTGCCCTGCCTGTCGCTGGGGCTGGTCTACATGGCGCTGCTGACGCGCATGACGCGCGCCACCATGCTCGAAGCCCTGTCGGAAGACTATATCCGCACCGCGCGCGCCAAGGGCCTGGGCACCTGGCCGGTGATCTGGCACGCCCTGAAGAACGCCGCCAACCCCATCGTCACCACCATCGGCGTGGGCATCGCGCTGCTGATCGGCGGCGTGGTGGTCACCGAAACGGTGTTCGCCATTCCCGGGCTGGGGCGGCTGACCATCGACGCCGTGCTGCGGCACGACTATCCGGTCATCCAGGGCGTGCTGCTGGTGGCCTCGGGCATCTATGTGCTGATCAACCTGCTGGTCGACCTGAGCTACAGGCTGTTCGACCCGCGCATCCGCTTCTGAGGCATCGCCATGTCGACCATCGCCCTGCCCCTGCCGGCCCGCCGCCCCGCCCACCAGCGCGCGCTGCGCGCCCTGCGGCGCCAGCCCACCCTGTACCTAGGCGCCGCCATCCTGGTATTGCTGGCCTGCGCGGCGCTGGCCGCGCCATGGCTGGCCACCGCCGACCCGCAGGACATCAACCCGCTGGCGCGCATGAAACCGCCCTCGGCCGAGCACTGGTTCGGCACCGACGCCCTGGGCCGCGACGTCTATTCGCGCACCGTCTGGGGCGCGCGCATCTCGCTGCTGGTGGGGCTGGCGGTGGCCGCCGCCGCCACCCTCGTCGGCGTGGCGCTGGGCATGGCCGCGGGCTATTTCCGCCGCATCGACGCGCTGATCATGCGCATCATGGACGGCCTGATGGCCATCCCCGGGGTGCTGCTGGCCATCGCCTTGATGGCCACCCTGAAGGGCGGCCTGATGACGGTCATCATCGCCATCGTCGTGCCGGAAGTGCCGCGCGTGGTGCGCCTGGTGCGCGCGCTGGTGCTCAGCATCCGCGAGCAGCCGTATATCGAGGCTGCGGTGTGCTGCGGCACGCGCGTGCCGGCCATCCTGGTCCGCCACGTGCTGCCCAACCTGTTCGCCCCGCTGATGGTCCAGGCCACTTTCATCGCCGCCTCCGCCATCCTGACCGAGGCGGTGCTGAGCTTCCTGGGGGTCGGCATCCCGCCGCATACGCCGAGCTGGGGCAACATCATGGCCGAGGGCCGCAACTTCGTGGCGGTGGCATTCCACATCATCCTCTATCCCGGCCTGTTCCTGGGCCTGGCCGTGCTGGCGGTCAACCTGGTGGGCGACGGCCTGCGCGACATGCTGGACCCGCGCCTGGCGCGCAAGCTCTGAACGGAGAGAAGCAGCCATGCCTATCCCCCCGAATCCCGCCCTGCGCGTGCAGGGCCTCACCACCTGTTTCGACGGCGACGACACCACGGTGGTGGCCGTCGACGACCTGTCCTTCGAGGTCGCGCCCGGCGAGACGCTCGGCCTGGTCGGCGAATCGGGCTGCGGCAAGAGCGTCACCTCGCTGTCGATCATGCGGCTGCTGCGCGCGCCCGGACGGGTCGCGGCCGGCCGGGTCGAGCTGGACGGCCGCGACCTGCTGGCCCTGCCGGAGAAGGCGATGCGCGCCATCCGGGGCAACCAGGTCTCGATGATCTTCCAGGAACCGATGACCTCGCTCAACCCGGTGTTCACGGTCGGCCGCCAGATCGCCGAATCGATCATGCTGCACCAGGGGAAATCGCGCCGCGCCGCCTACGCACAGGCGGCCGAGCTGCTGGAAATGGTGCAGATCGCCGACCCGGCCCGGCGCGTGCGCGAGTACCCGTACCAGATGTCCGGCGGCATGCGACAGCGCGCGATGATCGCCATGGCGCTGGCCTGCCAGCCCAAGGTGCTGATCGCCGACGAGCCCACCACCGCCCTGGACGTGACCATCCAGGCGCAGATACTGGACTTGCTGCGCGACATCCAGGCGCGCCTGGGCACCGCCATCGTGCTCATCACCCACGACCTGGGGGTGGTGGCGCAAATGTGCCAGCGCGTCATCGTCATGTACGCCGGCCGCAAGGTCGAGGAAGGCACGGTGGACGACGTGCTCGACCGGCCGCAGCACCCGTACACGCGCGCGCTGATCCGCTCGCTGCCGGCCTTCGTGGACGGCCAGGACCACACCGCGCGCCTGGCCGAACTGCCCGGCATCGTGCCGGTCATGACGCCGGCCGCGCGCGGCTGCGCCTTCGCTGCCCGCTGCCCCGAAGCGCAGCCGCGCTGCGGCGCCGAAAAGCCGCCGGCGGTCGATGCCGGCGCCCGCCATCGCGCGTGGTGCTGGGCGCGCACCGCGGCCCCCATCCCGAACGCCGTTCCCGCATGAGGCCCGCCATGGACACCCCCGCCCTCCGCCCCGCCCCGGCCCTGCTGGAGGTCGCCGGGTTGAAAAAGCACTTCATGGTCCAGGGGCCCGACGGCCCGGCCATGCTGCGCGCCGTCGACGGCATCTCGCTGGCGGTGCCGCGCGGCCAGACGCTCAGCCTGGTCGGCGAGTCCGGCTGCGGCAAGTCGACCACCGGCAAGTGCCTGGTGCGCCTGACCGACCCGACCGATGGCCGCATCCTGCTGGAAGGACGCGACCTGGCCGAGATGGGCGCGGGCGAACTGCGCGCCATGCGCCAGCGCATGCAGTTCATTTTCCAGGACCCGTTCTCGTCGATGAACCCGCGCATGCGGGTGCGCGATATCGTGGGCGAGCCGCTGCGCAATTTCGGCCACGGCCGCGCGGCCATACGCGACCGCGTGGCCGAGCTGCTGCAGCGCGTCAGCCTGCGGCCCGAGGCGGCCGACCGCTATCCGCACGAGTTCTCCGGCGGCCAGCGCCAGCGCATCGTGATCGCCCGCGCGCTGGCCCTGCAGCCCGCGCTGATCGTCTGCGACGAGCCGGTATCGGCGCTGGACGTGTCGGTACAGGCCCAGGTCATCAACCTGCTGATGGACCTGCAGCGCGACATGGGCCTGACCTATGTCTTCATCTCGCACGACCTGAGCGTGGTGCGGCACATCAGCCACCATGTCGCCGTCATGTACCTGGGCAAGATCGTCGAGACCGGTACCCGCGACGCCATCTTCAACCAGCCCGCGCATCCGTACACCCGCGCCCTGCTGGCTTCCGTGCCCTCGGCCCGCCAGGGCGAGCGCCGGCCCGCGCAGACGCTCAAGGGCGAGATTCCCAGCCCGCTGAACCCGCCGTCCGGTTGTGCGTTCCGCACCCGCTGCCCGCTGGCGCAGGCGCGCTGCGCCAGCGAAGTGCCGGCGCCCCGTCCGGCCGGCGCCGGCCAGCAGGTCGCCTGTCATTTCGCTTGAATCAACGGAGTCCCGCATGTCCCAATCCGCTCAAGAACCATACGACTTCATCCTGGCCGGCGGCACGCTGATCGACGGCAGCAATGCGCCGCGCCGCGTCGCGGACGTGGGCGTGCGCGGCGACCGCGTGGCCGCCGTGGGCGACCTGGCCGGCCAGCCGGCGCGCCGCCGCATCGACGTGGCCGGCAAGGTGGTGGCGCCCGGCTTCATCGATTCGCACACGCACGACGACAACTATCTGCTCGAACACCGCGACATGGCGCCGAAGATCTCGCAGGGCGTCACCACCGTGGTGACGGGCAACTGCGGCATCAGCCTGGCGCCGCTGCGGCACGACTCGCCGCCGGCGCCGCTGGACCTGCTGGACGCCGGCGGGTCGTACCGCTACGCGCGCTTCTCGGACTACCTGGACGCGCTGCGCGCGCAGCCGCCAGCGGTCAACGCGGCCTGCATGGTCGGCCATTCGACCCTGCGCGCGGCCATCATGGCCGACCTGGACCGTCCCGCCACCGCCGCCGAGATCGACGCCATGCAGGCCCTGGCGGAGGACGCCATGGCCGGCGGCGCGATCGGCATCTCGACCGGCACGTTCTACCCGCCGGCCGCGCACGCCAGCACCGAGGAGATCATCGAGGTCTGCCGCCCGCTGAGCCCGCGCCGCGGCATCTATGCCACCCACATGCGCGACGAAGGCGACCGCATCGTCGAGGCCCTGGAGGAAACCTTCCGCATCGGCCGCGAACTGGCGGTGCCGGTCGTCATCTCGCATCACAAGGTGATGGGCCAGCCGAACTTCGGCCGCTCGCGCGAGACGCTGGCCATCATCGAGGCCGCCATGGCCCGGCAGGACGTCTCGCTGGACGCCTACCCCTACGTGGCCGGCTCCACCATGCTGAAGAAGGACCGCGTGCTGCTGGCCGGCCGCACCATCGTGACCTGGTGCAAGCCCTATCCCGAACTGGCGGGCCGCGACCTGGACGAGGTGGCGGCCGAGCGCGGCAAGAGCAAGTACGACGTAGTGGAGGAACTGCAGCCGGCCGGCGCCATCTACTTCATGATGGACGAGCCCGATGTGCAGCGCATCCTGGCGTTCCCGCCCACCATGATCGGCTCGGACGGCCTGCCGCACGACGAGCGCCCGCATCCGCGCCTGTGGGGCACCTTCCCGCGCGTGCTGGGCCACTATGCGCGCGACGTGGCGCTGTTCCCGCTCGAGACCGCGGTGTGGAAGATGTCCGGCCTGACCGCCGCCAAGTTCGGCCTGGCCGGGCGCGGGCAGGTGCAGCCGGGCTACTTCGCCGACCTGGTGGTGTTCGACCCGGACACCGTGGCCGATACCGCCACCTTCGAACACCCCATGGAGCGCGCCGCCGGCATCCATTCGGTATACGTGAACGGCGCGCCGGTCTGGGAAGCGCAGGCCTTCACCGGCAACCATGCCGGCCGCGTGCTGGAACGGAGCCCGCAATGAGCGCCGCCAAGAAACTGCACCTGGCGGTGGCCCAGCTCGGGCCGGTGCAGCGCGCCGATACGCGCGCCCAGGTGGTGCGCCGGCTGGTCGACCTGCTGCACGAGGCCCATGGGCGCGGCGCGCGCTGGGTCACCTTTCCGGAACTGGCGCTGACCACCTTCTTCCCGCGCTGGTCGCTGGAAGACCCCGCCGAGGTGCGCAGCTTCTTCGAGACCGAGATGCCCGGCCCCGCGACCCGGCCGCTGTTCGACGCGGCGCGCGCCAAGGGCATCGGCTTCTACCTGGGCTACGCCGAGCTAGACGGCGAGACCCAGTACAACACCAGCATCCTGGTGGGGCCGGACGGCCGCATCATCGGCAAGTACCGCAAGATCCACATCCCCGGCGACGCCAGCAGCCGCGAGGGCGCGGCCCTGCAGCACCTGGAGAAGAAGTACTTCGCCGTGGGCGACCTGGGCTTCCCGGTGTGGGACACGCCCGACGCGGCCATCGGCATGTGCATCTGCAACGACCGGCGCTGGCCCGAGACCTTCCGCGTCATGGGGCTGCAAGGCGTGGACGTGGTGATGGTCGGCTACAACACGCCGTCGGGCTACGTGCAGTGGAACGAACCCATCCACCTGCGCATGCACCATCACCTGCTGTCGCTGCAGTCGGCCGCCTACCAGAACGCCTGCTGGATCGCCGCCGCGGCCAAGGCCGGCGTGGAGGAAGGCAGCCCCATGATCGGCGGCTCGTGCATCGTCGCGCCCACCGGCGAGATCATGGTGCGCGCGTTCTCCGAGGACGACGAGGTCATCAACTATATGTGCGACCTGTCGGTGTCCGGGCACTACCGCGCCAACATCTTCAATTTCGCGGCGCACCGCCGGCCCGAGCACTACCGGCCGATCGTCGAACGCACCGGCGCCGGCGCGCCGCTGGGGGCCGCGCCGCCCTGAACCGCAGGCCTTACAATTGCCCTTGCATTGCGGCGGGCCCGCGGGCGCCGCCGCCCCGCCACAACAAGACCAAGCTTTCCATGGCCCCTGCCGCCCCGCGCGTTCCCCCCGAAATCGTCGGCAAGAAAGAAATGGGCGCCCGGCTGCGCGCCGAGCGCAAGGCCCGCAAGATGACCTTGCACGACCTGTCCCGCGCCTCGGGCATCGCCGTCTCGACCATCTCCAAGGCGGAACTCGGCCAGATCGCCCTCAGCTACGAGAAATTCGCCTCGCTGGCGCGCGGTCTGGGCATAGACATGACCCGGCTCTTCATGCTGGGCGACAGTCCGCAGGCCGAGGTGCCGCCTACTTACGTCAAGGCCACCCTGGACGAGGCGCGCGACTACGTCACCGAGAACTACCACTACCGGCTGCTGCTGGGCGAATACCCGGGCAAGAAGATGACCCCCATGCTGGGCATCATCGACTCGCGCAGCGTCGAGGAATTCGACGATTACATCCGCCATCCCGGCCAGGAATTCGTGGTAGTGCTGTCGGGCAAGGTGCGCATCCAGTTCGAGAACGGCGAGAGCGTGGTCCTGCAGCGCTTCGAATCGGCCTACTTCGACAGCAGCATGGGGCATGTCTACCTGACCCTCAGCAAGGCGCCCGCGCAGGTGCTGGCCGTCTGCACCGACCTGGACGAAGTGCCGCGGGGACGGAGGAACCGGCCCTAGCCGCCGGACACGAAGGCGGCCGCCCGCCGCAGGATGTCCGGGTCGCGCAGCGCCCGCGTGTGGCCCATTTTCTCGGTCGGCAGCAGCTCGGCGCCCGGCCAGCCCGCCGCCAGCAGCGCGCCGTCTTCATACGGGCTCTCGCGGTCGCCGCGATCGTGGATCACCAGCAGCGGAACCGACATGGAAGGCGCGAGCCGCGCCGGCTCCATCTCGGCGAAGGTGACGCCCAGCCAGCGCTCGGCGTGGCGCGCGATGCGCGGCATTACCTGCGGCGGCAGGTTCATCATGCGGCGGGAATACTCCCACACGCTGTCGTACCGGCTGACGGGGCCGAGGAAGACCGCGCGGCGCGCCTGCAGCCCGCGCGACAGGGCGAAGGTCACGGCCGCGGCGCCCATGGAATGCGCGACGACGCCGTGGAACGGGCCATGGGCGCGCGCGGCGCTGGCGATGCACGCCTCGAAATGCCGCACCGAGGCCTGCCGGCCGCTCGACCGGCCGTGCGCCACCATGTCGATGGCCACGACCCGGTGGCCGGCCTGGCGCAGCGGCTCGACGAAGCCCGTCATCTGGGCGGCATCGCCGCCCCAGCCGTGCACCAGCAACACGCCGGGACCCGGCTCGCCCCAGCTGTAGCTGTACATCGTCTGCCCATCCACATGCAGCGGCTCGACCCGCGCCGTGGCCAGGATGCTGCGGCCCGGCTCCGATGGCGGCAGCCGCCGGGGCCGGAACATCAGGCGCCGGGCCAGGCGCGCGGTCAGTCCCGGCGCCATGGCGCCGGCCAGGCCGAACGCGCCGCCTGCCATGGACGCGGCCCAGGAGGCCTGCTTCGGTTTCCTCGCCGGCGGGGCGGAATCGGGCGGAATCTTGCTTGCGCTGTCCATGGGTCCTGTATCCGGAAAACAGCCACACCTCAGGCAGGCTAGTATATGCGGCAAGCCGACCCGGCCCGCCACTCACCGACGCCCGCGCATGCCCGCTCCGCTCCCCGCCCCCGCCCGCCTGACGACCCAGGACGCAGTCGACCAGCATCTGCGCCAGCTCATCGAACTCGATCCGCGCCTGCGGCCGGTGCGCGCAGCGGTCGGCGACGTCCCCTTGCGCGCGCGGCCGGCCGGCTTCGCCGGCCTGGCGCGCGTCATCTGCGGCCAGCAGGTGTCGGTGGCGTCGGCCGACGCGATCTGGCGGCGGCTCGAGGCGCTGCCGGGCGCCACGACGCCGGACGGCTTCCTGGCGCTGGGCGAGCGCGGCCTGCAGGGCGTGGGCCTGTCGCGCAGCAAATTCCAGGGGCTGACCGTGCTGGCCAACGCGCTGGCGGCGGGCGAGCTGGACCTGCCCGCCATCGAGGCCATGCCGACCGAGGCCGCCATCGCCGCGCTGACCCGCTACAAGGGCGTGGGGCCCTGGACGGCCGAGATCTACCTGATGTTCTGCGCCGGCCATCCCGACATCTTCCCGGCCGGCGACATCGCCCTGCAGAAAGCCGTGGGCGACGCCCTGACGCCGGGCCAGACGCCCGACCGTCCGCGCCTCATCGCCATGGCGGCCGAGTGGTCGCCCTACCGGGCCGCCGCCGCGCTGCTGTTCTGGCGCTTCTACCGGGTGACGCGCCAGCGCGACGGCGTGGGCCTGTAGGCCGCCAGCTGCGCCATTGTCAGGGCATTCTCAGGGTTTTCCCCGCTTCGCGTGCCGTTAAGCGCGCGTTTCACAAACTCGAATTGCCGGCCGGCGGCGCGCTGGCCAACAATAGCGGGCTGGGCGGCCGACGCCGGCGCACCAATTGCGGCTGCGCCGGGTCCGCCCGCAATACCTAGAACACAGGAGATCGCATGGCCTTCCGTCCGCCATTCACCATTGCCCTTTCCCTGCTCGCGCTTTCCCTGGCATCGGGGGCGCAGGCGGCCGACTACCCGTCGCGCGCCATCACCCTCGTCGTGCCGTTCGCGGCGGGCGGCCCGACCGACGTCGTGGCGCGCACACTGGGCGCCGAGCTCAGCAAGGAACTGGGCCAGCCCGTCGTGGTCGAGAACCGCACCGGCGCGGGCGGCACGGTCGCCGCCACGTATGTCGCCAATGCCCAGCCCGACGGCTACACCTATTTCATCCACCACAATGGCATGGCCACCGCCACGGCCCTGTACCCGGCGCTGAAGTTCGATCCGCTCAAGAGCTTCGAATACGTCGGCGAAGTGGTCGACGTGCCCATGACGCTGCTGGCGCGCAAGAACTTCCCGCCCAGCAACATGGCGGAATTCATCCAGTACGCCAAGGCCAACGCCGACAAGATCAACCTCGCCAACGCCGGCCCCGGCGCGGTATCGCAATTGTGCGGCTCGCTGCTGCAGCAGGCGCTCGGCGTGAAGTTCACCACCATTCCGTACCAGGGCACCGGCCCGGCCATGTCGGCCCTGCTGGGCGAGCAGGTCGACGTGCTGTGCGACCAGACGACCCAGACGATCCCGCACATCCAGGCCGGCAACGTGAAGTTCTACGGCGTCACGACCCTGCAGCGCATCTCCAAGCTGCCCGACGCGCCGACGCTGGACGAACAAGGCCTGAAGGGGTTCGAAGTCAAGGTGTGGCACGGCATCTACGCGCCCGCCGGCACGCCCGCCCAGGACATCGCCGTCTTCAACAAGGCGCTCAAGACGGCGCTGAAGTCGCCTGCCTTCACCAGCAAGATGGCCGACCTGGGCGCTGAGATCGTCTCGGAAGACCGCCAGACGCCCGAATCGCTCCAGAAATGGGTCAAGTCCGAAATCGACAAGTGGACGCCCGTCCTCAAGGCCGAGGGCATGAACGTCAACTGATCCGCCCGCGGGGCAGGAAGAACCCGCCGGCGCAGGCGCGCCGGCGGGTTTTTTATCGCGCCGCTCAGGCCTTGAGCTGGTCGCGGATCGGCAGGCTGCGGATGCGCTTGCCGGTGGCGGCGAAGATGGCGTTGCACAGCGCCGGCGCGAACGGCGGCACCGCCGGTTCGCCCACCCCGCCCAGCGGCACGTCGAAGCCGTGCTCCACCAGGTGCACCTTGATGTCGCGCGGCGCCTCCGACATGCGCGTGACCTCGTACTGGTGGAAGTTGGTCTGGTTGGTGCGCCCCTTGGAGAACGAAATCTCGCTGCGCGTGGCCAGGCTCAGGCCCATGATGCAGGCGCCCTCGACCTGGGCCCGGACCCGGTCGGGATGCACCTGCGGGCCGCAATCGACCGCCACGTGCACCTGCGGCACCACCAGGCTGCCATCCTGGCCCACTTCGACCTCGACCACCGTGGCCACGTAGGTGACGAAGCTGTAGCTGACCGCCACCCCGAGCCCCCGGCCCGGCTCCAGCTTGCGCCCCCAGCCCGCCTGCTCGGTGGCCAGCTCGACCACCTTGCGCATGCGGCCGGTATCCAGCGGATACACCGAGGGCGATTCGCCGTAGTTCCAGCCATCCGACATATCCGCCGGGGCGATCTTGCGCGCCGGGCCGATCAGCTCCAGCAGGTAATCGCGCGGATCGCGCCCGAGCGCGTGGGCCATCTCGGCCACGAAGCTCTGCACCGCGAAGACGTGCGGAATGTTGGACACCGAACGGAACCAGCCGATGCGGGTATGGGCCGGCACCGGCACCGATTCGACGCGGAAGTTGGGAATGTCGAACGGGATGTTGACCGCCGACATGGCCAGCTCGAACGGCTGCTGGCCTTGCGCGTCGGCCACGAAAGTGGAGCCGATGGTGGGCGCCGCCGTGCGGTGCAGCCAGGCTACCGCCTTGCCCTGCGCATCGACGCCGGCCTCCAGGCGCTCGACCGAGACGGTATGGAAATAGTCGTTGGTGATGTCGTCTTCGCGCGACCAGGTCACCTTGACCGGCTTGCCGCCCATCTCGCGCGACAACAGCGCCGCCTCGACCGCGAAATCGGATTTGGACTTGCGGCCGAAGGCGCCGCCCAGCAGGGTCTGGTGCACCGTGACCGCGGCCATGTCCATGCCCAGGTGCTTGGCGACGTTCTCGCGCGTGCCGTAGGGCGACTGCACGCAGGCCCAGACTTCGCACTTGCCGTCGGCCACGCGGGCGGTCGCGGCGGGCGGCTCCATCGAGGCGTGGGCCAGGTGCGGCAGGTAGTACTCGGCCTCGATGCGCCGGGCCGCGCCGGCCAGCGCCTGCATGGCGTCGCCGTCGTTGCGCACGGCCTTGGCCGGCTTGCCCGCCCCTTCGCTCAGCGTCTTGCGGAAGGCCTCGGAATCGTAGCTGGCATGGGGCCCGTCGTCCCATTCGATTTCCAGGGCCTGGCGCCCCTTGAGCGCCGCCCAGGTATCGCGGGCGATCACGGCCACCCCGCCCAGCGGCGCGAACACCGGCGGGGTCGGCCCGGCCGGCAGCTCGACCACCTTCACCACGCCGGGCACCTTGAGCGCGGCGTCGGCCTGGTAGCGCTTGACCTTGCCGCCCAGCACGGCCGGCCGCGCGATGGATGCATACAACATGTCGTCCAGGCGCGTATCGATGCCGAAATGGGTCTTGCCGGTGACGATGTCCTGGATGTCGACGCTGCGCGTGCTCTGCTTGCCGATGTAGCGGAACTGCTCCGGCGTCTTCAGGCGCAGCGCGTCGCCGGCCGGCACCGGCAGCGCGGCGGCGGCCTCGGCCAGTTCGCCATAGCCGAGCTTGCGTCCGGATTTCTCGTGCACCACCTCGTGGTTGCGCGCGGCGACTTCCTCGACCGGCACGCCCCACTGCTTGGCGGCGGCCGCTTCGAGCATGCCGCGCGCCGCCGCGCCGACCCGGCGCATCGGCTGGAAGAAGTGGCGCGTGCTGCGCGAACCGTCGGTGTCCTGGTTGCCGTAGCGCGGCTCGTCGCCGGGCGCCTGGATGACGCGTACCTTGGTCCAGTCGGCCTCGAGCTCGTCGGCCACCACCATGGGCAGGCCGGTGCGCACGCCGGTGCCCATCTCGGCGCGGTGGGCGATGATGGTCACGATGCCGTCGGCCCCGATCGAGACGAAGATCTGCGGGTCGTCGACCGTGCCGTGCGGCATGCCGTCGGCGCCGTATTTCTTTTCTTCCTTGGCGTCGGCTGCGCGCACGATGCCGGCGGCGCCCACCGCGAGCACCAGGCCGGTCAGCGCGCCGGCGGTCTTCAGCCAGTCGCGGCGCGCCATGGAAGCGGGCGCCGGGCCGGTCAGGCCGGCGGACAATTGCGGGATCAAACGCGAAAATTCGCTCATTTGGCGGCTCCCTTGCTGGCGACTTGCTTGATGGCGGCGCGGATGCGCGGATAGGTGCCGCAGCGGCAGATGTTGCCGCTCATGGCCGCGTCGATATCCGCGTCGGTCGGCTTGGGATTGCTCTTGATGAGCGCGGTGGCCGACATGATCTGGCCGGACTGGCAGTAGCCGCATTGCGGCACGCCGATGTCGGCCCAGGCCTCCTGCACGGCGCGCCCGACATCGTCGTCGCCGACCGCCTCGATGGTGGTGATCTGCTTGCCGGCCGCCGCGGCAACCGGGGTGACACACGAACGGATCGGCTGGCCGTCCATGTGCACCGTACAGGCGCCGCACATGGCCATGCCACAGCCGAACTTGGTGCCGGTCATGCCGAGCCGGTCGCGGATCACCCACAACAGGGGCATGTCGTCGGGAGCGTCTATGTCTTGGGTCTTGCCATTGATCGTCAGACTGGCCATGAAGGCTCCTTTGGCAAAGAAAAGGGGGGGCAGATCATACTAGCGCGGGCGCCGCGGCAAGTCACTATGCCGCGCGGGTCGGCGGCGCGGCGGGGGCCAGCCCCGCCTGTACGTATTTTTGTACGTAGCTGCACGTATGGATATACGGGGTGGCGCCGCCCATACTAAAAAACCAGAAAAATCAACGGAGACGACGATGCCCGGCATACCGGTATCCATCGTGGGCAGCGGCCATACGCCCTTCGGCCGCCTGGACGCCCTGAATCTCGAACAGCTTATCGTCATGGCCGCCACGGAGGCGATCGAGGATGCCGGCGTGGACCCGGCCCGGATCGACGCGGTGTTCCTGGGCAATTTCAACGCCGGGCTGGTGCCCGACGCCTTCGCCGCGTCGCTGGTCCTGCAGGCCTCGCCGGCGCTGCGCTTCAAGCCGGCCACCCGCTGCGAGAACGCCTGCGCGTCCGGCGCGGCGGCGCTGCACGCCGGCATGCGGGCCATCCAGGCGGGCGCCGCGCGCACCGTGCTGGTGGTGGGCGCCGAGAAAATGACCGCGCGCAGCACCGCCGAGGTCACCACCGCGCTGGCCGGCGCGGGCTACAAGAACGATGCCGCCGAAGCGGGGCTGAGCTTCCCCCAGCTGTTCGCCCTGGCGGCCACCCAGTACGCCGAGCGCTACGCCGATCCCCTGCCCGCCATGGCCCGGATCGCCGCCAAGAACCATGGCAACGCCATGGACAACCCGCTGGCGCAGATGCACCGGCCCATGGACGCGGACTTCTGCAATACCGTGTCCGACAAGAACCCGCTCATCGCGCCGCCCCTGCGCCTGACGGACTGCTCGCTGATCACCGACGGCGCGGCGGCGGTGGTCCTGACCGCCGCCGACCAGGCGGCGTCGTTCGCCCGCGAAGTGCGCTTTCGCGCCGCCTGCCAGGTCAACGACTTCCTGCCGCTGCGCGGCCGCGACCTGCTGGCCTTCGAGGGCCCGCGCCGCGCGATCTCGCAGGCCTATGCCGATGCGGGCATCGCCGTGGCCGACCTGGATTTCGCCGAAGTGCACGACTGCTTCACCATCGCCGAGCTGCTGATCTACGAAGCCATGGGGCTGGCGCCGGCAGGACAGGGCCACCGCGCCCTCGACGACGGCACCGTGCTGCGCGACGGCGGCCTGCCGGTGAACCTGTCCGGCGGCCTCAAGGCCAAGGGACACCCGGTCGGCGCCACCGGCGTGTCCATGCACGCCCTGGCGTTCCGCCAGCTCACCGGCCGCGCCGGCGGCATCCAGCGGCCCGGTGCGGAACTGGGCCTGGTCTTCAACATGGGCGGAGCGGCCGTGGCCAACTATGCCTCGATCCTGCAGGCAGCCCGGGCCTGAGCCTTCATTTCCCGCATCATGAATATCGCGAACTGGCTGCATGGCGCGGCCCTGCTGCATCCCGACAACCCCGCCCTGTTCCGGGCCGACCGCCTGCACGCCGACTACCGGGCGTTCGCGCAGCGCGCCGCCGGCCTGGCGCGCTGGCTGGCCGGACACGGCGTGACCGAGGGCGACCGCGTCGCCCTCTTCATGAAGAACCGGGTCGAATACCTGGAGCTGTTCTACGCCTGCTGGTGGATCGGCGCCATGGTCGTGCCGGTCAACCCGAAACTGCATCCCAAGGAAGTGGCCTGGATCCTCGGCGATTCGCAGGCCCGGATCGTGCTGACGGATACGCCGCGGGACCTGCCGGGCGACTGCGTGCCCGCGGCCTGCCTGCACCTGGCGGTCGACAGCCCCGCCTACGAGCAGGCGGCCCGCGCCGGCCTGGCGGACGGCCTGCGCGCCCCGCTCGCCCTGGCGCCGGAAGCCCTGGCGTGGCTGTTCTATACCTCCGGCACCACCGGCCGCCCCAAGGGGGTGATGCTCAGCCACCGCAACCTGGCGGCCATGGCGCTGTGCTATGCCGCCGACGTCGAGACCGTGACGGCCGGCGACAGCATGCTGTACGCGGCCCCCATGTCGCACGGCGCCGGGTTGTACCACTTCGTGTACGTGCGCCGCGCCGCGCGCCACATCGTGCCCGCCAGCCGCGGCTTCGACCCGGCCGAGATCCTCGACACCGCCGAAGCATGCGGCTCGCTGTCGCTGTTCGCCGCCCCCACCATGGTCAAGCGGCTGGTGGAGCAGGCGCGCCGCGACGGACGCGACGGACGCGGCCTGCACACCATCATCTACGGCGGCGGCCCCATGTACCAGGCCGACATGCTCGACGCCCTGCAGGTGCTGGGGCCGCGCTTCGCCCAGATCTACGGCCAGGGCGAAAGCCCCATGACCATCACCGCGCTGGCGCGCGAGATCATCGCCGACAGCGGGCATCCGCGCTGGCAGGCGCGCCTGGCCTCGGTCGGCGTGGCCCAGAGCTGCATGGAGGTGCGCGTGGTCGATTCCGCCATGGCCGACGTGCCGGCCGGCGCCGAGGGGGAAGTGATCGTGCGCGGCGACGCCGTCATGGCGGGCTACTGGAACAACGAGGCGGCCACGCGCGCGACCCTGGTCGACGGCTGGCTGCGCACCGGCGACATCGGGCGCCTGGACCAGGACGGCTTCCTGACGCTGACCGACCGCTGCAAGGACGTGATCATCTCGGGCGGGTCGAACATCTACCCGCGCGAAGTCGAAGAAGTGCTGGCCCGCCATCCGGCCGTGCACGAAGTGGCCGTGGTCGGCGCGCCCAGCGCCCAGTGGGGCGAGGAAGTGGTCGCCTTCGTGGTGCTGCGGCCGGGCGCCGCGGCGGCCGCGGACGAGCTGGACCGCTGGTGCCGCGCCGAGATCGCCGCGTTCAAGACGCCCAAGCGGTATTGCTTCCGCGCCGAGCTGCCCAAGAACAGCTACGGCAAGATTCCCAAGACGCAGTTGCGCGAAGCGCTGCAGGCCGAAACGGCAGCGCGCCCCGGCACGGCCTGACGCACAGGCCGGCCCAACCAACCACGAGGAGACAACAATGAAAAGACGCGATTTCATCAAGACCGCCGGCCTGCTGGCCGGCGTCTCGGCCCCGGCGGTCTGGCCGTCCCGGCTGCTGGCGGCGGACAAGCCCGTGTCCATCAAGTTCGACAGCTACATCGCCGAAACGGCCGGGCCGTCGCGCCTGGACGACTGGTTCCTGAAGCAGCTGGAAACGCGCAGCAACGGCGCGGTCAAGGTGCGCCGCTACTGGGCGCAGTCGCTCAACAAAGTGGGCGAGCACCTGTCGGCGGTGCGCGACGGCACGTCCGAGATGTCGCTGATCTCGCCGGGCTACTACCAGGCGCAGCTGCCGGTCACGCGCGGCCTGGAATGGTATTACCGCATGAACCGCGCCGACGCGCTGCACCTGGTGTGCCGCGATGTCTACGAGCAATTCCAGCCGCTGCGCGACGAATGGGAAAAGCGCTACCGCGCCAAGGTCATGTACTGGACCAACTGGTATTACGCGCCGCTGGTCACGCGCGAGCCGATCAAGTCGGTCGAGGACATCCGCGGCAAGCGCATCCGCGGCTACGGGGTCGCCAATGACGTGATCCAGCGGCTGGGCGGCACCGCCGTGCCGATGGCCGCCCCCGAGGTCTACACCGCGCTGGAGCGCGGCGTGCTGGACGGCGTGTACGGCTTCGATTTCATCACTGCGGTCGGCTACAAGCTGCACGAGATCGCGCCCTACTTCACCGACATCGGCGACGGCCCGCACGGGCCGTCCGCCACCATCATCAACATGCGCACCTGGGAAGCCTTTCCGGAGCCGGTCAAGGCGCTGTGCAACGACATCGTCGGCGAGATCTACGGCGGCAAGTACACCGAGATCTTCGACGCCGCCGCGCGGCAGTACGTCAAGACGGCCCTGGCGGAAGGCGCCAAGTTCTCCTCGCTGCCCGACGAGGAAAAGCGCAAGGCCAAGGCGCTGGTGCAGCCCGCCGAAGTCCAGGCCTGGCTCGACAACGTCGCCAAGCCCGCCGGCATCGACGGCCCGCGCATGCAGTCGCTGATCGACGCCGCCATCGCCAAGTACGACCCGCAGGGCACGCTCAAGCGCTTCGACGAGCTGGCCGCCCAGGCATGACCCATGGCGGCGGCGGGGTCCCGCGCGGGCCCCGCCGCGCCGCCCCATTCTTCGAACGGCCTCCACATGAAAGAAGAAACCCCGCTCGGCAAGCTGCTGCTTGCCCTCTCCAACATCATGGGCGCAATCGCCCTGGCATTCCTGTTGTTCATGATGCTCGGCACGACCATCGACGCGGTGTTCCGCACCATCGCCGGCAGCCCCCTGCCGGGGCTGTTCGAGATGTCCGAGCTCAGCATGGTGATGATCGTCTTCATGGGCCTGGGCTGGACGCAGTTCGACGACGCGCACATCCGCGTGACCATGGCCCGCAAATGGCTGCCGGAAGCGGCCGGGCGCGCGCTCGACTGCCTGGCCTGGCTGCTGGCGGCCGCGATGCTGGCCGTGCTGGCCTACCCGGCCACCGGCGAGGCGATCGAATCGGTGGCCATCCGCGAGTTCCGCTGGGGCTATGTGGAAGTGCCGATCTGGTGGACCAAGGTGGCCGTCGCCATCGGCCTGTGGTTCGGCGCGCTGCAGATGCTGTTCTGCGCCGCCCGGGCGCTGTGCGGTCGCGCGCCCCGGCGCCCGGCCGATGTCGCCGCCGCCGCGTCGCACTGAGGAGCCGGCATGGACACCACCACCGCCACGCTGATCGCCACCGGCCTGATCTTCGTCCTCATGCTGCTGGGCACGCCGGTGTTCGCCGCGCTGGGCCTGGCCGGCGTCGCCGGCATCGTCATGGTCGAGGACTTCGGCTTCGTCCTCAACCGCCTGAAATCGTTCTCCTATGCGCAGTCGGCCTCCTACTTGCTGACGGTCATCCCGCTGTTCATCCTGATGGGCGCCTTCGCGCATCATGCGGGCGTCGGCGCGCGGCTGTTCAACGTGGCGCGCAAATGGGTGGGGCACTTCCCCGGCGGCCTGGCGATGTCATCGGTGCTGACCTGCGCCGGCTTCGCCGCTACCTCCGGCTCCAGCGTGGCCACCGCCGCCACGGTCGGGGCGGTGGCCATCCCGGAAATGAAGCGTGCCGGCTACGACCCGCGGCTGTCGGCCGGCGCCGTGGCCGCCGGCGGCGTGCTGGGCGTACTGATCCCCCCCAGCGTGCTGTTGATCTTCTACGCCGCCCTGACCGAAGTCTCGGCCGGCAAGATGCTGGTGGCCGGCGTGCTGCCGGGCCTGCTGTCCACGCTGGTATTCGTGGTGGGCATCTGGGCCGTCGCGGCCAGCGGCCGGGTCGGCGCCGCCCCCTTGCCGCGCCATGGCTGGGGCGAGCGCCTGGCATCGCTCAAGGACGGCTGGCAAGTGGTGATGCTGTTCGTGATCGTGCTGGGCGGCATCTACCTGGGCATCGTCACGGCCACCGAGGCCGCCGCCGTGGGCGCCCTGGCCGCCCTGATCATGCTGCTGTGCGCTGTGCAGACGCGCGGCGCGCTGCGCGGCAAGCTCTACGAGAGCTGCCGCAACGCCATCACCACCACCGTGATGATCCTCTTCACCATGCTGGGCGCGGGCATCTTCAGCTTCTTCCTGAGCCTGGTGCAGGTGCCGCAGCAGATCGCCGAGTTCATCGTCGCGTCCGACGTCCCGCCCACCCTGATCGTCATCCTGCTGCTGCTGGCCTATGTGCCGATGGGCATGTTCCTGGATGCCTTCTCGATGCTGGTGATCACCTTGCCGATCATGTTCCCGACCATCGTGTCGCTGGGCTTCGACCCGATCTGGTTCGGCATCCTGGCGGTCAAGATGTGCGAGATCGGCCTGATCACCCCGCCCGTCGGCCTGAATGTCTTCGTCATCGCCGGCATCGACCGTTCCACGCCGCTGACCAAGATCTTCCAGGGCGCCTGGTGGTTCGTCATCATGGAGTTCGTCGCCACCGCCATCCTGTTCGCCTTCCCCATCATCGTCACCATCCTGCCCGAGATGATGCTGGGCAAATGACGCCGGACAGCCGGCAAGGGAGCTTCCATGCAACAAGAACAAACCCGCGTCGCGCTGGTCACGGGTGGCGCCTCGGGCCTGGGCCGGGCCGCCGCGCTGGCGCTGGCCGCGCGCGGCGACAAGGTGGCGGTAGCCGACCTGCAGCGCGACGGCGCGCTGTCATGCGCGCAGGAAATCGTCCAGGCCGGCGGCCAGGCCGCCGCGCTGGCCATCGACGTGACCGACGACGCTTCGGTGGAGCGGGCCTTCCAGGAAGCCGAGGCCGCGCTCGGCCCGGTCGACATCCTGGTCAACAGCGCCGGCATCATGGGCGTGGCGCCGCTGCTCGACTACCCTATCGCGGACTGGGAACGGATTCTCGCCGTCAACGTCACCGGCACCTTTCGCTGCGCCCGCCGGGCCGGCGTCGGCATGGCCGCGCGCGGCTACGGCCGCATCGTCAACCTCGCCTCGATCAGCGGCGTGCGCGCGGGCATCGGCCGCGCCGCCTATGGCACATCCAAGGCCGCGGTCATCGGCCTGACCCGCCAACTGGCCATGGAGCTGGGACCGCTCGGCATCACCGCCAATGCGGTCGCGCCGGGACCGGTCGTCACGGCCATGACGGCCGACGCCTACACGCCGGAAACCCGCGCGGCGTTCGAAGCCATGCTGCCGGCCGGCCGCCTGGGCACGCCGGAAGAGATCGCCGAGGCCATCGTGTTCCTGGCGTCGCCCGGCGCCGGCTACATCAACGGCCATGTCCTGGCGGTCGACGGCGGCTACCTGGCCGCCGGGGTGAACCGCACCGGCAGCCTGTCGCGCTGACGCCCGCCCGCCGGGCGCCTCAGGCCTTGCGGTCGACCATGATGATGCGCGAGACCAGCTCGGCGGTGTTCTTGACCTCGAGCTTGCGCATGATGCGGCCGCGGTGCACCTCGACCGTGCGGTGCGAGATCTTCAGGCGCGCGGCGATTTCCTTGCAGCTCAGGCCGTTGACCACGTAGCCCGAGATCTCGCGCTCGCGGCGGGTCAGGTTGGCGGTCTTGACCGGATTGTCGGCGATCCGCTCGAAGCTCCAGATCATCAGGTCGAAGGGGTCGTCGGAAGTGAGCGTGATGCCGCGCGCGCGGGCCCAGAAGATCTCGCGGTTGCGGTGCTGCATGAAGCGCTCGTCCTCGTAGTAGCAATTGCTCTGCAAGTGCTTCAGGCAGCGCTGGCCGATCTCGTGGTAGTCGGCCAGCGACGGGTACAGCTTGAGGATGGATTCGCCCACCAGCTCTTCGCGCTTGTAGCCGAACAGGTGCGCGAACGCGTGGTTGCACTCGGATATCTTGCGCGAGCGGCAGACGACCTGCGGAGCAGGCGATTCCGTGAATGCCAACAGCGCCAGGTGGTGGTCCCGCATGCTTGCCTCTCCGTGTATCGACCCCCGCCATTTTCCGTGACACGCGGGTGACGATATATATACCGCAGCGGCGGCCGGCGGCACAACGGCCCTCCGGCCGGCGCGCCCGCATGGGGCGGTTGTCTGATCCGCGCCACAGCATGCCGGGCCGCCGGACGCGTGCCGGACCGGAAAATGGCCGGCCTTTGCCGCGCTGTCGGTGCGAACCGGGCCGCCGGTTCTGCGGTATCGCGCGAGCGACGCGCACGCGCGATGCCATGTCTTTATTACAGCAGATCGCACGGACTGTTCCGTTGCGCGGAAAACTCTTTTTGAACTGCGCCGAAATATTTCCAAAGCTCTCCGTCTTCTAGACTGCGGGCCATGCCGATGTCGGGGCACGGATTTCCGGACTTCGATGCCGGCCGTCATATGGCAAACACAGGAGCATTACATGAAGAAAACCTTGCTCGCTGCCGCTCTGGCAACGGGATTCGCCGGCGCGGCGCACTCGGCCGATACCAGCGTCACGCTGTACGGCCTGATCGACACCGGTATCGGCTATGAACAGGTCAAGGGCCCCAACGGCTTCAAGGAAAGCCGCGTCGGCGGCGTCAGCGGCGTCAGCGGCGGCTCGCGCTGGGGCCTGAAGGGCACCGAGGACCTGGGCGACGGCCTGAAGGCCATCTTCACGCTTGAATCCGGCTTCGACAGCCAGAACGGCACCTCGTCGCAAGGCGGCCGCCTGTTCGGCCGCCAGGCCACGGTGGGCCTGGCCGGCGATTCGTGGGGCAAGCTCGAGTTCGGCCGCCAGACCAACATGGCCTCGAAGTACATCGGCGGCATCAGCCCGTTCGGCACCGACTACGGCATCGCCGGCATCGGCAGCGCCTTCGGCTCGGCCAAGTCGCTGCGCCTGGACAACATGGTGATGTACCAGTCGCCCAACCTGTCGGGCTTCAGCTTCGGCGTCGGCTACTCGTTCAACGCCGACGACGAGAAGGACGGCAACTTCGCCACCGGCGACAACAACCGCGTCATCACGGTGGGCGCCAAGTACAGCAACGGCCCGCTGACCGTGGCCGCCGCCTACGACCGCCTGAACCCGACCAACGCCGTGTCGGACGAGCAGGACACCAGCCTGCAGGAATACATCATCGGCGCCGAGTACGACTTCGAAGTGGTCGCGCTGCACGCCGCCTGGGGCCAGACGTACGACGGCTGGTTCTCGGGCATCAGCATGGGCACCAGCCCCGACGACTTCAAGTCGCTGGGCAGCCTGCGCGTGGTCGACGGCGCGCGCGTGAACTCGATGATGCTGGGCCTGACCGTGCCGCTGGGCGCCACCAAGATCTTCGGCGGCTGGCAGCGCGCCGACCCGAAGAACAGCAAGCTCACCGGCGACGACGAAGCCTTCAACATCTTCGCCCTGGGCGCCACCTACGACCTGAGCAAGCGCACCAACCTGTACGCCTACGGCGCGTACGGCGACAACTTCGCTTTCCAGGAAGACGTGAAGAACACGGCCTTCGCCGTGGGTATTCGCCACCGGTTCTGACCGACCGGAAAGGCGGGGCCGTCCTTCCGGGACGGGGCGGCCTCGCCTGACGCAGCACGGGTGTCCCCTCTGATCACGCGGCTTTCCCTCCGTTGTCCGCGAGTGACGATCTCCCCGGCCCGGCTGCGCCTTCCGGCGTTCCGAAGGGTCGGGCCTCCCCCGCGGGGAGGCCCACTCCGCTTGGACAGCGCGCCGGACGCCCCGCGGGCGATATGATCGGGCTGTCGCCCCCGCACGCCTGCCGCCCGATGCCCGTCGAACACTCCCCATCCCTGATCGCCGCCCTGCGCGCCGCGGCCGAACCGCACGGCGAAGTGGACGAACGCCTCATGTTCGGCTGCCACTGCATCCTGCTCAACGGCAAGATCTGCTTCGGCGTGCGTGAAGACGACCTGCTGGTGCGCCTGCCTCCGGACACCCACGAAGCGGTCGCCGAATCGCCGGCCGTGCGCGAGCTCGACCCGCGCGGCGGCATGCGCGGGTACTTCTGGGTCGAGCCGGCCGGCTACGCCACCCGCGCACAATGGGAGCACTGGGTCGCCGCCGCCCTGGCGTACAACCCGCTAGCCAAGGCGTCGCCGCGCAGGAACCGCCGGCGCGCCCTCGGCCGCTAGGCCGGGCCCGACGGCGCGCGGATCACACAGGCGGGTCGCCCGCCGCTGAAGCAGGCATCCACATTCGCCGCCATGGCGCGCGCCCGGCGGCGGATGGTGCCGTCGGTCCACGCCGACATGTGCGGCGTCATCAGAACGTTGTCCAGTTCCGCGAACGGCAGCCGCGAAGGCGCGGCGGCCTGGCCCGCCGCCGCGGGATACTGGTACCAGGTATCGATCACCGCCCCGCCGATGCGCCGCCGCGACAGGGCGTCATAGAGGGCCTGCTCGTCCACCACCGGCCCGCGCCCCACATTGACGAGCACGGCATGCGGCTGCATCCGCGCGAAGGCCGCCGCATCCACCAGGCCATGCGTGCCGTCCAGCAATGGCAGGGACACCACGATGAAATCGGCGTCCGCGTAGAAGCGGTCCAGGTCCTGCAACCCATACCAGGCATCGACCGTGTCCGACAGCGGCACCGGGCTGCGGTTGGCGGCCAGCACCCGCATGCCGAAGGCCTGGGCGCGCTGGGCGATCGCCCGTCCGATGTGGCCGTAGCCCAGCAACCCCAGCGTCGCCGCGCCGATCTCGCCGTGCAGGCCGTCCGGCGAGCCGGCCCGATAGGGCCACTGCCCCTGCCGCAAGCGGGCATCCGCGTCGGCCAGCGGGATGCGGCGGGCCAGGATGGCCGCCATGACATATTCGGCGATCGCCTGCTCGTGGCCATAGCAATTGCACACCGTGACGCCGGCCGGCAGCAAGTCCAGGTCGATGCGGTCGTAGCCGGTGGCGCACACCTGGTACAGCCGCGCGCGCCCGGGCACCGGCATGGACGCGTCGAGGCGATTGCCGACCACCACGTCGGCCTGGCGCAGCGCCTGGATATCGTCCGGCTCGCGCACGGCCTCGGGCACGGCGCGGATGCGCGCCTCGCAGCGCAGGGCCGCGCGGAAATCGTCGAGGTAGGCAGCGGCGGTGCGGCCATGGAACACGATATCGATCATGCGGCCCCCGCCAGGTCCGCCGCCAGCCACTTGGGCCGCGGCGTGGCCGCCAGCAGGCTGCGCGTGTACTCGTGGCGCGGCCGCTCGAAAATCGCCTGGGTATCGCCCTGCTCCACCACCTTGCCCCGCTGCATCACCAGGATGCGGTCGGCGAAATGGCGCGCAATCGGCAGGTCGTGGGTGATGAACAGGTACGACAGGCCGAGCCGCTGCCGCAGGTCGGCCAGCAGGTCGATGACCTGCGCCTGGATCGACACGTCCAAAGCCGACACGGCCTCGTCGCAGACCACCAGCTCGGGCTCGCTGGCCAGCGCGCGCGCGATGGCGATGCGCTGGCGCTGGCCACCCGAGAACTGGTGCGGGTAGCGCAGCGCGTGCTCGGGCTTCATGCCCACCAGCTCCAGCAGTTCGGCCACCCGGTCGCGCCAGCGCGCCCGGGGCAGGATGTCGCCGTGAATGGCCCACGGCTCCGAGATGATGTCATGCACGTTCATGCGCGGGTTCATCGAACCGAAGGGGTCCTGGAACACCATCTGCACCTTGCGGCGGAACACTCGCATCTGCGCGTCGTCCATGCGGAAAATGTCCTGGCCCTGGTAGTGCGCGGCGCCGGATGTCGCATCGAACAGCCGCAGCAAGAGGCGCGCCATGCTCGATTTGCCGGAGCCGGATTCGCCCACGATGCCCAGCGTCTCGCCTTTGCACAATTCGAAGCTGACGTCGTCCACCGCGCGCAGCATCCGCCGGGCCCCGAACAGGCCGGACGACAGCGGATACTCCTTCACCAGGTGCTCGACGCGCAGCAGCACCTCGCGCCGGCCCGCCGGCGCGCGCCGATGCTGTTGCTCCGCCGCGGGGCCGTGCGGCAGCGCGGTGGTCAGTTTGCGCGTGTACGCATGCCGCGGCTGCGTGAAGACCTCGCGCGCCGGCCCCGCTTCGACGATCTGGCCGGCATTCATGACGATCACGCGGTCGGCCATCGCCGCCGCCACTTCCAGGTCGTGGGTGATCAGGATCAGCGCCATGCGGCGCTCGCGCTGCAGGTCGCGCAGCAGGTCGAGGATCTGCGCCTGCACGCTGACGTCCAGCGCCGTGGTTGGCTCGTCGGCGATCAGGATGTCCGGTTCGAGCGCGATGGCCATGGCGATCATCACGCGCTGGCGCTGGCCGCCCGAGAACTGGTGCGGGTAGCAATCGACCCGGGTCTCCGGCTCGGGGATACCCACCCGCCGCAGCAGGTCGATGGCCCGCGCGCGCGCCTGGGCGCCCGCCGCCACGCCATGGCTGGTGTATACCTCGGCGATCTGGCGGCCCACCGTGTACACCGGGTTCAGGTAGGCCAGCGGGTCCTGGAAGATCATCGCGATACGGCGGCCGTTGACGGCGCGCCGGGCCTCGTCGCCCAGGCGCGCGAGATCCATGTCCTGGAAGTGGATCGCCCCCGCGACGATATCCCCGGGCGGGCAATCGACCAGGCCCATCACCGTGCTGGTGCTGACGCTCTTGCCCGAGCCGCTCTCGCCCAGGATCACCAGCGTCTCGCCCGGGCATACATGGAACGACACGTCATCCACCGCGCGCACCGGCTCGTCGTCGGACAGGAAATCGACGGTCAGCCCGTCGATGCGCAAGATGGGTTGCGTCAGCTCGGCGTCGCTCATCGGGCGGCCCTCTTCAGTTGTTGCAGGCGCCAGCGCTGCTGCGGGTCCGCCACCGTGCGCGCCCAGCTGGACAGGATGTTCAGCGACAGCGTGGCCAGCATGATGGCCATGCCGGGCCAGAAGGCGATCCACCAGGCGCTGGCCAGGTAGCCGCGCCCGTTGGCCACCATCGCGCCCCAGGTGAAATCGGGCGGCTGGATGCCCAGGCCCAGGAAGCTCAGCGCCGATTCGGCCAGGATCACGGTGGCGAAGTCGATCGCCAGGATGGTGACCAGGGTGGGCGCCACCAGCGGCGCGATATGGCGCAGCAGGATGCGCAGCGAACTGGCGCCCATGGCGCGCGCCGCCGTCACGAACATGCGCTCGCGCAGTTCCAACACCTCGGCGCGGGCCGTGCGCAGGTAGACCGGCATGCGGGTGATGGCCAGCACGATCACCAGGTTGGTGACGCTGGGCCCCAGCGTGTACAGCACGATCAACGCCAGCAGCAGCGACGGGAAGCTCATGATGATGTCGGCCGCGCGCAGGATGAGGTGGCTGTACCAGCGTTCCGAATAGCCGGCCACCAGCCCCAGCAGGCCGCCCACGATCATCGACGTGAATACCGCCGCCGCGGCGATGCCGAGCGTGTTGCGCGCGCCCAGCACCAGGCGCGGCAGGATCGGCCGGCCCAGGGTGTCGGCGCCCAGCACATACAGCCAGCCGGCGTCCAGGCTGAACGGCGCCAGGTTGCGGTGGCGCAGGCCCAGCCGGGTCGCCGTGTCGCCCACCAGCCACGGGCCGAACAGCGCCGCCAGCACCAGCAACAGCAAGAACACGGCGGCGGCCAGGGCCAGCCGGTCGCGCTTGAGGTAATCGAACAGCAGGCGCGCGCGCGTGCGGCCGGGCGACGCGGCGGCTGGGCGGGCGGATAGCATGGCGGTCATGTCAGTACCGGACGCGGGGATCGAGCACCGCGTACAGCACGTCGATCACGATGTTGAGGATGAAGATCGCGGTGGCGGTGACCAGGATGGTGGACTGCACCACGGCGAAGTCGCGCTGGATGATCGAATCGATCATCAGCTTGCCGATGCCCGGCCAGCCGAAGATGGACTCCACCACCACCGCGCCGTTGATCAGGCCGGTCGCCAGGTCGCCGGCCACCGTGATCACGGGCAGCAGCGAATTGCGCAGCGCGTGGCCGAACACAATGGCGTGGCGGCCCAGCCCCTTGGCGCGCGCCGTCTTGATGTACGGCGAGGCCAGCGACGACAGCATGGTGCCGCGCACCACCTGCACCAGCAGGCCGAACGGACGCAGCATCAGGACGAAGATCGGCATGACCCAGTACTGCCAGCCGCCGGTGCCCGAGGTGGGCAACACATCCAGCCCCACGGCGAACACCAGGATGGCCACGATGGCCACCCAGAAATCCGGCGCGCTGGCGCCCGCCAGCGAGGCCACGCTGGCCAGGCGGTCGAATACGCCGCGCGGACGCACCGCCGCCAGCGCGCCCACCAGGATGGCCAGCGACACCGACAGCAGCATGGCCACGAAGGCCAGCTTGAGCGTCTGCGGAAACGCCTGCAGCGCCACCGCCATGGCCGAGCGGTGCTGGCGCATGGACTCGCCGAAGTCGAGCCGCGCCAGGTCGGACAGGTAATGCCAGAACTGGATGTAGATCGGCTGGTCCAGCCCGTTCAGCTTGGCGAACGCGGCGCGCGCCTCGGGCGTGGAATCCAGCGGCAAGTAGAGCGCGGAGGGGTCGCCGGTCAGCCGGACCAGGAAGAAAACCAGTATCAGCAGGCCCAGTATGGAAATGACACTGTGCGAGGCCCGCCGGCCAAGATAATTCAGCATGAAACTCCCCGACTGCCGTGATGCGGGCGGCGGGCGGCGCCGCCGCCATGCGGACGGCGCGCCCCGGCCGCGATCAGTTCTTGAAATGCAGGTTGGCCAGCGGGATCTCGCTGTTGGTCGTGATGTCCGGCTTCCAGTCCAGGCGCTCGCCCACGCGGGTGTAGCCGATCATGTGGAACATGGGAATGTCCGGCACCACTTCCTTGCGCATCTGGTCGAAGATCTTCTTGAAAGCATCTTCGCGCGCCTGGCCGGTGGCGGCCATGGCGGCGTCGATCTCCTTGTCGACGGCCGGGTCGTTCATCATCGAGTACTGGCCGCTGGAACGGTAGAAGATGGGAATGGTGAAGGCCGCGTCGCCCTTGTTGTTGTCATGCATCATCTGCAGCAGGTTGGCGCCGCGCTCGGCCGGGTACGGCTTCTGCAGGTAGCGCAGCCAGTCGGCCACGTCCAGCATCACCAGCTTGACATTCAGGCCCGCCGCCTGCCACATGGTCATCATGGCCTCCATGGCTTCGGCGCCGTTCGGGTAGATGCCGTTGCGGCCGATCAGCTTGATCTCGGTATCCACCTTGACGCCGTCGGCGCGCGCCGCGTCGACCAGCTTCCTGGCTTCGGCCGCGTCATATTTCCAGGGCTCGAGCTTGTCGTCGTGGCCGACAATGCCCGGCACCACCATCTGCGCGGCGCGCTCGATGTCGTCGCCGAACAGCTGGCCCAGGCCGTCCCAGTCGATCGCCAAGTTGAGCGCCTTGCGGATGCGCACGTCATCGAGCGGCGGCTGCGCCACGTCGATGCGGATCGCCGTGGTCTCCGAATTCAGGTAAGAAAAATCCGTCTTGGGGTTGGTCGCGTCCTGGATGGCGATGGAGGGCGTCAGGTCGGCTTCGCCGGTTTCCACCATGGCGGCGCGGATCGACGATTCCTGGCGCCACACATAAGTGGCCTTCGAGACCTCCGGCTGCTTGCCCCAATAGCCGTCGAACCGCTCCAGCACGACCGTCTGCGGCGTGAAGGTCGCCAGCTTGTAGGGCCCGGTGCCGACCGGGTCGTTGACCGCCTTGTCGGCGGGCGTATTGGGCGACACCGCCATGACCACGCTCAGCAGCGTCGGCAGAATGGGCTCGGGCCGGTCGGACTTGATCTCGACGGTGTATTCGTCGACCGGCGTGACCGTCAGCTTGGCGTTGCCGAACTTGGCCATGTTGCTGCATGTCACCTTGCCGCCGGTCATGCGTTCGATCGAGTAGGCCACCGCCTTGGCGTTGAAAGGCGCGCCGTCATGGAACTTCACCCCCTGCCGCAGCTTGATGCGCCAGGTGTTCGGGTCCAGCTGCTCCCAGCCGGCGGCCAGCTTGGGCTCGGCCTTGCCGGTCTTGGGATTGATGACCGACAGCGGCTCGGTGACGTTCTGGTTCAGGATCTGCCCGATATTGGTCACGATGGTGCCGCACGGCTCCAGGTTGGCCGGCTGCTCCGGCAGCACGATGCGCACTTCCCGGCTGGCGTCCTGCGCGGCGGCCGGCCCGGCCAGGGCGGCCGCGAGGGCCGCCGAGACCAGGGAAACGATACCTGCTCGATTCATGTCTTCCTCCTTGGGGTTGGTCCTGCGCGACGGTCTGGCACAGTTCTGCCTGCGTGCTTGCTCGTCGCCGGCCCGCCGCCGGGCGGGCCGTTCGCGGCCGAAGCCGCCCGGCTCAATCGCCGGCGCGCTCGATCAATGCCTTGAGCATGTCCTTCTCCTGCGGCTTCAGGTTGGTCAGCGGCGGGCGCACCGGGCCGGGCGTGCGGCCGATGAGCTCCACGCCCGCCTTGATGATCGACACCGCATAGCCCTTCTCGCGGTCGCGGATATCGGCGAAGGGAAAGAAGAAGCTGTCGAGGATCTCGGCCATCGTCGCCTGGTCATCGGCGCGCAGCGCGTTATAGAAGCGCACGGCCAGCTTCGGCACGAAGTTGAAGACCGCTGACGAATACGTGCTCAGTCCCAGGCCGTTGAAGCCCTGGGCGTACAGCTCGTGCGTGGGCATGCCGCCGATGTACGACAGCCGGTCGCCCAGTTTGGCGGTAATGCGGCGCACCAGTTCGGTCTTGCCCGTGCCGTCCTTGAAGCCGATCAGGTTCGGGCAGGCGTCGGCCAGGCGCGCCACCGTGTCGGCGCTGGCGATCGAGTTCGAGCGGTTGTAGACGATGACGCCCAGGCCGGTAGCGTCGCAGACCGCCTTGACGTGCTGGTAGATGCCTTCCTGCGGCACTTCCATCAGGTAGTGGGGCAGCAGCAGCAAGCCATCGGCGCCCGCTTCCTCGGCGCGGCGCGCGATGTCCCTGGCCAGCGCGGTGCCATAGCCGCAGCCCGCGATGATGGGCACGTCGCCGGCGGCCTCCTTGGCGGCGCGGGTGACGGCACCGATCTCTTCCGGGGTCAGCGAGAACATCTCGCCCGTGCCGCCCGCGGCGAACAGCGCCGCCGCGCCAAAGCCGGACAGCCATTCCACATGGGCGCGGTAGCTGTCCAGGTTCAGGCTGTAGTCGTCACGGAAATGCGTAACCGGAAAGGACAGCAACCCGGAGGCCACGCGAGCCTTGATCTCCTGCGGAGTCATACTTACCTCTCAACTAATAATATGAATTTTGGAAAATCATATTATTAGTATTCAGGCAGTGTCAATCCTCAGAAGCCCCGGCCGTCTTGCGGCGCGTAACGGCGCGATAGCGCTGGATGCCCGACAGCAGATGGCGCCGCATGGCATCGCGCGCGCGGTCCACGTCACTGGCGAAGATGGCCTCGGCGATCTCGGCGTGTTCGGCCAGGATGATATGGTCGCGGTTCGGCAGCGGGTCGACCCCGCCCATCACCGTGCGGAACTTCACCCGCGGGATCATGCGCCGGCCGATGTGCTCCAGGAACGCCTTGAAGCGGCCGTTGTTGGTGGCGGCGGCAATGGCCATGTGGAAGCGGAAATCGGAGTCGTCGGTGGACTGCCCGGCCGCCATCAGCTCGCCGAACCGGTCCAGTTCGGCCTGGATGGCGGCTTCCTGGGCCGGCGAACTGCGGGCCGCGGCCAGGCCGGCGGCCTCGACCTCGATGCCGATGCGCAGCTCGAGCTCCTCGATGATGTCCGAGATCTTGTCGGTCGCGTGGGTGAACAGCATCAGGGTCTCGGGCGACTGGCGCGGCCCCAGCACGAACACCCCGGCGCCCTGGCGCGATTCCAGCAAGCCGTCGGCGCGCAGGGTGGCGATGGCTTCGCGGATGACGGTGCGGCTGAAGCCGAACTTCTCTACCAGTACCGGTTCGGTGGGCAGCTTGTCGCCCGGCGCGTACATGCCGCTCTCGATGCGGGCGCGCAGTTCATCGGCGACTTGCGCCGACAGGGTTTTTTTCTTGGCGGGAACGGGTGGGGGCGTGGTCAATCTGTATCTCCCCCGGCATGACTGCCGGCCCGGTCATCATATCATTCGACCTCAAGGCCGCGTTCGATGCCGGCATGCAGGACCCGGGTGGGCGCATGGGTGCCGTAGCTATAGCAGAGCTCGGCCAGGTCGGCTACCGGCCAGAATGCCAGGTCGGCCTGCTTGCCCACCTCCAGACTACCCACCCGATCGGCCATGCCCAGCGCGCGCGCCGCGGCGTATGTCACGCCGTTCAAGGCTTCCGCCGGCGTCATGCGGAACAGCGTGCAGGCCATGTTCAACATCAGCAGCAGCGACGCGAACGGCGACGTGCCGGGATTGCAATCGGTCGCCACCGCCATCGGCACCCCGTGCTGGCGCAGCAAGGCAATGGGCGGCGTGTGCGTATCGCGCAGGAAGTAATAAGCGCCGGGCAACAACACCGCCACCGTGCCGGCCGCGGCCAGCGCACGCGCGCCGGCCTCGTCCAGGTGCTCGAGATGGTCCGCTGACAACGCGCCGAAGCGCGCCGCCAGCTCGCTGCCCCCCAGGTTGCTCAGCTGTTCGGCATGCAGCTTCACGGGCAGGCCCAGCGCCGTGGCGGCCTTGAACACCCGTTCGACCTGTCCGGCATCGAAGCCGATGTTCTCGCAGAAGGCGTCGACGGCATCGGCCAGCCCGGCTGCCGCCGCTGCAGGCAGCATCTCGTCGCAGACATGGTCGATATAGGCGTCGGCCCGGCCGGCATATTCCGGCGGCAGCGCATGCGCGCCCAGGAAGGTCGCGCGCACCGTGACGGCTTCCGTTTCGCCCAGGCGCCGCGCCGCGCGCAGCATGGCGAGCTCGGTGTCGCGATCGAGCCCATAGCCCGACTTGATCTCCACGGTCGTGACACCTTCGCGCATCAGCGCCTTGAGCCGCGGCCGGGCTTGCTCGAACAGCGCGGCCGTGCCGGCCTCGCGCGTCGCGCGCACGGTCGAGGCAATGCCGCCGCCGGCGCGGGAGATCTCTTCGTAGCTGGCGCCCTTCAACCGCAATGCGAATTCGCGCGCCCGCGAACCCGCATACACGAGGTGCGTGTGGCAGTCGATCAGGCCAGGCATGACCCACTGGCCACCAGCGTCGATGGTGGCCGCCACCCGCGCCCGCGCGGGCCTTTCGGCCACGCGGCCGATCCAGGCGATGCGGCCGCCGGCAATCGCCAGCGCGTCCGCGTCGTCGGCCGTGCCGTAATCACCCGCGCGCCCGGGCGCAAAAGTGGCCAGGCGGGCATTGACGACCAAGGTGTCCCAGGCCTGGGGTATTCCCTGATGATCCATGGAACGGCTCCTTTCGGGATATGTATAGGACGAAAGTTTACTTGACTATACTTGTATATTCAAGTTAAATCCCTCCATCGACCGACTCTTTGTGGAACCCCGCCGTGAATGACACAGCGCGCGATCACCCCCTGGCCCCCTACGCCCGCATCAAGCAGCACATCATCGAGAACATCGAATCGGGCCAGTGGGCAGTCAATGAACAAGTGCCCTCCGAGAACCAATTGGCCGCGCAATTTGACGTATCCCGCATGACCGCGCGCCGCGCCATCCTGGAACTCACACAAGACGGCATGCTCGTGCGCAGCCAGGGGGTGGGCACCTTCGTGGCCGAACGCCGGCCCGTGCTGCCAGTGCTGGAAGTACGCAACATCGCCGACGAGATCGCCGAACGCGGCCACCACTACAGCAACCGCGTGATCACGCTCGAGCAGGACGCGGCCACCGACGGCATCGCTATCGCGCTGGGCATCTCGCCCGGCAGCCCGGTGTTCCATTCGGTCCTGCTGCACCTGGACAACGGCGTGGCCGTGCAACTGGAAGACCGTTACGTCAATCCGCAGGCGGCGCCGGGGTATCTCGAACAGGACTTCAGCCAGGAAACGCCCAACGCCTATCTGAGCCGGGTCGCCCCCCTCTCGGCGGTCGAGCACACCATCGAAGCCATTCTGCCCAATGCCGAAGTCGCTGGCTGGCTTGGCCTGGCCGGTCCGCAAGCCTGCCTGCAAGTGCTGCGACGCACCTGGACCGCGCCCCATATCGCAACCTTCGCGCGCCTGATCCATCCGGGCAATTCGTATCGCCTCAGCGGCTATGCCACGGTGTCCGCGCCGGCCGCCCGGACCGCCCCGCACAAATAGAAACCGACGGAGACACGCCATGAGCGCCCCCATGCCCACCCGCCTCGACGCCTCGCGCAGCATCCGAGCTCCTCGCGGCAACACCCTGAGCTGCAAGAACTGGCTGATCGAGGCCGCCTACCGGATGCTCCAGAACAACCTGGATCCCGAGGTCGCCGAACACCCGCACGAGCTGGTGGTGTACGGCGGCATCGGCCGCGCCGCCCGCAACTGGCAGGCCTACGACAAGATCCTGGAGGTACTGCGCCGTCTCGAGGCCGACGAAACCCTGCTGATCCAGTCCGGCAAGCCGGTCGGCGTATTCAAGACGCACGCCGACGCGCCGCGCGTATTGCTGGCCAACTCCAACCTGGTGCCGCACTGGGCCACCTGGGAGCATTTCCATGAGCTCGACCGCAAGGGCCTCATGATGTTCGGACAGATGACGGCCGGCAGCTGGATCTACATCGGCTCCCAGGGCATCGTCCAGGGCACCTACGAAACGTTCTACGCGGTCGCCAACCAGCATTTCGGCGGCGACCCCAAGGGCCGCTGGATCCTGACCGCCGGGCTGGGCGGCATGGGCGGAGCGCAGCCGCTGGCGGCGACCATGGCGGGCTTCAGCATGATTGCCGTGGAATGCGACGAATCGCGTATCGACTTCCGGCTGCGCACCCGCTATATCGACGTCAAGGCTACCTCCCTCGACCAAGCGCTGGCGCTTATCGAGCAGGCCCGCGCCGATGGGCGTGCGGTGTCGGTGGGCCTGCTGGGCAACGCCGCGGACGTGGTCCAGGAAATGGTCCGCCGCAATATCACGCCCGACTGCCTGACCGACCAGACGTCGGCCCACGATCCATTGAACGGCTACCTGCCGCAGGGCTGGTCCATGGACGCCTGGCGTGACAAGCGCCAGAGCGATCCCGCCGCCGTGGTGGCAGCCGCCAGGCAATCGATGGCTGCGCATGTGCGCGCCATGCTGGAACTGCAGCAGCGCGGCGCGGCCACGCTGGACTACGGCAACAACATCCGGCAGGTCGCGCTGGAAGAAGGCGTGGCCAATGCCTTCGACTTTCCCGGCTTCGTGCCGGCCTATATCCGGCCGCTGTTCTGCGAGGGCATCGGGCCATTCCGCTGGGCGGCGCTGTCGGGCGATCCGGACGACATCTACAAGACCGACGCGAAGGTCAAGGAGCTCATTCCCGATGACAAGCACCTGCACAACTGGCTCGACATGGCGCGCGAACGGATCGCCTTCCAGGGGCTGCCGGCGCGCATCTGCTGGGTCGGCGTGCGCGACCGTGCGCGGCTGGCCCTGGCCTTCAATGAAATGGTGCGCAGCGGCGAGCTGAGCGCGCCCATCGTGATCGGCCGCGACCACCTCGACTCCGGTTCAGTAGCCAGCCCCAATCGCGAGACCGAATCGATGCGCGACGGCTCCGATGCGGTGTCGGACTGGCCGCTGCTGAACGCACTGCTCAACACCGCCAGCGGTGCCACCTGGGTATCGCTGCACCACGGCGGCGGCGTGGGCATGGGGTTTTCGCAGCATGCCGGCGTGGTCATCGTGTGCGATGGCACGGCCGAGGCCGACCGGCGTCTGGCGCGCGTACTGCACAACGATCCGGCCACCGGCGTGATGCGCCACGCGGACGCGGGCTACGACATCGCCGTCGAGTGCGCCCGGTCGGTCGGCCTGGATTTGCCCATGCTGCGGCCGTAGCCCCGTCTTCCATCGACCCCAAGGAGCTGTGATGCATGATCCCCTACCGACTGCTGGCAGCGCCTTGAGGGTTCTGCGGCAGGCATCGCGACGCAGGGCGGGCCTGGCCCTGATGGCCCTGGCCACCATGACCTGCGTCTTGACCGGGCCCGACGCACGGGCGAACGACGCCGCCGTAGCGGCCGCGCAGCCCGCGGCGACCGCCGCCACGCCTGCCCGGCAGGCGCCGCTGGCGCTGGACGGCCGCTCGCTCACGCCGGAGCAGGTGCTCGAAGTGGCGCGCGGCCACCGGCCCGTGGCTCCTGCCGAAAGCGCCTGGCAGCGGGTGGACCGCTCGCACCAGTTGCTGCTCGAATACGCGCGGCTCGGCCAGCCAGTCTATGGGCTGAACCGCGGCGTCGGCCAGAACAAGGACCAGACGATTTTCTCCGGCGACACGCTTTCGGACGAGGCGCGGGCATTGTCCGAGGCATTCAACCACCGCATGCTGCTCTCGCATACGGTCGCTTATGGCGAGCCCGCGCCGGCCGACGCCGTGCGCGCCGCAATGCTCGTGCGCCTGAATACCGCGCTGTTCGGCGGCACTGGCATGAGCCCGGCGCTGGTGCGCCAATATGTGGCATTTCTCAACCATGGGCTGACGCCGGTCGTACTCGGCCAGGGCTCAGTCGGCGAGGCAGATATCGGCATCCTGCCCCAAATCGGCCTGGCCATGATGGGCGAAGGCCAGATCGAACTCGGCGGCAAGCTCATGACGGCGGCCGACGCCCTGCGGCAGGCGGGCGTCGAGCCGGTCAGGCCCTACGCCAAGGACTCGCTGTCCCTACTCAGTTCGAATGCCTACAGCGCCGCCCTGGCCATCCTGGCCGCGCACGATGCCGGGCGGCTCGTCGACCGCGCCGACGAGATCGCCGCCTTGTCGCTGGAAGGCCTGAACGGCAACGTCGCGCCGTTGCTGCCGGCTACCCAGGCGCAACGCCCTTATGTAGGGCAGCGCCAGTCCGCCCGGCACATTCTTGCCATGCTGGAAGGCAGCGCGCTCTGGCAAACCGACGAGCAGCGCGCGCTGCAAGATCCCCTGAGTTTCCGTACCGCCAGCCAGGTACACGGCGCCGCCCGCGACGCGCTGCGGGCGCTGGAAGCCCAACTGGCCATCCAGATCAACAGCTCCGACGACAATCCCACCGTAGCGCTGGACGCGGTCCCGCCGCCGGGCGTCCATCCGCAGGAAGCGCGCTACTACGTGACTCGGGGCGCGGTACGGGGCGCGGTACTACCCAGTGCCGGCTTCGACCCCACGGCATGGGTGCTGCCGCTGCAGTCGGTCGGGGTGGCGTTGTCGCATATCGCGCAGTCATCGGCGCAACGCGTGCTGCGCCTGGGCGACCCCGGATTCTCGAAACTTTCGCGCTTCCTGTCGCCTGACAGCAAGACCTTGGCCTACACCACCATCCAGAAGCCCGTATCAACGCTGGCGACGGAAATCCGCGCACTGTCGCAGCCTGTATCGTCGGACGTGCTGGTGGTGGCCGGTCACATCGAAGACGTGGGCACCAACGCGCCCCTGGTCGCACAACGGATTCAGCAGCAAGTGCAGCGGCTGCGCACGCTGCTGGGTATCGAACTGATTCACGCGGCGCAAGCCGTGGACCTGCGCACGCGCGCCGATCCACAGCGCTCACTGGGCAAGGGAACCAGCGCGCTGCTCGCGGCATTCCGCCAAGAAGTGCCGTTTCTATCGGAAGACCGGCGACTGGCCATCGATATCGCAAGCGCCAGCCGCTTTCTTGAACGGGACCACGACGCCGGACAGTAGGCGCTGGCCCGATACAGCAGCGAGCTCTGCACAGGGGAAACCATGAATACCTCTCTCGTCATCCGCATGAGCGCCGCCATCCTGGCCGGCGCGCTGTCCACGTCGGCGGCATGCGCCGCCGGCGGCAAGTATCCCGAGCGGCCCGTCACCATAGTGGTGCCATTCGGGGCCGGCGGCATCGCCGACGCCCTGCCTCGCATCGTCGGGCAGGAACTCGGCGACAAGTGGGGCGTGCCGGTCATCATCGAGAATAAGGTCGGCGCGTCCGGCAATATCGGTATGGACTACGTGGCCCGCGCCAAGCCCGACGGCTATACACTGGCCCTCGCGCCGGCGGGCAATTTGACCGTCAACTCCTTGCTCTACACCAAGCTGCCGTTCGACACGGCCAAGGATTTCGCGCCGGTCACCATGCTGGCCACGTCGCCCAACGTGCTGGTCGTCAATGAGCGCGTACCCGCGAACACTTTCAAGGAACTGGTGGACTACGCCCGCCAGCATCCCGACAAACTCAATTACTCGTCGCCCGGACCCGGCAGCGGCGCCCACCTGGCCGGCGAACTGCTGAACCAATCGGCTGGCATTGTCGTGCGGCACATCCCCTACAACGCGATGGCCGCCGCGGTCAATGATGTGGTCGCCGGCAACGTCGACATGATGTTCGCGGGCGTCTCGACGGTGCTGCCGCAGATCCAGGCCGGCAAACTGCGCGCGCTGGCCGTGGCCGGTCCCGCGCGCCTGCCACAGCTGCCGGACGTTCCCACCGTGGCGGAAAGCGGCTACCCCGGCTTCGACGTGACCTCCTGGTACGGCATCGTGGCGCCCGCCGAGGTCCCGGCCGAAATCCTCGACCGGCTGCAGGCCGACATCGCCGCCGCCGTCGGCATGGAAGCCGTGCGCCAGAAATTCACCGGCTTGGGCGTGGAGCCGGCCGGCTCGAGCCGCGCCGACTTCGCCCGCACCATCCAGGACGAGAGCCGCAAATGGGCGGCCATCGTCAAGAAAGCCGGCATCCAGCCTATCCAATGACCGAGGAGACCTCATGCAGTCCATCGACATCACCTACCTGAACGGACCCGACGTACGTGCGCTGGCGCTCACCGACGCCGAAATTCTCGCCGCCGTGGAAAGCGCGTTGGACGCACAAGGACGCGGCAAGACCGTCATCGAGCCACGGGTGCATCTGGTGCCGGAATCCTCGACCAAAGGCCATTTCAATGTGCTGCGCGGCTATATCGAACCGCTGCATGTCGCCGGCGTGAAAGTAGTCAGCGACTTTGTCGACAACTACAAGATCGATCTGCCATCTGAAATGGCCCTGCTAAACCTGTTCGACCCGGTCAACGGCAAGCCGCTGGCCGTCGTCGACGCCACCGCCATCACCGACATGCGCACCGGCGCGGTCACGGCCCTGGGCGCCAAGTACCTGGCACCGAAGCGGAGCAAGGTGCTGGGCCACATCGGCTCGCGCGGCACTTCGTACTGGAATGTCCGCCTTCTCGACAGCCTCTACGATTTCGACGAGATCCGCGTGCACTCCCGCCGTCCCGCAAGCCGCCAGGCATTCGGCGAGCGCCTGTCGCGCGACCTGGGCAAGCCGGTCAAGGTGGTGGACGACTGGGAGTCCTGCGTGCGCGACGCCGACATCGTCGTCGAGGCCTCGCGCCTGCCCGAGCCCACGCCACTGCTCAGGACGGAATGGATCAAGCCCGGCGCCCTGGTCATGCCCTACGGCACCATGAGCGCGGTGGAATTGAGCCTGACTGACATCATGAGCAAAGTGGTCGTCGACGACTGGGGCCAATGCCGCAAGGGGCTCCCCTACGGCGCGCTGCGCGCCCACGTTGACAGCGACCGCATCACCGAGGAAAACCTGCACGCCGAGATCGGCCAGATCGTCGCGGGGGCCAAGCCGGGCCGCGAGCGTGACGACGAGACCATTCTGTTCTGGCACCGCGGCCTGTCAACCACCGACATCGCGCTGGGGCATGCCATGCTCGAGAAGGCCCGCAAGATGGGCCTGGGCCAGACGCTCAAGTTCGCCTAGGCACTGCGCCATGGAGCTGATCGCTTCCACACGCATGTACGACGCGGCCCCCGCGGCGCGCGCCGCCTGGCACGCGCTGCTCCAGGCCGCGCACGCGCGCGCCGGCCTGGAGATCCGGTTCGTCGAACACGGCTGGCCGACTCCCATCGGTGAACTGTGGGACCGGCCCGGCCTGTGCGGCGCCTTCATGTGCGGCTGGCCCTTCGCCACCGCCTTGCGGGCGGGACGCGCCTACACGGCCATCGCCGGCGTGGTCCCGGCCTGGCCCGCCTATCGGGGGTTGCCGCGTTACCGCAGCGAGTTCCTGGTGCGCGTCGACAGTCCCTGGCGCACGCTGGCCGACGCGACCGGCAGCCGCTATGGCTGGATGGTGCGCGACTCGCAATCCGGCTGGAACGCGCCCCGCGCCACTCTGGCTCGGCACATCCCGCCGGGCGGCTCGCGGTTCGCCGAATCCAAAGGGCCATACGGCAACCCGCGCGGCCTGCTGCGCGCCCTGTTGGATAAGCAAATCGACCTCACCGCGGTGGACGGCTGGTACCTGGACTTGCTGCGCGCGCACGACCCGGACACATTGGCCGGGCTGCGTACCTTGGCCTATACGCCCTGGACCCCCAACCCGTTGCTGGTGGCCGGACCCGACGTAGACCCGGCCGTCGCCGCGCGCCTGTCGCGCGCGCTGCTGATCCTGCACGAAGACCCGCGCGATGCGTCGCTGTTACGCAATGCGCACGTGGCGCGCTTCGTGCGGCCCGAACCCGCGCGCTACGGGGCGCTGATAGACATGGAGCAGGCGGCGCTCGCCCGCGGCTATCCGGAGATCCGCTGAAACAGGCGCCGTCACGAACCGGCGCCATGGACGCACAACTGCCCGGCGCCAAAACCGGCGACGTGAGGCACCCCCATCAGGATCATGGTGCGCTCCAGCTCGGCGCGCAGCAAGGACAGCACGCCGTGCACGCCCCGCTCGCCGCCCCCGGCCAGACCATATGCCATCGGCCGGCCCACCCATACCCCTTGCGCGCCGCAGGCCAGCGCCTTGGCGATATCCGAGCCGCGCCGGAAGCCGCCGTCGACGAACACCAGCGCCTTGCCGTCCACCGCATCCTGCACGCGCGGCAGCATCTGCATGGTGGCGGGCGCCGCGTCCAGCTGCCGGCCGCCGTGATTGGAAACGATGAGCCCGTCCAGGCCCAGCGCCACGGCGCGGCGCGCATCGTCCGGGTGCAGCACGCCCTTGACCAGCAGCGGCCCGTCCCACAAGGAGCGGAGCCAGGCCAGGTCCTCCCATACCAGGGACCGGTCCATGGCGCGCGACAGCAGCGCGGCCTGCGCCTGCGCCGACGCGGCGCCCTCGGCCGGCGCCAGGTTGACGAACTGCGGCGCGCCGGCGCGCGCCATGCGGGCCAGCCAGCGCGGGTGGGCCAGCATGTCCCACAGCATGGCCGGCCCCGGCCTGAAGGGCAGCGCGAAGCCATTGCGCACATCGCGCTCGCGGTAGCCGCTGACCGGCACATCGATAGTCAGCACCAGCGCATCGAACCCGGCCTGCCGCGCGCGCCGCACGATCTGCGCGGCCAGGTCGCGCGCCTGCATGACATACAGCTGCATCCAGCAGGGGCCGGCGGTGGCGGCGCGCACGGCTTCCAGCCGGCTGTTGGACGCGGTCGACAGGATGAACGGCAGGCCCGCGGCGCCCGCCGCCCGCGCGGCCAGCACATCGCCGTCCGGGCGCAACAGGCCGTTCAGCCCGACGGGCGCCACGCCGAACGGCGCGGCCCAGCGCTGGCCGTACACCTGGACGCCGGTATCGACGCCGGTCGTGTCGCGCAGGCCGCCGGGCAGCAAGCCCAGTCGTTCCAGACTGTGCGCGTTGCGCCGCAAACAGCGCTCATCCTCCGCGCCGCCCTCGACATAATCGAACACGAAGCGCGGCAGCGTGCGGCGCGCCAGCTCGCGGTAGTCCGCGACGTTCAGTTGCATGGCCGGTCTCCCGTCAAGACGATACGGGCTTACGCACGAACCGCAGCGGGTGCTCCACCAGGTCCGGCGCAGGCAGGTCCAGGGCGCGCGCCAGCGCCTGCCCCTGCGGATCAGCCAGCGCCGCCTCGCGCGCCTTGGCGATGCGCCCGGCCAGCGACTCCCCGGGGCTGTCGTCGGTCCGGGCCGCGGCCAGCCAGGCCTGCACATCGTCCAGGATCGCACGCAGACTGCGATGGCCGCGCTCGCTGGTCTCGCCGTAGCCCTTGACCACATTGCCGCACAACGCCAGTTCCAGGGCGGCGCGCGGATCATGCGCCAACAGGCCACGCACGGCCGCCAGCCAGCGCCCGATCATCCTCTGTTCGGCCGCATAGCGTTCGGTGCGCGGGCGCCAGCGGCGCAAGCCGCGCAGGAGGCACAGCAGGGCAAAACCGCTGACGCTGCTGGTGCGCACGCGCAGGCCCGTGGCCAGGCGGCCGGCATGCCTGGCCAGGCGGCGGCGCAGCCACCCGGCCAGCGCCGGAGGCAGCACCGAGCACAACTCGTCCAGGCCCGGCTTCAGGAACTCGGTCACGCGCACCGGCTCGTCCGGCGCCGCGCCCACTTCACGCCGGACGCGCTGCAGCCGTGCGCGCCGCGTCTTCAAATCCGCGACGCGGATCACGTCTTCGTAGCTCATCCACAAGGCCAGGAAGCGCGCCGTCTCGCGGCTCACCTCCAGGCCCTCGCCGCCGTGCGCCTGCTCGCTTTGCAGGATCGACTCGACGCGGTCCAGGTACAGGTCCGCATAGGCCGGCCCCTGGTAATCGATGAGCTGGGCGACGCCCGCGCCGGCCAGCGGCCTCACCTGGACGGGCAACGCCGCGACGCGCGCCGGCATCGGCGCCGCCGGCCCGCCATCGACCGGGCCGTGCACGACGGAAAGTGCCGGGCCCGCCGCGGCGGCCACGTCCGGCATGCCCGCGCCGGCCGCCCCGGCCAGCGCCCGGGCCTGCTCGTAGCCGGCCGCGAAGCCGGCCAGGCTGGCATCCACCGCCTTGCCGGCCTGGCGGATGGCGTCCTCGCATGCCGCGCGGCTGAAGGGCAAGGCGCCGCTGCCGGCCATCGCGCCGAACAGCACGGTGTTGATGACGGTGCGATGGCGCGCTGCCAGGGCCGCCATGTCGAACAGCACGGTCTGCCTGGCCAGCGCCTCGGCCGCGCGCAGCACGCGCTCGGCGCGATAGCGGCCGTCGCCCATCGCCGCCTTCTCGGACACCGCGAACTCGCGATGCGTGGAAGCCACCAGCACCGTCTTGTGCGGGTTGACATAGCCGCCTTGCAGCATGCGGCCGGCCTCGACCAGCTCGGAGGCGGCCACGATCGCCACGTCCCCGGGATAGGGCACCAGGGAAAAGACTGGCTCGCGTCCCTGCAGCGCCGCGCGCGGCGCCGGCAGGATCTCCAGGTAATAGTTGGTGGCCCCGGTACGCTGCGCCACCCCGGGCACGGACGTGCCCTGGACAGGAAAGTCGTGCGCGCGCGCCGCGGCGATGATCCAGTCGGCCAGCACGCCGCCGCCTTCGCCTCCCAGCGCGGCGACCAGCACGGTGATCGGTGCGGGAATGGTCATGGCGCCACTCCTTCGATCCCGCGGGCGCGGCCGGCCAGCGCGCCGATGATGCGCCGGCGCCAGCGGTCGGCGCGCCGCTCCCAGGCGGTCGGGTTCTGCACCACCTCGACCTTGAAGAACGATGGGCACAGCTGTGCCGCATGCGCCACTTCGCCGCACAGCCCGCAGCCGACGCAGCCCTGGTTGACGGTGGCGACCGGGTCGGTGCGCAGCGCGCTGGGATTGGGCTTGATCGACAGCGACGGACAGCCTGACAGCCGGATACAGGAATGATCGCCGGTGCACACGTCCTCGTCGATGCCGAAGCGGGTGCGCACCACGCGCTCGCCGTTCTTGAGCTTGCGCGCAGTCAGCGGCTTGAGGCGGCGCTGCCGTTCCAGCTGGCATTCGCCGTCGGCGATGATCACCTTCAGCCCGCCCTCGGGCGTGCTCATCGCCTCGTCCAGGGTGCGGCGCATGTCGGCGACCTGGTAGCTGGGTACCTTGCGCAACCACTTCACCCCCACGCCGCGCAGCGCCGCCTCGATATCCAGCGTCAGGGGCTTGGCCGCCGGCTGCGAAGGCGAGGAAGGAATCGCCTGCGTGCCGGTCGCCGAGGTATAGCCGTTCTTGAGGATCACCAGCACGGAGTCCTGGCCGTTGTACATGGCATTGACGACGCCGCTGGTGAAGCCGTTGTGCCAGAACCCGCCGTCGCCCATCACGCTGACCACCCGCTTTTGCATCAGCGGCGCGATGCCGGACGAACTGGCCAGCCCCAGGCCATACCCCAGCACGGTGCTGCCGATGTTGAACGGCGCCAACGTGCCGAACGTGTGGCAGCCTATGTCGGCGCTCACGTGCAATGGCCCCAGCTGCTGCTGCGCCAGCTTGATCGCGGAAAACACCGGCCGCTCCGGGCAGCCGACGCAGAACCCCGGCGGACGGTTCGGCACCGGCTCGCCGAGCGCCTCGAGCGCCGCCCGCTTGTACCCTGTCAGCGCCCCGGCGGCCTGGTGCAACCGTTCGCCTTCGCGCGCCAGTCCGGCCTGCCGCAGGTAATCCGCCAGGCCGCGCAACATGACTTCGCCGGTGTACTCCCCCGCCAGCGGGAACACGTCCTTGCCATGCACGCGCGTGGCCGCGCCCGCCTTGCGCAACAGCGCGTTCAGCGCTTCTTCGATATAGTCCGGCTGGCCTTCCTCCACCACCAGCACCGCGTCCTTGCCCTGGCAAAAAGCCTGCAGCTCCTCCGGCACCAGCGGGTACACGACGTTGAGCACGTAGATGGGCACCTCGCTGGCGCCGAAGACGTCGGCCAGCCCCAGCTGCTGCAAGGCGCGGATGACGCCGTTGTACAGCCCGCCCGGCACGACCAGCCCGAGGTTCGCGCGCGCGCCGGGAAAATGCTCGTTCAACCGCGCCCGGCGTATGTGTTCCAGCGCCGCCGGCCAGCGCACCTGCACCTTCTGGCGTTCGTGCTCGTAGGTCGATGGCGGCAGGTTGATCTTGGCGTAGTCGAACTTGCCGTCGCGCAGTCCCAGGCGCGTCGATACCTGCGGCGCCACGTTGTCCTTGCACACGAAGCTGCCGTGCACGTGGCAGGCGCGGATGCGCAGCTGCATCATCACGGGCGTCTGGCTGGCTTCCGACAGCTCGAACGCCTGCTCCACCGCGTCGACGATCGACGTCAGGTTGGGGCGCGGGTCCATCAGCCAGATCTGCGACTTCATGGCGAAGGCGTGGGTGCGCTCCTGGATGATGCTGGAGCCGTCGCCGTAGTCTTCGCCCAGGATGATCAGCGCGCCGCCCGTCACGCCGGCCGACGCCAGGTTCGACAGCGCGTCCGACGCGACATTGGTGCCCACCGTGGATTTCCACGTAACCGCCCCGCGCACCGGGTAATGGATCGAGGCGCCCAGCATCGCCGCCGCGCCGGCCTCGGAGGCGCTGTTCTCGAAGTAGATGCCCAGTTCCTGCAGCAAGCCCTGCGCATCGCCCAGCACGTCGATCAGGTGCGACACCGGGGCGCCCTGGTAGCCGCCGATATAGCTGACGCCGGACTGCAGCAGCGCCTTGGTGACGGCCAGGATGCCCTCGCCGTGAAAAACCTGGCCAGCGCCCAGCGAGAGATTGCCGACCTCGCGCGCGAACGAACGTTCCATGCCTGCCTCCTGGACAACGCCGCGCCATAGGGCGACGCGGGCGCCGATGTAATGGGTATTGGGCGATAGTAGGAGGGGGCATACAATCCATACAATCGATGGACGGTATGTTTCATATCGAATCCATCTATACAACATCAATAACACGCTGGCGCGCCGCGCCAGGGAGACAAAGCGCATGGCAGCCTCGGCCCCTGACGCCGGCGGCGCGCACCGGCTCGACCTGAACCTAGTGCGCCTGATGGTGGCGGTATTCGAGACGGGCAGCGTCAGCCTGGCGGCCGAACGGCTGGCGCTGACCCAGCCCACGGTCAGCTACGGGCTCGCCAAGCTGCGCCAGTCATACGGCGACGCTCTGTTCGTGCGCGACGGCCGCGGCATGACACCCACTCCGCGCGCCGAGCAGATCTACGCCGCATTCCAGGAAGCGCTCGCCTGCATCGACAGCACCCAGGAACTGGCCGGCCCCTTCGTGCCGGCCAGCACGACGCGACGCTTCCGGGTCGCGATGTCGGATATCGGCGGACTGTGCTTCCTGCCGCCGCTGATGGCCCACCTGCGCCGCGTGGCGCCCCAGGCCAACCTGGAGGTGCTGCAGGTGCCGGTGGACACGCTGATCGAGCAACTGGCCTCGGGCAAGGCCGACGCCGCCGTCGGCAACCTGCCGATGCTGCACGACAAACTGCGCAACCGGCCGCTGTTTCGCGAACACTACGTCTGCCTGATGGCGCGCGGGCATGCGGCCGCGGCGCACGGCGAGCTATCGCTGGCCGCGTTCCTGGCCACGCCGCACGTGCTGGTATCGTCGCCCTTCTTCGCGCACCAGCGCATGGAAGAAACCCTGCGCGCCCAGGGCGTGCACCGCAAGATCGCGCTGCGCATCCCGCACTTCACGATCCTGCCCGGCCTGATCGCGCAAAGCGACCTGATCGCCATCCTGCCATCGCGGGTGGCGCGCGTGTTCGAATCCTACGGAGGCCTGCAGTCGCTGCCGCTGCCGGTGGCCATTCCGGAGTTCGAAGTATGCGTGCACACGCACGCCTACCATGCCGCCCAGCCCGCCGTGCACTGGTTCGCCGGGCAGATCGTATCGGCCTTGCAGGATCTCTGACCATCGTGAGCACCCTGTCCCAACTCGACATCGCCGCGCTGCGCCTGCTGATCGCCGTGGCCGACAGCGGCAGCATCAGCGCGGGCGCGGCGCGCAGCCATGTCTCCGTGGCCGCCGCCAGCAAGCGCATCAGCGACCTGGAAGCGCGGGTCGGCGTGGCCCTGTTGCTGCGGCACCGGCGCGGCGTCAAGCCCACCCCGGCGGGCGACATCTTCATCGCCCACGCACGCCGCATGGCGGGCCTGGCCGGCGCCATGGAAGAGGACTTGCGCGATTATGCGCATGGCGTCGAGGACCGCGTCCGCATCGTCGCCAACTCGGCCTGCATTGTGCAGTTCCTGCCGGAAGACCTCAACGGCTTCATGCAAGGCAACCCGCGCGTGCGCATCGATCTCGAAGAACACACCAGCCGCTCCGCCGTCGAAATGCTGCAGACCGACCGCGCCGACCTCGGCCTGTTCGACGGCGGCTATGCGGCAGGCAACGTGCACTGCCGCCCCTATCGCACCGATACGCTGGTGTGCGTCATGCACCCGCGGCACAGTCTGGCGCGCCACCGGCGCGCGCTGCGCTTCGAACAGACGCTGCAGCACGACCAGGTCGGCCTGTACCGGGGCACCGCCATCCTGACCCAGATGGAGCGCGCCGCCACCGAGGCCGGCCGCGCGCTGCGCCTGCGCATCCAGGTCACCAGCTTCGACGCCGTCTGCCGGATGGCCGAAAGCGGCATTGGCATCGGCATCGTGCCCGACCGCGTGGCGCAGCCCTACGTCGCGCTGGGCCGGCTGCACCAGGCGCGCCTGCGCGATGCCTGGGCCACGCGGCAGCTCATGCTCGGCTGGCCGCAGCAGCGCGAGCCGTCGCCGGGCACCCAGGGTCTGATCGCCCATCTGCTGGATGCCGCGGCGCGCTGATGCTTTCGGGTTTGTCGAAAGCTGCTTGAAAAAAACTCGATTGCCCGTCCGGCGTCGGCAAACCTATAACCGCAACCAGGCGGTGAGCGCCGATCCAGACACGGAGACAATCATGCAGCATGCAGCACCCGGCGCGCCCGCGCGCGACCTGACCATCGAGCGGGTCCAGGCCATCCCCCTGCACATCGAAGTCGCGATGCAAGTGCCGGGCGGCCAGAAGCGCAGCGCGCTGTCGTGTGTGCTGGTGCGCGTCGATACCGCGTGCGGGCTCACCGGCTGCGGCTTCACGGCGATCACCGAGGAAGAAGTGGTGGCCGCCGCCATCGACCATGTCGCGGCCGATGCGCTGGTCGGCGCGTCCGCGCTGGACACCGAGAAGCTGTGGGAACGCCTTTACTGGCTGCTGGCGCCGCGCGGGCAGAGCGGCTACGCCGCGCATGCCATGGCGGCCGTGGATATCGCGCTGTGGGATCTGAAAGCCCAGCGGCTCGGCCTGCCCCTGTGGCGGCTGCTGGGCGGCGCGCGGCCCGCCGTGCCGGTCTACGCCACCTTCGGCTTCAATTTCCTGGATCGCGACCAGCTTGCCGAGGCGGCCGCGCAATGGGTCGCGCGCGGTTTCTCGCGCCTGAAGATGACGGTCGGCAACCACGGCCTGCAGCGCCGCGACGAGCCGCGCCCGCTGTCCGACCTGATCCGGGAAGACGAGGCGCGCGTGCGCGCGGTGCGCCAACGCGTCGGCCCGCAGGTCGAGCTGTGCATCGACGCGAATTGCAGCCTGGACCCCTACCATGCGCGCATGCTGGCCGCGCGCCTGGCCGACTGCGACATCGCCTTCTTCGAAGAGCCGGTCACGCAGAACGACGCGCGCGCCCTGGCGGACCTGCGCCGGCGCGCGCCCATGCCGCTGGCGGGCGGCCAGAACGAAGGACAGGCCGCGCGCTTCGCCGACTTCTTCCACGAGCAGTCGCTCGACATCGTGCAGCCCAATGTCGCCATCACCGGCGGCTACACCCAATGCCTGCGCATTGCCGGCATGGCGCAGGCCTGCAATGTCGCCATCGCCAATGGCGGGGCCTGGCCGTTCCACAACATGCACCTGCATGCCGGCCTGGCGCACGGCGGCTTCATTGAATATCACACGGTCGCGGTGCAGGTCTGCGAGCAGATCTACACCGGCCTGCCGGCGCCGGATGCCGGGTGGCTGCCGCTGCCCGAAACGCCCGGCCTGGGTTTCGCGCCGGACTGGAGCGCGATCGCCGAGATCGCCAGGCGCCCGCTGTCGCGCGGGCACGGCAAGCACTAGGGCCGCAGGCCAGGCGTTTACCAACAATCCGCGCCATGACGCGGCAGGAGACAAGCATGCACCATACCCGCCCCCAAGGACCTTCCCGACGCCGCCGCCTGGTCGCCGCCCTCGCGCTGGCCGGCTGTGCGCCGCTGGCCGGCCTGCTCGCCGGCGCGCCGGCCCGCGCCGCCGACTGGCCGGCGCAGCAGCCGATCCGGCTGGTGGTGCCGGCCCCCGCGGGCGGCTCGCTGGACATCCTGTCCCGCCCGCTTGCCGCCAAGCTGGCGGGCATCCTGGGCCAGGCCGTGGTGGTCGAGAACCGGGGCGGCGCGGGCGGCATGGTGGGGGCCGACTATGTCTCCAAGGCGGCGCCGGACGGCTATACCTTCCTGATGGGAGCCATCCACCATGCCATCGGCGCCACCGTCAATCGGAACCTGGTGTTCGACCCCGCCAGGGAACTGGTCGGCGTGGCCAACATCGGCACCACGCCCAACGTGGCCATCGTCAACAACCGCCTGCCGGTGCGCACGCCCCAGGAGTTGGTGGCATGGCTGAAGCAGCGGGGCGACAAGGCCAACTACGCCACCGGCGGGCCCGGCACCCTGCAGCACCTGAGCATGGAATGGTTCAAGTCGCTGACCGGCGTGCAGGCCATGACCGTCCACTATCGGGGCAGTTCGCCGGCCATGAGCGACCTGCTCGGCGGCCAGGTCGACCTGATGTTCGAGACCATGCCGCTGGCCCTGGCGCAAACCCGCGCCGACGCGGTCCGCGCCATCGCCGTCACCAGCCGGGAGCGCTCGCCCGCCCTGCCCGACCTGCCCACCTTCAACGAAACCGTCGCCCCCGGCTTCGCGGTGTCGAGCTGGTACGGCGTGATGGCGCCCGCCGCCACGCCACGTCCCATCCTGGACCGCATGCACCAGGCCATCGAGCAGGCGCTGGCCATGCCGGACATCGTGCAGACCTGGCAGTCGGCCGGCGTGCAGCCCCAGCCCATGTCGCAGGCCGAATTCCAGGCCTTCTGGCTGGGCGAGATCGACCGCTGGGGCAAGATTGCCGACGAGCACGACATACGCATCGAATGACGCCGTGGCGCGGGCCCGCGCCATCGCCGCCCGGGCGCAGCCGGACGGCGCGCCCTCGGGGCGGTCGCGCTGATAACATGGCCCGGGTATTCCACTCCGACAATCTCCCGCCATGCTCCTGCCTGAACGTCGCGCCCACCCGCGCCTCCGCCTGGCCGCCCTGGCCCTCGGCACGGCGCTGGCGGCCGCCCCCGCGGCGGCGGCCGCCAGCGCCGACCGGCAGCCCGCCCCCTATCGCCCCATCAGCGCGCAGGAACTCTACGATGGCATCATGCAGGGCGGCCTCGCGTCATGGGTCGAGGACCCGGCGCAGCGCACCATGCTGTCGACCCTGATGGCCACCTCGTACATCCTCGGCATTGCCGACAGCGCCGCCGGCAAGCAATGGTGTCCGGCGTCCGGCCTGGACACCGAGGCCATGCCGGGACCCGTGCTCGACTACCTGGCCGACCTGCCCGAGGCGCGCCGGTCCGAGCCGGCGGCCGGCATCGTGGTCGAAGCGCTGGGCCGCGCCCACCCCTGCGCGCATTGAACTGTCGGCCACGCTGGCCAGGAAGCCGCGCCGGCGCCCCCACAGGCGCCACCCGGGTCAGTCCGCGGATTCGCCCGCCATGGCCAGGCTGGCCTGCCGGCCGGCCTCGACCACCAGCGGCACGATCTCTTTCACCCTGGCCAGCGTCAGGCGCGAAGCCGGCCCCGACAGGCCGATCGCCGCGACGGTGCGGCCGGTCGGATCGATGACCGGCGCCGCCAGCCCGCAGACGTCGTCGTGCCATTCGCCCCGGTTGCTGGCCCAGCCGCGCACGCGCGTGCGCCGGATGTCCTCGTCGAACTTGCGCGCAGCCGCTGCGGCATCGGCTTGGCCGGCGGCGGCCAGCTCGCGGTAGCGCGCCTGGGCGTGCTCGGGCAGGGTCGCGATCAGCATCTTGCCCGAGGCGGTCCGCACGCTCGGCGCCCGGCCGCCCACCTCGGTGTGCGACCGCACTTTCTCCAGGCTGTCGAGCTTGGCGATGAAGACGATATCGTCGCCTTCCAGCACCGAAAGCAGGATCGACTCATGCGTCAGTTGCTGCAACCGCGTCATGGCGGGCATGGACAACGACCGCACGTCGAGCCGCTCCACCAGCGGCACGCCCACCTGCCATAGCTTCAGGGTGGCCCGATAGGCGTTGCCCTCCTTCCTGACATAGCCCAGCTCGATCCACGTCTGCAGCAGCCGATGGACCATGCTGGGCACCATCGACAGCGCCTCGCCCAGGTCGGTGATGCCGGCCGTGCCGCCGTGCCTGGCCAGATATTCGAGCAATTGCATGCCCTTGACGAGCGTGTTGTTCATGCCGATAGCGTCCGCGAAGTCTGAAGAATCGATTGAGCAAGACGAATTATCGCCAAATCGGTTCCGGTCCATGGCCCACCCTGTCACGCAGGGTTGACGGTCTCGTTGAACGCACCTATCATTTCTACATATTAGATTTCATTTTCTATTATGTAGAAAACAAAACAGCCCGCAGTTCCCGGCAGCAAGTGATCCGCTTTGATAACCAGGCCGCGCGGCGCAAGCGCTGGCCAAATGGAGAGAGACATGGAAAGGATTGCTGTACAGAACTTCCCCGACCGCACCACCCTCATCACCATCAACCGGCCCGAACGGCGCAACGCTATCTGTTCGCAGACGGCGATCGAACTGCAGCAGGCCTTCCAGGCCTTCGATGCGTCCGAGCAGCGGGTGGCGGTGCTTACCGGGGCCGGCGACCAGGCCTTCAGCGCGGGCGCCGATGTGGCCGACGTGCCGGAACTCTGGCGCTGTGTGCCAACCGTCGGCGTCACCACCGAAAAGCCGATCATCGTGGCCGTCTCCGGCTGGTGCGTGGGCGGCGGGCTGACGCTGGCCATGATGGCCGACCTGGCCGTGGCGGCCGAAAATGCCAAGTTCTCCTACCCCGAAGCCAGGCTGGGCCTCACCCAGGGCATGATCGCCGGCCTGGCGGGCCGGATCCCCCACAAGCTCGCCATGGAAATGATGCTGCTGGCGCGGGTCTTCGATGCGCGGCGCGCCGCCGAGGCGGGGCTGGTCAACGAGGTCGTGCCCAACGGCCGCCATGTCGAGGCGGCGCTGGCGATGGCGCGCGACATGGCGCAGATGGCGCCGCTGGTGCTCAAGACCCTCAAGCGCGTCGTCACCACGGCCATCCTTCCGGTCGGTCCCACGGAACACTTCGGCCGCGCCAAGTACGCGATGGAAGCCGTGGCCGGCAGCGCCGACTGCGCCGAGGGCTTCGCGGCCCACAAGGAAAAGCGCGCGCCGGTCTTCCACGGCCATTGATCGCCCGCGGCATCAGCCGCGCCCCCGCCGTCCATCCCCATCCTGGAGGAGAGAGCCATGGCTCACCTGCTCAAGCAGTTGCTGTCCGCCTGCCTGCTGTTCCTCGCTGCACAATCGCCGGCCGCGCTGGCCGACACCTACCCGTCCCGTCCGATCAAGCTGGTGGTGCCGTTCCCGCCGGGCGGCACCTCCGACACCGTCGCCCGCGTGCTCGCCAAGGGCATGGGCGAACGGCTGGGACAGTCCGTGATCGTCTACAACCAGGGCGGCGGCGGCACCATTATCGGCACCGAGGCGGTGGCCCGCAGCGCGCCGGACGGCTACACCCTGCTCTGGATGACGACCCCGTTCGCCATCAATCACACGCTGTTCGCCAAGCGGCCCTACGACACGTTCGAGGACTTCATCCCGGTGGTCGACGTCATCTCGGTGCCGCTGGTATTGATCGTGCCGTCGAACTCGCCGGCCAAGACCCTCCAGGACCTGATCGCCATGGCGAAGAAGGCGCCCGGCAAAGTGGCCTATGGGTCTTCGGGGCCGGGCGGATCCCCGCACCTGGCCACCGCCATGTTCGCCAGCAAGGCCGGCCTGCAGCTCAACCACATTCCCTACAAGGGCAGCGCCCCGGCAGTCATGGACCTGGTCGCCGGCCAGACCGATTTCGTCATCGACACGCTGTTCCTCACCCGTCCGCAGATCGAGGCCGGCAAGGCGCGCGCGCTGGCGCAGACCGGGGCCGCGCGCTCCCCGCTGTTGCCCGATGTGCCGACGATGCGGGAAGCGGGCCTGGACGACTACGAGGCGAGCTCATGGCTGTCGCTGGCGGCGCCGGCCGGCACGCCGGAAACCATCGTGTCGCGGCTCAACGCGACCGCGAACGAGGTGCTGCAAGACGACGCCGTGCGCCGGTCGCTCGAAGACCAGGGGCTGGTCATCGCCGGCGGCAGTCCGGAGCGCGCCAGGACGCACCTGCGTGCGGAAGTCGAGCGCTGGGGCCAGGCCGTGCGCGATTCCGGCGCGACCATCAACTGAAGAGGGGAAACAGCATGTCTGATGCACAAGGGCCGGCGAGAAGCGGGCCGCTGACCGCGCTGCGCGTGCTCGACCTGGGCACCATGGTGGCCGGTCCGGTGGCCGCCACGCTGATGGGCGACTTCGGCGCCGACGTGATCAAGATCGAGCAGCCCGGCGTGGGCGACACCATCCGCGGGCTGGGGCCGTTCGTGAACGAGGAAGGCCTGTGGTGGACGGTGGAGGGCCGCAACAAGCGCTCCATCACCCTCGACCTGCGCCAGGAAGCCGGGCAGGACCTGCTCAAGCGCCTGGTGGCGGACGCCGACGTGCTGGTGGAGAACTTCCGCCCCGGCACGCTGGAGCGCTGGGGCCTGGATTATGAGGCGCTGGCGCGGGTGAACCCGGGCCTGGTGATGCTGAGCGTTTCGGGCTTCGGCCAGACCGGCCCGAACGCGCAGCGCGCGGGCTACGACCGCATCGCCCTGGCCTTCAGCGGCGTGATGGACATGACCGGCTTTCCCGATCGCCCGCCGGTGCGCGTGGGCGTCTCGGTGGCCGACTACAGCACCGCCACCATGGGCGCATTCGCGGTCATGATGGCGCTGTACCACCGCGACACCGGCGGCGGCCGTGGCCAGCACATCGACCTGGCCCTGTATGAGTCGATGTTCCGCTTCACCGACTCGATGTGCGCCGCCTACGACCGGCTCGGCATGGTGCGCAAGCGCACCGGCAATGTGCACCAGGCCGCGGCCCCGGGCAAGACTTTTCCCACCCGCGACGGCCGCTACATCATCCTGACGATCTCGGGCGACACGCTGTTCCGGCGCCTGATGCAGGCCATCGGCCGCCCCGACCTGGGCGAGGACCCCGGCCTGGCGACGCATGAACAGCGTTGGCGCCGCATCGAAGAACTCAACCAGATAGTGGAAGACTGGATCGCCGCGCGGCCGGTCGACGCGGTCGGCCAGGCGCTCGACCGCCATGGCATCCCGTTCTCGCTGGTGCTGTCGGTGGAAGATATCTTCCGCGACCCCCACTACGCGGCGCGCGGCAACCTGGTCACCACCCAGCACCCGCGCATGGGCCCGGTCACCATGCAGGGCATCGTGCCGCGCCTGTCCGGCACGCCGGGCGAGATTGCGTGCGCCGCGCCGTCGCTGGGCCAGCACAACGCCGAAGTCTATGGCGGGCTGCTCGGGCTGGACGACACCGCCCTGGCCGCCCTGCAAGAACGCGCCGTGATCTGACGAAGAGGAACAGACCATGCGCATACTCGATGGACTCAAAGTGCTGGAAGTCGCCTCGCTGGGGCCCGTCCCCTGGGGCGGCATGCTGCTGGCGGACATGGGCGCTTCGCTGATACGCGTGGACCGCCCCGACGGCGGCCCGGCCGGCGCCGACCGCGATCCGGTGCGGCGCGGACGCAGCGCCGTGCGCCTGGACCTCAAATCGGCGCAAGGGCGGGCCGGCTTCCTGCGGCTGGCCGCGCGCGCCGACGTGCTCATGGAGGGCATGCGGCCGGGCGTCATGGAAAGGCTCGGCGTGGGCCCCGGCCCGTGCCTGCAGGCCAACCCCCGGCTGGTCTACGCCCGCATGACCGGCTGGGGCCAGGCCGGCCCCCTGGCGCCGCGCGCGGGCCACGACATCAACTACATCGCCACCACCGGCGCGCTGCATGCCATCGGCACCGCGCAAGCGCCGGTCGTGCCGCTCAATCTGGTGGCCGACTACGGCGGCGGCGGCGCCTTCCTTGTCATGGGTATCCTGGCGGCGGTGCTGCAGGCCCGGCAATCCGGGCAAGGGCGCGTGCTGGACATCGCCATGATCGACGGCGTGGCCAGTCTCATGACCGCCGCATACGGCCGCCTGGCGAACGGCTCGTGGCAGGACCGGCGCGCCGCCAATGCCCTGGACGGCGGCGCCCCCTGGTACGGCGTCTACGAGACGCGCGACGGCAAGCACGTGGCGGTGGGCGCCGTCGAAGCGCCGTTCTACCAGGAGCTGCTCGAGAAACTCGCGCTCACCCACTTGCCGGACCGCGCCGACGCCGCGCACTGGCCGGCCATCCGCGCGGCCCTGGCGCAAGCTTTCGCCAGCCGCACCCGCGACGAATGGGCCGGTTACTTCGCCGACAGCGATGCCTGCGTGACGCCCGTGCTCTCGCTGCGCGAGGCCCCCGATCATCCCCACAATCGCGCGCGCGGCCTGTTCGCTTCCTGGCAGGGCGCGCCCACGCCGGCTCCCGCGCCGCGCACCGGCGACCTGCCGGCCGCCCTCTCGCCCCCCTCCCATACGGTGCCGCTCGAGCAGGCCCTGGAAACCTGGAAATGAAGGAGACAGCATGAAAGCGCCCCCCTTTGCCGCAGTGCTGCTGTACGCCCTGGCCCTGTGCGCGGCCGGCCCGGCCATGGCCGCCGATGCCTTTCCGGCCAAGCCGATCAAGTTCGTCATTCCCTATCCGCCCGGCGGCACCTCCGACACCCTGGGCCGGGTGGTCGCCGACGGCATGGCCAGGCGGCTGAGCCAGAGCGTCATTGTCGAGAACCGCCCCGGATCCGGCACCGTCATCGGCGCGGACCACCTCGCCAAGAGCGCGCCGGACGGCTACACCGTGCTGCTCACCAGCCCGGGCGTGGCCATCAACGCCGCCCTGCGCACGGACCTGCCGTACGACACCCGGCGCGACATCGAGCACATCTCCACCGTCGCCCAGCTGCCCATGGCGATTTTCGCGTCCGCGGGCAGCCGCTACGGCACGGTGGAAGACATCGTGGCGGCAGCCCGCAAAGCGCCCCGGGAGATCTCCTACGGCACGGCGGGCACCGGGTCCACCGGCCACCTCACCATGACCTTGATGGAACACCTGGCGGGCGTCGAGCTGCTGCACGTCCCGTTCCAAGGGTCCGCGCCATCCGTCAACGCGGCGGCCGGCAACCACGTCATGATGGCGGTCGACACGGTCTACCTCGGCAAGCCCATGGTGGATGCCGGCAAGCTGAAAGCCATCGTGGTGTTCGACGACCAGCGCTCGCCGCTCCTGCCCGACACGCCGACGGCGCAGGAAAGCGGGCTGCCGAAGCTCGTATCGACCGCCTGGTACGCCATCGCCGTCAAGCGCGGCACCCCCGCGGCCATCAACCAGAAAATCAACGCGGCCATCAACGCGACACTGGCCGAACCCAAGGTCGCGCAGACATTCCGGGAGATGGGGCTGCAGATCATCGCGGACAGCCCATCCCAGGCCGACGCGCATTTCGCGGGCGAGCTGCAAAAAATGCAGGATGCCGTGAAGCTGTCCGGCGTTTCCGCGCCCTAGCCGGCGGCCGTCACATGCGCGCGGCCTCGCCCGGCAGCCCGCGCGCATGCACCCCGGCCGCCACCACTGGCGACGCCAGCGACAACAATGCCTTCAGGTGCCGCGTCTCGTCGGTCGGGCTGCGTCCGAACAGGCGCTTGAATTCGCGGCTGAACTGCGAGGGACTCTCGTAGCCGACTTGTTCGCAGGCGCTGGCCGCGTTCATCCCCTGGCGGATCATCATCAGCCGCGCCTGGTGCAGGCGGATCGCCTTGATGTACTGGATGGGCGAAGTGGCCGTCACCGCCTTGAAATGCACGTGGAAGGCCGGCACGCTCAGGTTCGCCTCGCTGGCCAGCGTGGCCACGTCCAGCCCGCGATCGTACTGCGTGTGAATGCGCCGCAGCACCTTGGCGATGCGGCCGAAGCTGCCGCCCTGTTGCAGCGCCGCGCGCAGGCCGCCGCCCTGGTCGCCCGTCAGCACCCGGTAGGTGATCTCCCGGTAGATCGACGGCCCCAGCAAGCGCGCCTCGACGGGCGAACTCAGCGCCTCCAGCATGCGCAGCGCCAGTCCCAGCAGGGGCTCGGCCGGGCTGGCTTCGGTCTCGATGCTGAAAGGCAGCGGCACCGACAGCACCAGGTAATGCTGCGCGTCGTAGACATACATGGCGCCGCCATGAAAGCCGCGCTTGCGGCCCTGCACCACGATGACGATGCTGGGTTCGTAAAGCGCCTGGGTGCATGAGAGCGGGTGGTCCGACCGCATGAAGGTCACGCCGTCCAGCAGCGACTGGGTGTAGCCCTCGGCGGGCGCAAGATCCTTCAGCAGCGCGATCATGCGCGCCTGGCGCGGCGAGTGGGCAGGAGCGGCATGGGCCATGGGCGACATTCCCGGGATCAGTAGCTATAGGCCAGGAGCATAGCAATCCGGCCGCCGTTTTGGGAGGCGGCCAATAGTTTTGGGCAAGCATCCAATAAGAACAGGCCTTAACGGCGGCGGCGCCTGTCCTTAGCATGACTCCATGACGCGAGACCGGCGGCATACCGCCCCGGCAATCGTCCGCCCAGGAGAACCCGCAATGTCCCAAGCCACCGAAGCAAAAGTCATTCTTGTCACCGGCGCCAGCAGCGGCATCGGCGAAGCCACCGTCAAGCTGCTGGCCCGCCAGGGCCATCGACTGGTGATCGGCGCGCGCCGCACCGAGCGGCTGGCGGCGCTGGCCGAAACGCTGCGCGCGGCGGGCGGCCAGGTCGAATACCGCGCCGTCGACGTCACACAGCGCGCCGACGTGCAGGCCTTCGCCGATTTCGCGCTGCAGCTCCACGGCCGCATCGACGTCATCATCAACAACGCCGGGGTCATGCCGTTGTCGCCCATGGCCTCGCTGAAGGTCGACGAATGGGACCGCATGATCGACGTCAACATCCGCGGCGTGCTGCATGGCGTGGCCGCCGTGCTGCCTGCCATGCAGCGCCAGGGCAGCGGACAGATCATCAACATTTCCTCGATCGGCGGCCTCTACGTGGTGCCGACGGCGGCCGTGTACTGCGCCACCAAGTACGCCGTGCGCGCGATTTCCGACGGGCTGCGCCAGGAGAACGACAAGCTGCGCGTGACGTGCGTCTACCCCGGCGTGGTCGAATCGGAGCTGGCGGACACCATCACCGACCCGGCCGCCGCCCGCGCCATGGAAACCTACCGGCAGATCGCCCTGAAGCCCGAGGCCATCGCCGCGGCCATCGCGCACGTCATCGCCCAGCCCGCCGATGTGGACACGAGCGAGATCGTCGTGCGCCCGACCGCCAGCCAGTAATGACTTTCCGCCGTCCACGAGGAGCTGTGATGAACCGCCTGCATTCCGCCCTGGCCTGCCTGCTGCTGGCCGCCACCCCCTCCCTGTCACACGCCACCAGCACCGAAGCGCGCGCTCAGCGTGGCGCCGAAGTCATCCGCGCACTCAACAACGGCGAAGCACAGCCGACGCTGGAAGCCATGCGGCGCGAATTCCCGTTCCTGGCGGAAGCCACCGAAGCCTACGCGCTGGGCGACGTGTGGAGCCGTCCCGGGCTGGACAATCGCACCCGCCAGCTTGCCGCGGTAGCGGTGATGGCCGCGCTCGGCGAGACCGCCATGATGCGGGTGCACGCCGGCTACGCGCTGAACATCGGCGTGTCCGAGGACGAGCTGAAGGAGGCCATCTATCTGATCACGGTGCCGGTGGGGTTCCCGCGCGCCATCGCGGCATCGCAGGCGCTGGCGCAACTGTTCCAGCAGCGGCGCGCCGCCGCGGGCGGCTGACCGCCCCTCCGCCCGCGCTCAGGCCGGCACGGCGCGCGGGGCCAGCAGCGCCCCCGCGCCCGGCACGACCGGCTCCAGCCCCAGGTGGTCCAGCATGCGCCACACCGTGCAGACCGCGGTCGACACGACCGGCACGTCCATCCGGTCCTGCACCGCCTGGATGGCGGGCAGCGACGGCATCTGCACGCAGGCCGACAGCACCACGGCATCGACGCCGCGGGTATCAAGGGACTTCACATCCTCCACCAGCTGCATCGGGTCGCGCCGGCCGACCTCCAGGTTGTCGGCAATCTCGAAACACTTGGCATCCGCCACCTCGATGCCTTCGTGCTCGATGTAGGCCACCACCTGGTCGGTCAGCGGCCGCATATAGGGCGCCATCAGCGAGATCCGGCGCGCGCCGAGGCGGCGCAGGCCGTCGATGAGCGCGCCCGCCGACGTCATGACGGGCGCCTGGCAAAGGTTGGCGCGCGCCACCTCGCTCAGCTCGCGCTCCGTCTGGCGGTGATATCCCGGCCCCATGGCCATGATGGCCACCAGGCAGGCGGTGCTGATCACGTCCATGCGCGCGTCCGCCAGTTCGGCGGCGCAGCGCAGTCCCTCCCGGTTCATCGCCTCCAGCTCGGCGCGCGTCACTTTGTGCATGCGCATGCGGCTGCTGTGGAAGGTGAAGCGCTCCGGCCGGATCGCTTCCCGGGCGCGCAGCATGGCCGGAATCTCCGTCTCCATGGTGATGTTCGAACTGGGCACGATCTGGCCGATGCGATAGACGCGGCTCATGGCGGTTCCTTTGCGGTTCATTCCAGGGAAATACTGGCCTGCTTGACGATCCCGGCGAAGCGCGCCGAATCCTCCTCCTGCGCGCGCGCCACGGCGGCGGCGTCGGCGGCCCAGGCGTCGAAGCCGAAGGTCTCGAAACGCTGCCGCACGGACGGCGCCGCCAGCGCGGCCGTGATGTCGGCGTTCAGGCGCTTGACCACTTCCGGCGGCGTGCCCTTCGGCGCGAAAGCGGCCACCCAGGTCTTCAACTCGAAGCCGGCCGGCCCGCCCGCCTGCGCCACCGTGGGCACATCGGGGTACAGCGCCAGGCGCCTGGGGGCCGCCAGCGCCAGCAGCTTCACCCGCCCCGCCTGATACAGGTTCTGCACCGTGGCGGCTGTGCCGAACGCCCAGTCGACCTCGCCGTTGGCGACGGCGGTATACAGCTGCGGCAGCTCCTTGAAAGGCACGTGGGTCATGGAAGTCCCGGTATCCCGCTGGAACATGGTGGCGCCCACATGGGCCACGCTGCCCATGCCCCAAGTGCCGTAGGTCTGCCGCCCGGGGTCGCGGCGCGCGGCCTCGACCAGGTCGCCGACATCGCGCCACGGCGAATCGGCGGCCACCACAATGAAGAAATGGGTGGTATAGATGGGCGCCACCGCGATGAAGTCGCGCGAGGGGTCGAACGGCATCTTGCTGTACAGGTGCGGCTGCAGCGTCATGTGCGTGTTGTCCACCACCGCCACCGAATAGCCGTCGGGCGCCGACCGCTTGACCTCGCCGATGGCCAGCCAGCCGTTGGCGCCCGGCTTGTTCTCGACAATAAAGGGCTGGCGCCACGCCGCCGCCAATTGCTCGCCGATCATGCGGGTGACGGCGTCGGGGCCGCTGCCCACCGAGTACGGCAGCACGGCGCGCACGCTGCGGGCCGGGAAGTCGCTCGCCTGCGCGTGCGCCGCGCCGGCCAGGACGCCCAGGGCGAGCGTCGCCAGGATCAGGGTCTTTTTCATGTCTCCTCCATGCCTCATGGCTGGTTATCGGACGCTGTGTGCGTCTGCTTGTGCAACGGCCTCGCCGGACCGCTCCGGGTGCCGCGCCTCGTAGGCCGCGGTGAAGCCCGGATCGCGCTGGCGCAGGTCGTCGTGGCTGACCTGGCCGGTGCGCCGCATGTAGTCGTAGGCGAACGACACCGGGTCCAGGTGCATCTTGTCGGCGACGTTCTCATACCAATCCAGGCTGCGCGCCGCCGCGGCCTGGAAGCTGGCCGACGCCGGGCGGCGCCCCGCCTCGAACAGCGCGAAGGCGGCCGCCACGTCGTCGGGGTGCCGCGCCAGCCCTTGATGCAGGGCAATCGCATCCTGCATGGCCATGCGCGTGCCCGAGCCGAGCGAAAAGTGCACGGTGCGCAGGGCGTCGCCCAGCAGGACGATGTTGCGGTGCGACCAGGCCTCGTTGCGCACGATGTTCGCCTCGAACCACAACGACCGGTTCGTCAGCAGCTCATGGGCGCCCAGGTCGGCCCGGAACACATCGGCACAGTAGCGGCGGCTGGCCTCCTCGTCGGCCTCGTCCAGGCCGGCGCGGCGCCAGGTATCCGGGTCCACCTCCACCAGGAAGGTGCTCAACTCGGGGCTGTACTGATAGCTGTGCGCGATGAAGATGCCGTGCGGCGTTTCGCGGAAGATCAGCGACACCGGATGGAAGCGCTGGCGCGTGCCGTACCAGGCGAACTTGTTGCGGCGCCGCTCGAAGCTCGGGCGGAAGTGGTCGGCGAACTGCTTGCGCACCGCGCTGTTGCTGCCGTCGGCGGCGACCACCATGTCCACTTCGCCGGCCAGCCGCTCTACGTCCTCGATGCGGCGATCGTGGGCGATGCGCACGCCCGCGCGCAGGCACGCCTGCTCCAGCACTTCCAGCATGTCCAGGCGGGCGGTGCGCGAGAAATGGTTGCCCTGCACCTGTACCCGCGTGCCCCGGTGGACGATTTCCATATAGTCGCAGCGCTCGTGATGGGCCACGAATGTCTGGAAAAACTCCGGGTCCGCCTCGCGCAGGAACGCCAGCCCGATATCCGAGAACACCACGCCCCAGCCGTAAGTGGCCCCGCGCGGGTTCTGCTCGTAGACCTGGATGTCGTGGCGCGGGTTGTGCTTCTTGGCCAGCAACGCGAAGTACAGGCCGGCCGGGCCGGCCCCGATGACGGCGATCTTCATTGCATCGAACTCCTGGACAATGCCGCCTGCCCGCAGGCGGCCTGGTAGGCAAGCAGCGCGTCGCGCATGACAGGCGGCACCGGGATCGCCCGGCGTTCGCCGCGCGCCACGCAGATGGGCGTCAGCCGCGCGTCGAACGCCGGCTCGCCGCGCACGCTGCCGGCGATATGCAGCGTGTACGTCCGCTGGCCGATGTGCTCGACCGCGACGCTCATGTCGAACTCCTCGTCGGGCCACAGCGAGGCGCGGAAATCGAACGCCAGCGCCCGCGTCGGCGTGCCGAAGCCGTGCTCGTCCTTCAGCCGCTGCGGCGTGCCGCCCAGCAGCCGGCCATAGAAGAGCTCCGCGGCCGATATGACGTACTCGCCGAACATCACCGTGTAGACCACGCCGGCCGGATCGCAATCGCCCCACTTGACCCGGCGCCGGATCACGAACGGCGTTTCGCTGATGACATGCTCAGTGCTGATCATGATCGGCTCCCGCGGCCGCCCGGGCCTCCTGGTTGAGCATCTCGGCGATCATGGCGCGCAGCGCCGCCTTGTCGAGCTTGCCGACCTTGGTGACCGGGAACGCCTCGATGACCTCCACGCGCTCCGGGCACTTGTACTTGGCCAGCCCCTGGCCCACCAGGAACGCCAGCAGCTCCTGCACGGACGGCGCCGCGCGGCCCGGCCGCGGGATGACGAACACACAGCCCTTCTCGCCATAGAACGGGTCGGGCATCGCCACCAGCCGCGCCTCGGCGATTGCCGGATGCGCGCTGACCAGCGCCTCCACCTCTTCACAGCCGATCTTCTCGCCGCCGCGGTTGATGTTGTCGCGCAGCCGGCCTTCGAAGGTGTAATAGACCTCGCCCTGGTATTCGTGGGCGGTCATCATGTCGCCGGTGCGGTAGAAGCCGTCCGAGGTATAGGCCTCGGCGTTGGCGGCCGGCGCGTCGAAGAATCCCGGCAGGGTCGCCGGCCCGCGAAAACACAGCTCGCCCATCTGCCCCGGCGCCACCGGCTCTTCGGTGCCGGGCGCCAGCAGGCGGATCTCGTCCTGGGCGCACCCCGAGCGGCCCTGGGTGCGGTGCCGCACGTACGCCGGCGCCTCGGCCGGCGACCCCAGCAGCAAGCCTTCCGTGATGCCGAACAGGTTGGAACACGGCACCCGCAGATGCGCTTCCAGCCGGTCGGCCGCGCTCATGGTGGTGAACAGCCGCAGCGAGGACAAATCATGGCGCGCCAGGTCGGAATACGCCATCAGCTGCGGCGCGATGGGGCCGATCGATATCGCCCGGGTCACCCGCTGCTGCTCGATCAGCTCCAGCATGCGCGGGACATCGACCTTGGGCATGAACACCGCGGACAGCCCCATCAGGACGACCGGCATCAGCACGTAGACTTGCGCGGCGTTGTGCAGCAGCGGCAGCGCCCAGATGATGCGGTCATCCTCGCGCAGCCGGTAGCGGTCGGCGCACGCCCTGGCATGCGCCAGGTATTCGGCGTGAAACCGGGGGATGATCTTGGGCACGCCGGTGGTGCCGCCGGACAACTGGAACGCCAGCACGTCTTCGCAGCCCGGCCCGGCCTGGGCGAGCCGCTGGCGCGCCCGGTCCAGCGGCATCGCGTCGATGAGCGCCTGCATGGCGCGGCCGGCGGACGCCCCGCCGCGCGCCACCACCAGGTGCGCCAGCCGCTCGTGCCCGGCCATCATGCGGGCCGCGAAGCCCACCAGGTCGAAGGCGTTGAAATCGGCCTGCACGAAATAGCCGCGCGCGCCCGACTGGCGCGCCAGCTGGCCGATTTCCAGTTCGCGGTGCTGCGGCAGCGAACACACCGGCACGATGCCCGCCTTGTAGCACGCCAGCAGCGCGACGGCCGTCTCCAGCGTGGTGCCCATCTGGAAGATCGCCCGGTCGCCCGGGGCCAGGCCCATCTCCAGCAGGGCGGCCGCCAGCCGCTCGGTCTGCTCGTCCAGTTCCGCGAAGCTGGCGCTGCCTTCGTCGGTGATGATGGCCTGCCGCGCGCCGCAGCGCCGCGCCGTGGCGCGCAAGGCGTCCCCCACCGTCAGGCGCTGCCACGCGCCGCTGGCGAAATAGCCCCGCGCACGCTGTTCCGGGTGGTAGACCACGCCCTCTATGGGGTTGTGTATGTCCCGCATGTCTCTCTCCTCCATGCTCCGGACTCAGCCGGCCGCGGGCACGATGCGCACGCGGTCGCGGTCCAGCACGTCGATGGCGCCGCGGACGCCGCCGGTGAACAGCCCATACCAGACGGCGGGCTTGAGCCCCAGGGCCTTGCGGCGGAACTCCAGCGGGCCGTCGGCCTGGATGCAATCGAAATGCTCGCCCGCCACCACCGCGCAGTCGCCGCGCTGCGCCGCGTCGCGGACCAGCGGCGCGAACTCCGCCACGCGCGGCACGAAGATGCGCACGCCCGCGGCCGCCCCGTCCGGACGCGGCAGCCGCGTCTCCAGCAACGCCGCCTTGCGCGCCCAGATCTCGTCGATCTGCCGGATGCGGCCGCCCGCGGCGAGCGCCTCGTCTTCCGCCTGGATGGCGGCCCGCAGGGTCAGGTCCGCATCCAGCGCATCGATTTCGCCCAGCGGCCGCAGCTTGCGCGTGAACTCCACGAAATAGCCATTGGGATCGCGCACATAGATCGACTCGATCACCTCGTGGCGCGTCTCCACCGACACGTCCAGCCCCGCGTCCTCCAGCCGCTTCTTCCAGGCCTTCAATTCGTCCTCGTCGCGCACCAGCCAGGCGGTATGCGTCGCGTCGGCAACATGGTCCTCGGGCAAGGGCCGCATGCGGCTGCGCCCCTGCATGGCTGCGGGCTCTTCCGAACCCAGGTAGTAGAAGAAGGCGATGGTGCTGCCGTTACCGCTGTCAAAAAAGAAATGCAGGAAATCGGGATGTGTTTCCGGGCCCCAGCCGCGCGCCGAAATAACGTGCACCAGGGGCAGCCCCAGCACATCGCGGTAGAAGCTCACCGTTTCGCGCAGGCGCCAGGTCGGCCGCGCGGTGTGGTCGACCCCGTGCAGCCGGAGCGCGTCCGGGGCGTTGTGTAGCGTCGTCATGCGGAATCTCCGTCAGCCGTGAATCAAAGGAAGCGCTGGCGCAGCCAGGCGGCCAGTTCGCGCCCGGCGCGGTAGCGCCCGGGCTCTTCGCCTTCCTGCAGCGCGCGGCCGTGATGGTCGCCGCGGATGCGCAGGTGCTGCTTGTCGTGCGCCGCGATGGCGTCGTAGATGGCGCGCACATCGGCGGGGAAGCAGGCCTGGTCGCCGGTGTACTCGATGACCAGCGCCGGCTGGACGATGGCCGGCGCGGTGCGCGCCAGGCTGGCGTTCGACGCCAAGCCGGACCAGGTCGACAGCCAGCTCTCCGGCGTGCAGAAGCGCGCAAACCCCACCGCGCCGTAGTTCGAGGCGTACGGATCCCGGCCCCACAGCGAACCGGGATGGCGGTCGGACGGGTCCAGGCTCAGGTCCAGGCAGCGCAGGTCCGCATCGGTGCGCCAGATGGTGAGCACCGGGGTATGCGCGGCCTGGCGGCGCCGCGCCGCCGAGGTGTCGGCGCCGCTCTTGACCTGCTCGCGCGCGCCCAGCCGGGCCGCGATCAGCTCGCGCGCCCGCGCGTCCAGCCGCGCCACGCGCGCCTGCTGGCCGGCGCGATAGCGCGTCACGAAGTCCGGCGCGTAGCGCGCCTGTCCGCCCGGCCGATAGCCGTTGGCGGCATCCAGCGGGTCGAGTTCCGGGATCACCGACAAGGCGTCGCCCTCGTCCGCGACGGACGGGTCGATGCAATTCATCAGCAGCGCGCCCTGCCCCGGATGCGGCCCCACCAGCACGACGCCCTGAACCTGCGGCATGTCCAGCTCGCCCAGCCCGGTACGCTTGCCGCCCGGCGTGCGCGCGATGCGCTGCGCGCCGGGCAGCGCCGCCTGCTGCGCGTACAGCCCGTACAGTCCCGCTCCGCCCGAGTTGCCCAGCAGGACGATATTGCCGAACCCCTGCTCGCGCAGGAACGCCATGCCCGCCGTGACGTCGTGCAGCGCGATCTCGTGTTCCAGGCGCAGGTCGTTGCCGACCGAGCGGGCGCCCTGCGACCAGGCCGCGCAGCCGGCCGCCACGATGTCCGGAATCAGGTAATGGCACGCCATGAACTCGCGCGGGTGCATCACGCACACCACCGTGTCCGGCCGCTTGCCGGCCGGCAAGTACAGCGAGCCGGAAGTCGCGGCGCCATCGGCGGTGCGCAGCACCACGTTGCGGGTCGAGGTGCCCGCCGGCAGGTCACGGGGGTTCCAGTCGGTGTTCAGGAACCCCGCGGTAACCAGGCCTGAAGAATTGCCCGTTGCCACATTTCTCTCCTTTCCTGCGCTGCATCGCAGTGTGTTTTGTCGAATTAGACAAATTTTTGACTCTTACGTCAATTAAAGTTAATTAATTGACGAATCCGTCAATTCGCGGAAAATAATGGGGCAACCCGAGGACACCGCAACCGTGAACGACGTTTCGACCAAGGCCACCCTGAAAGGAGAGGCGCTGCGTAGCGCCATACTGGATGTGGCGGCCACCCTTTTCATCGAGCGGGGCACCGGCGGCACCAGCATGCAGGACATCGCCGAAGCGCTGGGGCTGAGCCGCACCGCGGTCTACTACTATTTCAAGAACAAGGAAGCCATCCAGCGCTCGCTGACCGAAGAGGTGCTCAGCGCCGCCCGCAAGCTGGCCGGCGACACCGTCGCCCGCGACGACCTGGATCCGGTGACGGCGCTGCGCGCCCTGGTCACCCAGCACGCCGAGCTGATCCTGTCGCGCCCGGCCGAATTCCGGGTGGCCGACCGCACCGAGGCCGACATGACGCCCAAGCAGCGCGCCTCGGTGCAAAGCGCGCGCCGCAATGTGCTGGACAACTTCAGCAGCGTCATCGAACGCGGCATCCGGGAAGGCCAGTTCCGCATGGTCGACCCGCACGTCGCGGCCTTCAGCCTGATCGGCATGTGCAACTGGTCGGCCTGGTGGTACAAGCCCAATGGCCGGCTCAGCCGCGCCGAGGTCGCCGGGATCATGGCCGACATGGCCGTCAATTCCCTGCTGCGCGACGCGGCCCGCCGGCCGCAGGCGCCCGACGTGCGGGAATCGCTGCGCCTGGTGCGCGAGGACCTGGCCTACCTGGAAAAACTGATCCTGCCCGACGCCAAGTAGCCCCGGGCCTCAGCCGCCGGCCACCCGCTTGTCGAGGATGCGGTCGATCAGCCCCCACGCCAGCGCTTCTTCCGCGCTCATGAACCGATCGCGGTCCAGCGTACGCTCGACCTCTTCGAGCGTGCGCCCGCAGTGCTCGGCATACAAGCGGATGACGCGCTGCTTGGTGCGCTGCATTTCCTCGGCCTGGATGAGGATATCCGACGCCTGCCCCTGCACGCCGCCCAGCGGCTGGTGCACATGCAGGCTGGCATTGGGCAGCGCCATGCGGTGCCCCGGCTCGCCCGCCATCAGCAGGAACGACCCCATCGAGCGCGCCGTGCCCATGCACAGCGTATGCACCGGCGACTGGATGAAGCGCATCGTGTCGTAGATGGCCAGGCCGCTGGTGATCACGCCGCCGGGCGAATTGATGTAGAGGTGGATCGGCTTGCCCGGATGCTCCGCCTCCAGGAACAGCAACTGCGCACATACCAGCGCCGCCACCGCGTCATTGACTTCGCCGTTCAAGAAGACGATGCGCTCGCGCAGCAGCCGCGAGTAAATATCGAAAGACCTTTCCCCGCGGCCGGACTGCTCCACCACCATGGGGACGAACTGCATCGATTCGCGCATGGGCGAACTCCCTTTTGCTGCATTGGCGATTGTGCGCCGGGCGTCAGGCGGCCAGCATGTACGGGCCGCTGTCGTTCGCGGCCGGAGCCGGCAGGCGCGCATCCGCCAGCGCGTGGATGATGCGCAGCACGGAGCCGCCCGCCTGGCCCGGGCGGACCTGGAAGGTCACCACGCTTTGCAGGTGCGGCGGCTCGACATCCCGCAGCCGGTAGCGGATTTCCTCGTCGCGCACCGACGACACCGGCTCGGCCTGCGCCAGGTCGCCCGCGGGCAGCCATTGTTCGCGCAGTTCGGGGATGCTGATGGCCCGCCAGACCTGCCCGGGCGGCGCGTCCAGCGCGTACTCGTACACCAGTTCGGCCGGCGCCTCGGTTGCTTGTTCGTTCATTGGTCCATGTCCTTCAGCAGCGCCTTCAGCTTGTCCACCCGCGCCGGCCAGTAGGCGCGGTACTTCGACAGCCAGCGGGCAATCAACAGCAAGCCGGCGGGATCCACCTGGTAGTTGACGAAGCGGCCCTGCCGTTGTTGGCGCACCAGGCCGGCCTTGCGCAGCACGGCAAGGTGCTGCGACATGGCGGACTGGCTGATCGTCATCCCCTCGCGCAGGGCGGTGGCATTCATGTCCCCGGCCGCCAGCTTGTCGAAGATGGCGCGGCGGGTCGGGTCGGACAATGCCTTGAAGATGTCGTTCTCGAGCATGCCGACACATTAGCAGACACTTATTTCATTGGCAAGCGGCGGCGACCCGCCCGGGCCACCCGCTCGTGCAAGGCTTCGTACAGCCACCACAGCCCGATGATCAGAAAACCAAGCATCCCGTCTTCCCCTTTATGAGTTTGTTGCCGCCTGGCGCCGGCGCCTGCCGCGCCGGCAAAGAAGAAGACCTCCCTTCGCAGGGAGGCCTAACGCCCGATGGGCGGGTCCGTTGTCGTTTTATTTATTGAAGTACTGGTCCAGCAGTTCGCCGGTACGGTCGGGGCGCTTCGGGTATCGCCTGGCTACGTAGGCCCTCAGCTCGTCCTCGGCGCTCGGCACTGAAAACGCGCCGCAGCGCATTCCGAGCAGCCGCTCGGCCTCTCGCAACGTGCGCTGCGCGCATAACTCTCCCGCGTTGACAGGGACATTTTCCATGTTCTTTTTCTGGTCGGAGCTTTCCATTTTTCTTGTCGGAGATCGGTTGGCAAAAAGGTTGGACAACATCGCGCCCGCACCGGTTATTGCTTCCGATGCGCGCGCACCACTTCAATATTGGCCCGCTGCTGCGGGGTGAACGACGCCAGGGCCTGGGGATCGGCGCTTCGCTCCACCGCCAGATACATGCCGGCGTGCAGCACGGCCAGCGTGGCGGCCACATACTGCTGGCTGGACAACCCCTGGCGCGCCAATGCGGCGCGCACCTCCGGACGGGCATCGAGCCGGCGCGCCAGGTCCTCGACCGACTCGGCGTCGTCGCCATCGTCATCGTCGTCGTCCGCGTCGTCGCCGGCGATCCGCATGGTGTCCAGCTCCGCCGTCACGGCGTCCAGGCGGTCAAGCAGGGCGGGCGTCAGGGCGAAGTGTTCCGGATCCGTGGCGGAAGCGGCCCGCGCCGCGCCCGCGGCCAGCGCCAGGGTCCAGCACAAGACCGCGACGACGAGCCGGGAGAAAAAGCTGCCAGCAAAAGACATAGTTGATCCCATTGAAGAAAACCGCATCGAGCGCCCGCAATCTACCCGGCGGCCATGCCCCGCGCCCCACCCTGGCGGGGTAGGTGTCGCAAATTGGTGACGATGACTCTCGCGCCATGCCGATATGGATAAAATCCGCATCATTGGCTGTTACGAATGGAAACCTAACCGGGGTAGCACCCATGTCCTCCCGCCGATCCGCGAGTCATGCGCTGGCCAGCCTGCATCAAATGACCTGCCTGGATACGGGCGGCCCGCAGCTGATCCAGCCCTTGCTGCAGACCATGCACCAACTGATCGGCTTCGAATCGGGGGGCTATTTCTATCCGGGCGGCGACGGCGAGCTGGAAGCGCACATGGAAGACCCCGGGGTCGCGGCCTCGGTGCCCGAGCACTTCGACCCGCGCATCCTGGACAGCGAAAACCGGATGTTCCACAACACCCTGCGCCAATCCAGCGACATTGCCCTGCATGAACACGGCCCCCGCACGCTGGGGCAAATGCTCAAGGGCAGCTATGCGGAGCTGCTGCGCAGCGACTACTACAACGTCGTCATGCGCCCGGCGTGCGTGGGCGACTGGCTGTGCCTGGCGTTGCGCACGCCGCAAGACCAGAACATCGGCATGCTGTTCTTGTTTCGTCCCGCCGGCGCGCGGCCTTTCCAGCCGGGCGAAATCGCGCTGCTGGCGCGTTTGGAAGCGCACCTGGCGCGCGCGCTGCAACCCGGCCAATCCGAGGCCGACGACCGCGACGTACAGCGCCAAGGCTTGTTGATCGCCACCCTCGACGGGCGGCCGTTGTGGATATGTCCCGAGGCCGAGGCGCTCATGCCGCTGGCGTTCGGCTGGCGCTGGCGACGCAGCGCCGAATTGCCGGCCGTCGTGCAAGCCCTGCTGCAGCGGCTCGCGCCGCGGCCGGGCGTGGTGCCGCCCCCGCCCCACCTGGACTGGTGCAACGCGCAAGGCCGGTTCTCGCTGCGGGCGGTGCGGCTGTCCGCGGCCCTGGGCCATGGCGAAGCGGTGGGCATCCACATCACACAGCGCATGGCGCGCGGCGTGCGGCTGATGTCGGCGCTGAACGCGCTGCGCCTGCCGCAACGCCAGTATGAGCTGGCCTACTGGCTGGCGCGCGGCCTGTCGGAATCGCAAATCGCGCAGCGCATGGGCATCAGCCTCAACACCGTGGTCTACCATCGCCGCCAGCTGTATAACCGGCTGGGCGCCGGCAACCGCATCGAACTATTGGCGCAATTGGGGCTGAACGGCCACGCCGCGCGCTGAGACGCGTCCAGCGGCCCACCCCGGCAAACCGCGCGTCAGCCCATGTGCGCGGTGGCCACCTCGCCGAAGCACCTGACGAAGGTGTCGATCCGCTCCGAATCCCCCTGGCCCGCGCGCGTAATGCAGTAATAGTCCACCGCCACGGCGGGCGCCACCGGCACCAGCCGGACTTGCCAGCGGTTGCTGGCCACGGCCGCGAACGACGGCACCACCGCCTGTCCCAGGCCGGCCTCGACCATGGCCAGCACCGTCTCCAGGTGCGTCACCACGCGCGCCGGCGCGTCGCCCTGCACCCCCAGGTGCTGGTTCACCAGCCGCTGGATCGGATTCTCGTCCGGCAAGGCAATCAGGCTGTCGCGGTCGATCTGCTGCCAGCGCACCGAGCGGCGCCGGTCGCCGGCCAGGCGCGGCACCGCCAGCGCCAGGCGCGCCGGGAACACCGTGCGCCGGCGGATCCCCGACACGCGCGTGAAAAACGCGCCGAACCCGGCATCCAGGTCGCCGCTTTCCACCCGCGCGGCGATCAGGCTGCGGTCCAGGTCCATTACCTCGACCCGCAGCTGCGGCGCCAGCTTGTGAAAGCGCTTCAACACTTCCGGGATTACGCTGCAGGCAATCAAGGGCGTGACGCCGACCCGCAGGCGGTCCCGTCCGCTTGCTCCCAGCGCGCCCAGTTGCGCCACCGCCGCGCCCAGGTCGTGCACCGCGCGCTGCGCCACCGGCAGCAGGGCCTGCCCGGCCGGCGTCAGCCGCACCGCGCGGGTCGTGCGTTCGAACAGCCGGCAATCGAGCTGGGTCTCCAGGTCGCGCACCATGGCGCTCAAGCCCGCTTGCGAAATATGCAGCTGTTCGGCCGCCTTGGTGAAACTGGCGTGCCGCGCCACCGCGAGGAACGCGCGCATCTGGCGGAAAGAAAAATTCATGGTCGGCGCGAGAGAAGATCGGAAAACCAGCAGCCCATATTAACAAGCAATGCTTGTCAATTGATCCAATATTGTTCTTTTACTTATTTAACGCGCTGCGTTGAAATAACCCATCGGCTCATCCGAGGCCGTCATTACCAAGACAGAAACAGGAGACGAGGCATGACCAACTTGCCCGCATTCGCCCTGGCGCGCCGCGCCGTGTTAGCGCTTACTGCCACCGCCGCACTGGCCCTGGGCCTGGCCGCTCCCGCGGCCGCCGCGGATTTCCCGACCAAGCCCATCACCCTGGTGGTGCCGTTCCCGCCGGGCGGCCCCACCGACACCAGCGCGCGCCTGTTCAGCACCGTCATGGCCGAGCGCCTGGGCCAGCCAGTCATCGTCGAGAACCGCGCCGGCGCCGGCGGCAGCGTCGGCACCGCCGCGGTCACGCGCGACCAGGCCGACGGCTACACCCTGCTGTGGGGCGGCACCAGCAGCATCGTGGTGGCGCCCGCGCTGTACACCAACCTGCAGTACGACCCGATCAAGTCGTTCACTCCCATCGGCATGGCCGTGCGCGGTCCGCTGATCCTGGTCAGCCGTCCCGAGCTGCCGGCCAAGGACCTGCGCCAGTTGCTGACCCACGCCAACAGCCACGACCTGAGCGTCGCCTCGGCCGGCACCGGCTCGATCGGCCACCTGACCGCCGAAATGTTCAAGGACCAGGCCGGCGCCAAGCTGTTGCACGTGCCCTACCGCGGCGGCGCGCCGGCCCTGACCGACGTCATGGGCGGCCAGGTCGACCTGCTGTTCGACACCGTCACGCTGCTGACGCCGCAGATCCGCGCCGGCAAGCTGCGCGCCTACGCCGTCACCGGCAGCCAGCGCTACAGCGGCCTGCCCGACGTGCCGACCGTATCGGAAGCGATCGGCAAGCCCTTCGAAGCCTATTCCTGGTTCGGCCTGCTGGCGCCCGCCGGCACCCCGGCCCCCGCCGTGCAGGCGCTCACCGACGCCCTGGCCGCCGCCGCCAAAGACCCCGAGGTCATCAAGCAACTGAGCGCCCAGGGCCTGGAACCCGTGGGCGGGACGCCGCAAGACTTCGCCCGCACCATCCGCGCCGACCTCGACAAGTGGACCGGCGTGGTCCGCAGCGCCGGCGTGAAGCCGCAATGACCGCACCCGCATCCGCAACACCAGAAGGACAAGCAATGCCCGACGACACCGCCAAACCCCAGATCCTGATCGCCGGCGCCGGCCTGGGCGGCCTGACCGCCGCGCTGGCCCTGCAAGCGCGCGGCTTCCGGGTCCGCGTGCTGGAGCAGGCCGCCCAGCTGCGGGAACTGGGCGCCGGCATCCAGCTCAGCGCCAACGCCAACCGGGTGCTGTACCGGCTGGGCCTGGGCGAGGCCCTGGAGCGTGTCGCCAGCCCGGCGGCCGGCAAGCGCATCCGCCTGTGGAACACCGGCCAGACCTGGCCGCTGTTCGACCTGGGCGGGCAATCCATCGAACGCTACGGCTACCCGTACCTGACCATCTACCGCGCCGACCTGCACCGCGTGCTGGCCGAGGCGGTGCTGGCGCGCGACCCGCAAGCCATCGAGCTGAACGCCCGGGTCGAAGCCGTGGCGCAAGACCCCGACGGGGTCACCGCCACCCTGGCCGACGGCAGCACCCGCCAGGCCGACATCCTGGTGGGCGCCGACGGCGTGCATTCGCGCGTGCGCGCCGCCCTGCACGGCCAGGACCAGGCCCGCTTCTCGGGCGCGCTGGCCTGGCGCGGCGTGATCCCGGCCGAAAAACTGCCGCCGCACCTGCGCGAGCCGTACGCGGTGAACTGGGTCGGCCCCGGCGCCCATGTCATCCACTACCCGCTGCGTCGCGGCGAACTGGTGAACTTCGTCGGCATCCTGGAACGGGACGACTGGCAAGTGGAATCCTGGACGCAGCAGGGCACCATCGCCGAATGCGCCGGCGATTTCGCCGGCTGGCATGACGATGTGCAGACGCTGATCCACGCGCTGGACACGCCATTCAAGTGGGCGCTGATGCTGCGCGAACCGCTGGCGCAATGGACGCAGGGGCGCATCACCCTGCTGGGCGACGCCTGCCACCCCACCCTGCCCATGCTGGCCTCGGGCGCGGCCATGGCGATCGAGGACGGCTATGTGCTGGCGCGCTGCCTCGCCGAGCTGCCCGGCGCGGCGGAGCGGGCGCTGGTGCGCTATCAGGAACTGCGTACCGAGCGCACGGCGCGAGTCGTGCGCGGCTCGGCGGAGAACGCCAAGCGCTTCCACAACCCGGAACTGGCCCACGCGGCCGGCGCGGCGGCCTATGTCGAGCGGGAATGGAGCGAAGAGCGGGTGCGTGAACGGTACGAGTGGCTGTTCACCTACGACGCGGATGCCGCGCAGGTAGCCTAGCGGCCCCATGCCGACGCGCCCGCCGGCAGCGGCGGGCCTTGCGGCCGGCCCGTGTCGGGGCCGGCCGAATGACCTGTTATTGCGCGCGCGGGGGGAAGCCGGCCTCGCGCAGCGCCGCGACGACCTCCGCCTCGGACGCCGAGGTTTGCACCTTGACCAGGCGGGCCGGCGGATCCGTGACCACGCTGGCGTCGGGATCGAGCAGCTGGATCGCCTTGGTCACGGTACGGGCGCAGCCGCCGCAGGTCATGTCGTCGAGATGGAACTGCATGGAAAACTCCTTGCTTGTGAAATGGCGCGGCAGCGAGATGCCTGCCGCGGTGGGAAGATCCAGCGGTATTTACAGCGGCGCCTGGAAGCGGCGCAGGCGCAATGCATTGCCCAGCACGAACACGCTCGACATGGCCATCGCGCCAGCCGCGAACACCGGCGACAGCAACACGCCCCAGCCCGGGTACAAGGCGCCGGCGGCCACTGGAATCAGCGCCGTGTTGTAGGCAAAGGCCCAGAACAGGTTCTGGCGAATATTGCCGAGGGTGGCCTTGGACAGCGCGATGGCATTCGGCACGCCCTGCAGGTTGCCCGACACCAGCACCACGTCGGCGGACTCCACCGCCACATCGGTGCCGGTGCCGATGGCCAGGCCCACGTCGGCCTCGGCCAGCGCCGGCGCGTCATTGATGCCGTCGCCCACGAACGCGACCTCGCCATGCGCCGCCTTGAGCCGGCGCACCGCCTCCACCTTGCCTGCCGGCAGGACCTCGGCCACTACCTCGTCGATGCCCAGCTGCCTGGCGATGGCCTGCGCGGTGCGGGCGTTGTCGCCGGTGATCATGGCCACCTTCAGGCCAAGCTCGTGCAGCGCCGCGATGGCGGCGGGCGTGCTCGGCTTGACCGGATCGGCCACCGCGATGATCGCCGCCAGCCGGCCGTCGATGGCGGCGTACAGCGGCGACTTGCCCTCGTTGGCCAGCCGCTCGGCCGTGCCGCCGAAATCGCCCACGTCCAAGCCCAACTGGCGCATATAGCGGTCCGCGCCCACTTCCACGCGCGCACCGCCCACCGTGGCACGCACGCCCATGCCCGTGACCGACTCGAAACCGCTCATCGCCGGCGGCGCAATGCCGCCTTGCTCCGCCGCCGCGACGATGGCGCGGGCAATCGGATGCTCCGAGCGCGATTCCACGGCAGCCACCTTCGCCAGCACCTCGCCGCGCTCGAAGCCCGGGGCGATCTCCAGGTCGGTCATCGCCGGGCGGCCTTCCGTCAGCGTGCCGGTCTTGTCCACCGCCACCACCCGCGCGTCTTTCAGCAACTGCAGCGCCTCGCCCTTGCGGAACAATACGCCCATCTCGGCGCCGCGCCCCGTGCCCACCATGATGGAGGTCGGCGTGGCCAGGCCCATGGCGCAGGGGCAGGCGATGATCAGCACCGCCACGGCATTGACCAGCGCAAAAGTCAGGGCCGGCGACGGCCCGAACACCAGCCAGGCCAGGAAAGTCAGCGCGGCGGCCAGCATCACCGCCGGCACGAACCACAGCGTCACCTTGTCCACCACCGCCTGGATCGGCAGCTTGGAGCCCTGCGCCTGCTCGACCAGGCGGATGATCTGCGCCAGCATGGTCTGCCCGCCCACGGCGGTGGCGCGCAGCGTCAGCGCCCCCTTCTGGTTGACCGTGCCGCCCACCACCGCGCTGCCGGCCGTCTTCTCGACGGGAATCGGCTCGCCCGTGATCATCGACTCGTCCACGAAGCTGCTGCCGTCGGTCACTTCGCCGTCGACCGGCACGCGCTCGCCAGGGCGGACTTCCACGATGTCGCCCAGCGTCACGTCATTGACCGGAATATCCACGATGCGCCCGTCGCGCGAGACGTGCGCCACCTTCGCCTGCAAGCCGACCAGGCGCTTGATGGCCTCGGAGGTGCGTCCCTTGGCGCGCGCCTCCAGATAGCGCCCCAGCAGGATCAGCGCCACGATGACAGCGGCCGCCTCGTAGTAGACATTCACCGTGCCGGCCGGCAGCAGTCCGGGGGCAAACGTCGCCACCAGCGAGTAGCCGAATGCGGCGGCCGTGCCGACCGCGACCAGCGAGTTCATGTCCGGGGCCAGGCGCGCCAGCGCGGGGAAGCCCTTCAGGTAGAAGCGCCGGCCGGGAATAGCCAGCACCAGCAAGGTCAGCGCGAACTGCAGGTACCAGCTCTGCCGCATGCCGATGGTATCCATGACCCACTCGTGCATGCCGGGAATCACGTGCGAACCCATTTCGAGCACGAACACCGGCAATGCCAGCACGGTGGCCAGGATCAGGTCCCGCTTCAGCCCGGCCCGCTCGGCGTCCTTCTTTTCCGCGGCCTGCTCCCCGGCCTGCGCGCCGGTATCGGTCGGACGGGCCTCGTAGCCGACCTTCTCGATGGCCGCCACCAGGTCTTGCACGGCGGCCACGCCGCGCACGGTAGCGCGTTCGGTGGCCAGGTTCACTGTGGCCTGCGCGACACCCGGCACCGCCTTGAGCGCCTTCTCGACGCGGCCCACGCAGGATGCGCAGGTCATGCCCCCGACCGCCAGCTCGACGGTGCTGGCGGGCACCTCGTAACCCACCTTCTCGATCGCCTGGATCAGCGCCTGCCGGTCCACCGGCCCGGCCGGGCGGATATCGGCGCGCTCGGTGGCCAGGTTGACCGACACGCTGCCCACGCCTTCGACCTTGGCCAGCGCGGCCTCGACCCGGCCCACGCAGCTGGCGCAGGTCATGCCTTCGATAGGCAGGCTGATCGTCGCCGCCGCGGCGCCGGCATTGCTGCTGCTCGGCATGTTCATGGCTTGCTTCCCATAGTGACATTCGACATGAGGGGAGCTTAAAGCTTGCCATGATGGGAAGGTCAAGCGCAGAAAGCGCGACTTGCGCCGGGATTGCCCGGGCGCAACGCCCACGTCTCGGCCCCTAATCCGCCCCCATTAACTTCAGGTCGGCCCAGAACGAAGCAGTACACTTCGCGCTTGCCCCGATTACCCGAGCCGCCAGATGCCCGACCTCGAAACGGTCCTCGTCGCAGCGCCGACATTCGTCGTCGCGTACACGGTCTTCGCCATGGTCGGATTCGGCACGACGCTCATCTCGGCTCCCATCGTGGCGCAAGTGGTGCCGCTGCCCACGCTGATCCCCGCCCAATCCCTCCTCGACCTCGCCGCCTCGGCCGGCAACGGCTTGAGACTAGGCTCGAAAGTGGCGAAAGCGGAAGTCTTGCGCCTGCTTCCGGCGATGATGCTAGGCCTGATTGCGGGCGCCTACCTGCTCATCATCGTTCCCTTGGCGGCGCTGATGGTGCTGCTCGGCGCATTCGTCGTCCTCTATGCCTTGCGCGGCATGTTGACACGGCCCCGGCGGCGGCCGCTGCGCCCCGGATGGGCGTGGTGGTATGGCTTTGCGGGCGGCATCTTAAGCGCCATGTTTGGCGCGGGCGCGTGGCTGTATGCCATCTACCTGACGCGCCGGATCGACGACCCCACCGCGATACGGGCAAGCCAGACCAGCCTGATCGCCATCAGCGCGGTCGTCCGGGTCGTGCTCTTTGCCGTGGCGGGCAAGTATTCCGACTGGCAAGTGGTCGGGCTTTCGCTGGTCCTGCTGCCGGCAATGGTGCTTGGCGTCTTCATCGGCAACAGGATCGCGCACAAACTGGACCGGACACGTTTTCTGCGCGCTCTTTATCTGGTTTTGCTGGGCACCGGCGGAGCGCTCCTGGTGCGCGGAGTCATCTCTGCTTGACACGGTTGCCTGCGGTTGACGAGGCAAGCATCGGGTTCATCGTTGGCGCATTACCACCCAAAGGACTTCCCATGAAATATCTCGGCTTGGCCTATTTCACCCCAGAAAAGTTCGCAGCGATGGAGCCAGATGACGTCAAGGAATTAGTGAGCCAATGTCCCGGCTTGGACGAGAAAATGCGCGCCACCGGCAAGGTCCTCGTTTCCGCGTCGCTTGGCGATCCCGACAGCTGGAAGACGCTGCGCCCGCGCAACGGCAAGACGCGCGTCACGGACGGACCTTACACCGAGTCGAAGGAAGTGGTGGGCGGCTTGTTCATTATTGAGGCGGACAGCCATGACGAGGCGCTGCGCATCGCATCCATGCACCCCGCCGCCACGCTGGGCGAAGCAGGCGGGTGGGCCGTCCAGCTGATCCCCATGGATTCCTACCTGGCCCGATAAGGATTCGGGCGCATTGCTCTTTCTTTCAGGAAAATCAATCTGAATTGATCGCCGCATATCAAGATTCACCCAATCGCATTGGGCACATCAATCATCATGATTCACAACAAGCGACAGTTTTTTATCTCGGGCGTGACATTGCTGATCGTGCTCGCCGCTGTATTGATTGCATCGCATTTTTTTGGTGAGCAAGGCCAGCCGCCGCTGGCTTCGACACAAGGGCAACTTTCTTGTGGCAGCGAGCAGTATTCCGAATACACCAAGAACATGATGCTGGCCGGAGAACTGACTATCGGCAGGCAGCCGCCGTCGGGCACGCGCCAGCAGCAGCAAGCCATGGTCGATGCTTTCGGCGCACTCACCCTGCCCAGGGACAAGACCGTCATTTCCGCTGGTCACCCGAAAACGGGCAAGGTGTATACCAAGGTATGCCAAGACGAAAAATGCACCATGAACGAGATGGCGGAGCCCGAGCAGGCCTGCTTGACCGAGAACTGGAGTGGTTGTCAGTATCTGGCGATGCAATTCAGAGAAAAACAGTACTGCTTCCTGACGCCCACGGATCGGTGACATGAGCGACACAGAATTTCCGTGGTCGCCCTACACCGCAATGGCCTGGGCCAGCTTCTGGATGGACAGCGGCGCGCAGCCCTCGGCATCGTTGCTGACCGTCACGTAGGCCGGCTGGCCCGCGCCCGTGATCCCGCGGATCGTACGCGCCAGCACCGTGCGGGTAGGAAGATCCTCGCTGAGAATGGCATTGAACGGATCGTGCTTTTTCTGCGCGTCGGCATAACCATACGCGCCGAAAATGCGGTTCAGGTTCCAGCGGCAGACCAGCGGCCCCGGCCATAGCGCGCGCAGCATCGGCAGTTGCTCTTCGATCGGCGACATCTTGCCATGCAGGCCCAGGCAGAACGTGGCCCCATGCGCCTTGAGTGTGTCGACCAGCGCCTGGACCAGTAGTTCAGGGTCCCGCACTTCCACCGCGACGATCACGGCGCCATGCCCGGACAAAGCCTCCCGGACAGCCGCCAGCATGCGGCCCAGCTTCTCAAACAGCGTTGCGGGGCGACTCAGCCACCCCCAGGGCAGAGGGCTCAACTGGAACACCAGAACGCCCAGCTTGGCGCCCAGGCCTTCGAGCGTCGGCCGCACGAATTCCTGAATGGCCAGCGACGGATCGAGAAAAACCGGGTTGGCCTCGCGCGACCTGCCTTCTTCGCCCCGCACCTGGGCGTCGGTAATGCTGGCGGGGCATTTGACGACGAAACGGAAGTCGTCATCGACCTGCCCCGCATAAACGGCATACTGGCTGGCCGTCAATGGGCGCCAGAAAGTGCGGTCCACACAAACCGTGCGCAACAGCGGATGCTGATGGTAGGCGCCAAGACCATGCTTGGACAGCACGCTCGAATCGTACTCGCCATCCCAGACCAGCCCTTCCCAGCCCGGGTATGACCAAGTAGAAACGCCGAAGCGCAACTGCGCCGGAAGCTGCCGCGCGAGCGCGCTCCACTCCTGCGCCGCAGGCGCGGGAAGCACCTTGGCCATGCTTCGAAGAACGGAAAAATCCGGATTCTCATGAGCGGCCGCATTGTTCGAGGAATCGGGCGGGGGCTGGAGAGGCACATCTCCGAAAAGATCGTCTTGCATACTTGTCGTACTGGCACGGAAGTAGGCTAAAGGGTACTTGAATAACACCGGCGGTCATGCGGCACACCATGTTGATGGGCCGAAAAATGTGCCGAGCTTGAGGTGTCAGGGGTGGATTTTCCCGATCCAAACGGCATCAGGAACAAAAACATCACTGCATTTCAGCCACTTGGGATGACTTCCCAAAGTGACGAGACGAGTGTGAAGCGCGAATTGGAGCGGGTGATGGGAATCGAACCCACGCTTGAGGCTTGGGAAGCCGCCGTTCTACCATTGAACTACACCCGCCTGGGTGTCGTACCGCGCCCCGGAGGGCGCGGCAGAGGATGAAATTATAGCCAGGTTTTTCCCCGGCCTTGGGCCGGCGCTCAGTTGCCCTTGATGCCGGCGGCTTTCACCACCTTGCCCCAGCGGTCGTATTCCGCCTTGGTGTACTCGGCCAGCTTGGCCGGCCCCATGAATTCCGCCTCGGCGCCCTGCTCGGCGGCCTTCTTGCGGAATTCCTCGGTCTTCATGATTTCCTCGATGGTGCCCGCCAGCTTGTCCACCACCGCCTTGGGCGTGCCGGCCGGCGCGTACATGGCGAACCACGACGACACCAGCAGGTCGGGGTAGCCGGCCTCGGCGGCGGTCGGCACGTCGGGCAGCGAATCCAGGCGCTTCGGCCCGGTGACCGCCAGGGCGCGCAGCTTGCCGGCGGCGATGTGGCCCAGCAGCGGCGGCGGCGTGGTGATGGTCATGTCCACCGCCCCGCCCAGCAGGTCGTTCAGCGCCGGGCCGGTGCCCTTGTAGGGAATGTGCTCGATCTTGATATCGGCCATCTGCTTCAGCAGTTCCGTGGCCACGTGCTGCAGCGCGCCGTTGCCGGACGAGGCGTAGTTGAGCTTGTCCGGGTTGGCCTTGGCGTAGGCGACTAGTTCCTTCAGGGATTTGACCGGCAGGTCGGGCCGCACCACGATCACTTGCGGGGCCGACAGGATGTTGGCCACCGGCGCGAAGTCCTTGATCGGGTCCCAGTCTTGCGGCGGCTGCACGTGCGGCGAGATGGCGTTGTAGCCGGAGTACTGCAGCAGCAGCGTGTAGCCATCGGGCGCGGCCTTGGCCACGGCGGAGGTGGCGATGCTGCCCGACGCCCCCGGCTTGTTGTCCACCACCACGGTCTGGCCCAGGGCCTGGCCCAGCGGCTGCGCGATCAGGCGCGCGGCCAGGTCGGTGGTGCCGCCGGGCGCGGCCGGCACCAGCAGGGTGATGGGGCGGTCGGGGTAGTCGGCCAGCGCGACGGCGGGGCCGGCGGCGACCGCCAGGGTGGCGGCGGCCAGGCAGGCGCGCAGCGGCTTGGTCAGGAACGGGATGCTCATGGGATAGGTCTCCTGGTGGATTGTTATGGGTAGAGAAAATGCCTGGGTACGATGCGGGTCAGGCGGGCCCGAAGCGTTCGGCCAGCCACGCGGGCGGCGCGTGGGTGGCCAGGCGATGGCCGGCGGCCAGCAGGGGGTTGGTCAATTCGCGCCGGACCAGGCCGGGCAGGCCGCGCACGATGGCCAGCAGCGGCTGCAGCGCGACGCCGGTCTGCACGCCCATACACTCGAACATGTGCACCAGCTCTTCGGTGTTGACGTTGCCGCTGGCGCCGGGCGCATAGGGACAGCCGCCCAGGCCGCCGGCGGCGGCATCGTAGCGGGTGACGCCGGTCTGCCAGGCGGCGACGGCGTTGGCCAGGGCCATGCCGCGGGTGTTGTGCAGGTGCACGGTCAGGGGCATGGCGGGCAATTCGCGCGCCATGCGCTCGCACAGTGCGGCGACCTGGGTGGGGTAGGCCATGCCGGTGGTGTCGCACAAAGTGATGCCGGCGGCGCCGGCTTCGGCCAGCTGGTGGGCCAGGCGCAGCACCTGGTCGGCTGGCACGTCGCCGTCGAATGGGCAGCCGAACGCGGTGGACAGCGAAACATTGCTGGGCACGCCGGCGGCCTGGGCAGCCTGCAGCACGGCGCCGAGTTCGGCCAGCGACTGTTCGCGGGTCATGCGCAGGTTGGCGCGGTTGTGGGTCTCGCTGCTGGACATGACCAGGTTCAGCTCGTCGACGCCGACTTCCAGGGCGCGTTCCAGGCCGCGGATGTTGGGCACCAGGGCGGTGTAGACGACGCCGCCGCGCCGGCGGATGCGGCGCATCACTTCCTGGGCGTCGGCCAGCGCCGGAATGGCCTTGGGCGAGGTGAAGCTGGTGACCTCGATGCGCGCGAAGCCGCAGTCGGACAAGGCGTCGACGAAGGCGACTTTGTCGTCGGTGGGAACTTGGGCTTTTTCGATCTGCAGGCCGTCGCGCGGGCCGACTTCGTTGATCTCGATGCGGGCGGGTCCGGTGTTCATGCGATGACTCCACGGGCGCGCAACTGCGCGCGTTGGGCTTCGGTCAGGCCGGCTTCGGCCAGCACGGCGTCGGTGTGTTCGCCCAGCGTGGGCGCGCGCTCGCGGATAGCGCCGGGGTTGTCGGACAGCAGCGGGAACACGGCCGGCATCTCGACGCGCACGCCGCTGGCGCCCTGGATTTCGGCGATGGCGTTGCGGGCGCGGTAGTGCGGGTCGCGGGCGATATCGGCCACGCTGTAGATGCGGCCGCTGGGCACGCCCGCCTCGCGCATGGCGTCCAGCACTGCGTCGATGGAGCGCTGCGAGGTCCAGGCGCCGATGGCGGCGTCGATCTCGGCCACGCGCGCGGCGCGGCCGTCGTTGTGGGCCAGGGCGGGATCGCGGCCCAGGTCGTCGCGGCCGATGCAGGACATCAGGCGCTGGTAGATGGCGTCGCCGTTGCCGGCGATGAGCACATAACCGTCCTGGCAGGGGTAGGCATTGGACGGGGCGATGCCGGGCAGCGAGGCGCCGGCCGGCTCGCGCACGGCGCCGAAGGCGGTGTATTCCGGCAGCAGGCTTTCGGTCAGGTTGAACAGGCTTTCATACAGGGCGGCGTCGATCACCTGCCCCACGCCGCCGCGCGCGTCGCGCTGGTACAGGGCCAGCAGCACGCCCAGCGCGCCGTGCAGGCCGGCGATGGTGTCGCCCAGCGACAAACCTGCGCGCACCGGGGCGCGGCCGGGTTCGCCGTTCAGGTAGCGCAGCCCGGCCATGGCTTCGCCGATGGCGGCGAAGCCCGGTTCGCGCGCCTTGGGCCCGGTCTGGCCGTAACCAGAGACGCGCAGCATGATCAGGCGCGGGTTGAGGGCGTGCAGGGTTTCCCAGGACAAGCCCCATTTCTCCATGGTACCGGGGCGGAAGTTCTCGATCAGCACGTCGGCCTGCGCGGCCAGGGTGCGGATGATGTCCTGCCCCTCTTCCTGGCGCAGGTCCACGCACACCGACTGCTTGTTGCGCGATTGCGCTTCCCACCAGACGGAGGTGCCTTCGTGCAGCAGGCGCCATTTGCGCAAGGGGTCGCCCAGGCCGGGCGGCTCGATCTTGACGACTTGCGCGCCGAAGTCCGCCAGGGTCTTGGCGGCGAACGGGCCGGCGATCAATTGGCCGAGTTCCAGCACGCGTATGCCGGCGAGAATCTGCCCTGCCATGCCTCCTCCAGACATCCATAGAGTTTCGAGGTCTGGCAGTGTGCGCGCATCCGCCGCGCGCGGGAATGGCATTTATGGGAAACGGGGGTTTCCCAAACGCGAAAGCCCGGTGCTATTCGGTGCCGGACTGGGCGCTGCGCAGGTGCGCCAGCAGCAGGCGCGCGGCCACGGTCAGGGTGTCGGCGTCGCGCACGCCCAGCAGCAGCCAGCGGCGCGCCCAGTCGTCGGCCAGCGGGATCAGGCGGATCGGCATCGAGCGCGCGTGCGGCTCGGCGGCGATGCGCGGCAGGATGCCCACGCCGCCGGTGGCGACCGCCATGCGGCAGATGGCGTCGAAGCTGCGCACCTGGATGCGCAGGCGCATCTGCTTGCCCAGCCGCGCGCTTTCTTCGTTGAGCCGCGAGGCCAGCGAGGTGGACGGCGGCAGGCTGACATAGGCGTAGTCCAGGGTGTCGGCGAAGGCGACCCGGGACAGATTGGCCAGCGGGTGGCGCTGCGGCGCGATCACCACCAGCTCGTCCAGGCGGTACGGCACGGTCTGCAGGCCGGACGCCGGGGTGCGGTCGGCGAATACGCCGATGTCGGCGCGGTTCTCCAGCACGGCGGTGACGATGTCGGTGCTGTTCTGCTCTTCCAGGTCGATGCGCACCGCCGGGTGCTCGTCCATGAAGGCGGCCAGGTCCTCGGGCAGGAACTGGGTCAGCGACGAGGTGTTGGCGGCGATGCGCACCTGGCCGCGCACGCCCTGGGCGAAGTCGGACAGCGTGCCCGCCATCAGTTCCACTTCCTGCAGCACGCGCTGGGCATGGGCCAGGCAGGCCTGGCCGGCGTCGGTCAGTTCGACGCCGGCGCTGTTGCGGTACAGCAGCGGCGTGCCCAGCGCGGCCTCCAGGTCGGAAATGCGCTTGCTGGCCGCGCCGACGGCCAGGTGCGACTGGCGCGCGCCGGCCGAAATGCTGCCGGCCCGGGCAACCGCGACGAACAGCGCCAGGGTGGTCAGGTCGATGCGGGCGAAATTCATGCGGCAGATGCTACCCCACAACCGGGCGGCGGGGCAGCGCGGGAAACGTCGGCGCCGGGGCGGCCGCCGGCACCCTGGGGATACGCGGCGCCCGTCCAGCCCACTACAATCCGCCTTATGAATACGAACACCCCCGAATCCCCGGGCGGCGCCCAGGCGCCCGCCCCCCTGTCGGACGCGACCCGCGCGGCCCTGGCCCCGGCCGGGCAGGCGCCGCACAGCCCCGGCGCCACGCACATCCGCAGTTTCGTCCACCGCCGCGGCCATATCACCCAGGGCCAGCGCGAGGCGCTGGAACAGTTGCTGGGCAAATGGTCGATTCCCTACGCCGACCGCCGCCTCGACCTGGCCGCCGCCTTCGGCCGCGCGGCCCCCACCGTGCTGGAAATCGGCTTCGGCATGGGCGAGACCACCCAGCAGATCGCGCAGGCGCGGCCCGGCGACAATTTCCTGGGGGTCGAGGTCTTCAATGCCGGGGTGGGCGCCATGCTGCGCCGGATCGAAGACAACGGCCTCGAGAACGTGCGCATCATCCAGCACGACGCGGTCGAAGTGGTGCGCGACATGATCGCGCCCGACTCCCTGGCGGGCGTGCACGTGTATTTCCCGGACCCCTGGCCCAAGAAACGGCACCACAAGCGGCGCCTGATCCAGCCGCCCTTCGTGGCGTTGCTGGCCAGCCGCATCGCGCCGGGCGGCTACCTGCACTGCGCCACCGACTGGCAGGAATACGCGGCGCAGATGCTCGAGGTCCTCAGCGCCGAGCCGCTGCTGCGCAATACCGTGGCCGACTACGCGCCGCGCCCCGATTACCGTCCGCAAACCAAGTTCGAGACGCGCGGCCTGCGCCTGGGCCACGGCGTGTGGGACCTCATCTTCAAGAGGATCGCGTAGCCATGCTGTACCCCGCCATCGAGCCTTACCGCCACGGCATGCTGGATACCGGCGACGGCCACCAGGTCTATTGGGAACTGTGCGGCAACCCGGACGGCAAGCCGGCGGTGTTCCTGCATGGCGGTCCGGGCAGCGGCTGCTCGCCGGTGCATCGCCAGTTGTTCAACCCGCAGCGCTATAACGTGCTGCTGTTCGACCAGCGCGGCTGCGGCCGCTCCACTCCGCACGCCAGCCTGGACAACAACACGACCTGGCACCTGGTGGCGGACATCGAACGGCTGCGCGCCGAAATCATGGGCGCGCAACGGTGGCTGGTATTCGGCGGCTCGTGGGGCTCGACGCTGGCGCTGGCCTATGCGCAGACGCACCCCGGCCACGTCAGCGAGCTGGTGCTGCGCGGCATCTTCGGCCTGCGCCGCGCCGAATTGCAGTGGTTCTACCAGGACGGCGCGTCGTGGCTGTTCCCCGACCACTGGGAAGCCTACCTGGCGCCGATCCCGCCGGAAGAGCGCGGCGACATGATCGCCGCCTACCACCGGCGCCTGACCGGCCCGGACCCGGCCGAGCAACTGCGCGCCGCCAAGGCCTGGAGCAAATGGGAAGACAGCACCATCACGCTGCTGCCCAGCCCGCGCCACCAGCAAAGCCATGCCGCCGACCGCGCCGCGCTGGCCTTCGCCCGCATCGAGAATCACTACTTTGTCCATGGCGGCTTCATGGAAGAAGGCCAGCTGATCCGCGACGCCCATAAACTGCACGGCATTCCCGGCACCATCGTGCAGGGCCGCTACGATGTCTGCACGCCGGTGCGCACCGCCTGGGACCTGCACCGCGCCTGGCCGCAGGCGCAGTTCCACCTGGTGCCGGACGCCGGCCACGCCTTCGACGAGCCCGGCACGCTGGCCCGCCTCATCGAGGCCACCGACGGCTATGCGACGCAATAGATCAGACAGAGAACCATCATGCACATCACCCTGAACGGAGACGCGCGGGAGTTTCCGCTGGACACCACTATCGCCGAACTGCTCGATACCCTGGGCTACGCCGGCAAGCGCATCGCGGTCGAGCGCAACGGCGAAATCGTGCCCAAGAGCCAGCACGGCGCGACCGTGCTGCGCGACGGCGACCAGGTCGAGATCGTGGTGGCGGTGGGCGGCGGCTGAACCGGCGCCACAACACATTGTGAAATTTATCAACGGTGCGCTACCCATGCGCCCCGCGCGCTTGTATAAGCCGTTGCGCGTAGTACCCTGACGCCTGGTTTGCCGCCGGCCCGCGCCGCAACTCGCGCCGCAGGCCGGTTTCACCCACCGGAGTCCTGCATGCCGCTCAAAGTCCTGACCGGAGACACTTCCGGCCTGTCCTTCGGCTCACTGTTACTGCGCATCGTCTGGTTCACCGGCCGGGCCACCGGCGCGGCCGCCGAACGCATCGCCGGCCATGCCTGGGTGGCCGAGCGCATCCGCTTCCTGCGCGCCTGGCGCGCCAACCCCAAGGGCGTCGGCGCCATCTGGCCCTCCAGCCCGCGCCTGGCGGCCGCCATCACCCGCGGCATCGAGCCGGAAGCCGGCCCCTGCCTCGAACTGGGCGCCGGCACCGGCGCCTTCACGCGCGCGCTGGTGGCGCGCGGGCTCGACCCCGCGCAACTGGCCCTGGTGGAAATGGACTCCCAGTTCGCCCAGCAATTGCGGCGCGATTTCCCCGGCGCGCAAGTGCACCAGATCGACGCCGCCCGGCTGGCCGGGCGCCCGCTGTTCGAGTCAGGCCTGGCGGGCGGCGCGGTATGCGGCCTGCCCTTGCTGAACATGCCGGTCAAGCAGCAGATCGGCATCCTGCGCGGCACCTTCTCGCAACTGTGCCCGGACGGCGCGGTGTACCTGTTCACCTATGGCCCGCGCTGCCCGGTGCCGCGCCGCGTGCTCGACCGCCTCGGCCTGCGCGCCCGGCGCACCGAAACGGTGCTGGCCAATGTGCCGCCCGCCCACGTGTGGAAACTGACGCGCCGCAGCGCGGCGGGCACGCTCCACACCCGCGCATAAATAGCTTGTTACACCTTGCCTGCCGCGCGCGGCGGCGCGTGACGCATATTCGGCCCATAATCAGCCTGCAGTATGCGTATACGCGGCATCTTCTGCGTTCTCGTGCTTAACGTTTCTTAACAGCCAAAGGAAATACCATGGGTCTGCTCAGCTTTATCAAAGACGTCGGCGAAAAACTGTTTGGTGCCAGCGAAGCCCAGGCGGCATCCGTTGATGAACTGAAGAAAGAACTCGACAAGCATGGCCTGAATGCCGAAGGCCTGGAAATCAAGGTCGACGGCGACAAGGTCACCGTGTCCGGCCAGGCCGCCTCCACCGAAGAGGCCGAGAAAATCGCGCTGGCGCTGGGCAACACGGTCGGCGTGGCGCAGGTGGACAACCAGCTCACCGCCAAGCAGGCCGCGCCGGAAGCGCAGATGTACACGGTGCAGAAGGGCGACAACCTGTGGAAGATCGCCGAGGCGCACTACGGCAAGGGCCAGGGCGCCAAGCACACGGTCATTTTCGAGGCCAACAAGCCCATGCTGACGCACCCGGACAAGATCTACCCGGGCCAGGTGCTGCGCATTCCGCCGCTGAACTGAACCGCACAAACCGGCAAGCCCCGCAGTATTTGCCGGTTTGCCTCGGGGCGGGCCTTCCCCGTCCGCCCCGACCGACTCGGCCAGGCCAATCAGGCGCCTGGCCGTTTTTTTGCCGGCCGCCGTCGAAGGCCCAGGTGTCAGGCTCCGAAGGTGCCTGACACCCTGTGTGCCTGGACTCTCTCAGTCGTACGGGGTCAGTGCTTCACCACCCGCTGCGCGGCCGCCGCAACGGGAACGCGGAGGTGTCTAACACCCGCAGGGTGTCAGACACCTGGACACCTCGGCGCCCGCCAGGATCAGCGCAGGCCGCCGAAGCGCCCCAGGCCCTTCATGCCGCCCATGGCGCGCATCATCTTCGACATGCCGCCCTTCTTCATTTGCTTCATCATGCCCTGCATCTGCTCGAACTGGTTCAGCAGGCGGTTGACTTCCTGCACGGGCACGCCCGAGCCTGCGGCGATGCGGCGCTTGCGCGAGGCCTTGATCAGTTCGGGCTTGGCGCGCTCGGCCGGCGTCATGGCGTTCAGGATGCCTTCGGTGCGGCGCAATTGCTTTTCCGCCTGGCCGCCCTGCAGCTGGCCGGCCGCCTGCTGGAACTGCGCGGGCAGTTTTTCCAGCAGCGAGCCCATGTCGCCCAGCTTCTTGACCTGGCCCAGCTGCTCGCGGAAGTCGTTCAGGTCGAACTTGCTGCCCGACTTGAGCTTGGTGGCCAGCTTCTGCGCTTCGGCGATGTCGATGTTCTTCTGCGCCTGCTCGACCAGCGACACGATGTCGCCCATGCCCAGCACCCGCTGCGCCATGCGGTCGGGGTGGAACGGCTCGAGCCCGTCCAGCTTTTCGGAGACCCCGACGAACTTCAGCGGCTTGCCGGTCACGTGGCGCACCGACAGCGCCGCGCCGCCGCGTGCGTCGCCGTCCAGCTTGGTCAGCACCACCCCGGTCAGCGGCAGCGCGTCGGCGAAGGCGCGCGCGGTGTTGACCGCGTCCTGGCCCTGCATGGCGTCGACCACGAACAGGGTCTCGACCGGGTGGACCAGGTCGTACAGGGCGCGGATCTCGCGCATCATGGCCTCGTCCACGCCCAGGCGGCCGGCCGTATCCAGGATGAGCACGTCGTAGTGATGGCGGCGCGCGTGGTCGACCGCGTTGCGGGCGATGTCTTCCGGCTTCTGGCTGGGGTCGGACGGCAGGAAGTCGATGCCGGCCTGCGCCGCCACGGTCTTGAGCTGTTCGATGGCGGCCGGGCGGTAGACGTCGGCGCTGACGGTCAGCACCTTCTTCTTGCCGGTGTTGCGGCCGTTCTGCACGTGCTGGCCCTGGGCCAGCCAGCGGCCCAGCTTGCCGGTGGTGGTGGTCTTGCCGGCGCCCTGCAGGCCGGCCATCAGGATCACGGCGGGCGGCTGCACGGCCAGCGACAGTTCCCCGGCGCCCTGGCCCAGGTCGCCGCCCATCAGGGCGGTCAGTTCCTTGTGGACCACGCCGACCAGCGCCTGGCCGGGGCTGAGGCTGCCGGCCACTTCTTCGCCCAGCGCCTTTTCCTTGACGCGCGCCACGAAGTCGCGCACCACCGGCAGCGCCACGTCGGCCTCGAGCAGCGCCATGCGCACTTCGCGCAGCATTTCCTGCGTGTTGGCCTCGGTCAGGCGGGCTTCGCCGCGCAGCGTCTTCACGACGCGCGACAAACGTTGAGTCAGGTTATCGAGCATGAGAGGCGTTTCCGCTTACACTAGTTGATTGAACGGTGGCCCGGGCAGGCGGCTTTTTGTGCCTGCCGGCGAATAGCGCCCTGCGGCCCCATCCAGACAACGGTTTTTATGTCATTAGGCATTGTATTTCACGCCGTGGCCGCCCTGGCCTACGCCGTGCTCGCGGCGGCGCTGTGGCGGCGCCTGCGGGGCGCGGGCAGCGTCGAAAAAACGGGCCGTATTGCCCGGGCCTGCCTGCTGGGCGCCCTGGTGCTGCACGGCATCGGCCTGCAGCAATCCATGCTCGGCGGCGGCAATCTGTTCATCGGCTGGGCCCTGGCCCTGTCGGCCGCGGTCTGGCTCGGCATGGTGGTGTTCTGGCTGGAAAGCCTGCTGGTGCGCATCGACGGCCTGCAACTGCTGCTGGTGCCGGCCGCCACGCTGGTCTGCGCCATGGCGGCGCTGTTTCCCGACGGCCAGCTGGTGCCGCACGCCGACAACACCTGGCTGCGCCTGCACCTGCTGATCGCCCTGGCGGCCTATGCGCTCATCACCGTGGCGGCGCTGCACGCCCTGCTGATGGCGCTGCTCGACCGCCACCTGCACCGCCCGCTCGACGCGCCGGCCGAGCGCAGCATCGTCAGCCGCGTGCTCGACGCCCAGCCGCCGCTGCTGGTCCAGGAACGGCTGCTGTTCCGCGTCATCTGGATCGGCTTCGTGGTGCTGACCGCGGCCGTGGCGTCGGGCTCGATCGCCTCCATGCAGCTCACCGGCAAGGTGCTGCCGTTCGACCACAAGACCGTATTCACCCTTTTGTCATGGCTGACCTTCGGCGTGCTGCTGCTCGGCCGCCACATCCGCGGCTGGCGCGGCCGCGTGGCGCTGCGCTGGACGCTCACCGGGTTCGCCTTCCTGATCCTGGCCTATACCGGCAGCCGGTTCGTGCTGGAAGTCATTCTTCATCGGAGCTGAAGTGGGCAAGCTGCTGATCTGGGTCGTCATCATCCTGGTGGCCATGCTGGTGCTGCGCATCGTCGCGGCGCGGGCCGCCGCCAAGCGCAATGCTCCCCCGCCGCAACCGCCCGCGCGCCAGCCGGGCGGCCAGCCGGCCGAGTCGATGGTGCGCTGCGCCCATTGCGGCATTCACCTGCCGCGCTCGGAAGCGATCATGCTCGAGGGCAAGGTGTGGTGCAGCCGCGACCACGCCCGCCTGGGCGAGCGCTGACCCGGCGCGAGCCCGGCACGGCCGGCCCGGAGGGGGGCCGCCGGCAAGGCGGGCATAATGAGGGTTATGCTTCCCCATTCGATGAGCCGCATCCATGTTCCTACAGCTTGATCGACACGGGTGGCTGGCGCCCGCGCCGGGTGTGCGCCTCCTCCCTTCGCCCAATTGCGATGCCCGCCCCGCCGGCCTGCCGGTTTCCCTCCTGGTGATCCACAACATCAGCCTGCCGCCCGGCGAATTCGGCGGGCCGCACGTGGCCGGCCTGTTCCTCAACCGGCTCGACTACGGCGCCCACCCCTGGCTGGAACGCCTGCGCGGGCTGCGCGTGTCGGCGCATTTTTTCGTGCGCCGCGACGGCACCATCGTGCAGTTCGTGTCCACCGAGGCGCGCGCCTGGCATGCCGGCGTCTCGCGCTTCGGCGCGCGCGAGCGCTGCAACGATTTTTCGCTGGGCATCGAGTTGGAAGGCACCGATACGCTGCCCTACACCGACGCGCAGTACACTGCCCTGGCCAAGCTGGCCCGCGTGCTGCGCGCGCGCTATCCGCTGCGCGCCGCGTGGGGCCACCAGCACATCGCGCCCGGCCGCAAGACGGACCCGGGCCCGGCTTTCAATTGGGCGCGCTTCGGCCGCGCGGCCGGATTCCCCCGGCGCATGCTCGCGCCCTGCTGACCAAGGAACCATCATGCTGAAGATCTGGGGACGCCTGAGTTCGGTGAACGTGCAGAAAGTCGTCTGGGCGGTGCGCGAACTGGCGCTGCCGCACACGCTGACGCAAGTCGGCGGCCAGTACGGCGGCCTGGACACGCCCGAATACGGCAAGATGAATCCCAACCGCAAGGTGCCCGTCATCGACGACGGCGGCCTGGTGCTGTGGGAATCGAACGCCATCGTGCGCTATCTGGCCGCGCGCTACGGCGAAGGCTCGCTGTGGCCCACCGATGTGGCGCTGCGCGCCCACGCCGACCGCTGGATGGACTGGACCGCCACCGAATGGCAGCCGGCCATCGCGCCGGCCTTCCTGGGCCTGGTCCGCACGCCCGAGGCGCAGCGCGACGCGGCCGCCATCGAGGCCTCGGCGCGCAAGGCCAATGCGCTGGCCCTCATGCTGGAAGACGCCCTACAGCAGCGCGAATTCATCGCCGGCGCCCACTTGACCATGGGCGACGTGGTGCTGGGCTGCGTGGCGCACCGCTGGCTGGGCACGCCCATCGAACGCCCCGCCACCCCGGCCCTGTCGGCCTGGTACCGTCGGCTGATGATGCGCCCGGCCACCCAGGGCGTGCTGACCCTGCCGCTGGCCTGACGCGCGGCCCGGCCGGCGCCGTTCAGGCGCGCGTTGCCGGACGCCAGCCCAGTTCCGCCGAGATCGCCGCCGCCACTTGCTTGACGGTGGGCGTCAGTTCGCCCATGCGTTCCAGCGACAGGTACGGCACCGTGCTGGACACGCTCAGCGCCGCCACGATGGCGCCGCCCGCATCGCGGATCGGCGCGGCCACGCAGCGGATCGACGGTTCGTTGTCTTCCAGGTCGTAGGCATAGCCGTGCGCGGCGTAGTCGCGCATGCGGTCGCGGAACGCCTCCCAACCCTGCCCCGCCCCCGCCGCGCGCGGCGACACCGGCGCCCCCACGCGCTGCAGGCGGCGCCAGTCGGACTCGTCCAGGTCCAGCAGCAGCGCCTTGCCGACGCCCGTGGCGGCAAGCGGCATGCGATGCCCCACGCGCGAGCGCATCTCCAGCCCCTTCTTGCCGGGGATTTTCTCCAGGTACAGCACTTCGTCGCCGTCGCGCACGGCCAGGTGGATCGTGTCGCCCGTCAGTTCCGCCAGCCCGTGCAGGTGCGGCCGCGCCAGCGCGGCCAGCGGGAACGCCTCGCGCGCCTGGAAGCCCAGCTCGATCAGCTTCGGCCCCAGCGCATAGCCCACCCCCGCCACGACGCGCAGATAGCGCTCCTGCACCAGGCTGCTGGCCAGCCGGTGCGTGGTGCTGCGCGCCACGCCGATGCGGGCGCAGATCTCGCGCAGGTCGCGCGCCCCGTCGGCCACCGCCTGCACGATCGCCAGCCCGCGCATCAAGGTCTGGGTGCCGGTGGGAGCGGCGGAAGCGGTCGAATCGGAAGCGGTAGGAGTGGGCATCGCGGAAATCTGCAAAACGGACGAGCGTGGCCGCCAGGGCGGCAAGCCCGCAAGGATACCGGACCGTGCCGGATTGCGCTGAGTTTATCCCTATATATGGGATTAAGTTCTATATTTTGAGATTTTTTCGCGATTCTTCTAGAATTTCCGGCATGCCGCCGGCCGCCAGCCGCGGCCACCCGATGACGACAAGGCAGCCGCCGCGCGCGGCCGCCACACGACGAGACAGCTTCATGCCTACCCATCCGCCCGGCCGCGCGGCCCTGATCGCGCTGGATTGGGGCACCTCCTCGCTGCGCGCCTATCTCCTGGACCAGGACGGCCAGACGCTGGAAACCCGCCGCCTGCCGTGGGGCATCATGCACCTGCCCCAAGCCGCGCCGCATGAGCCGGCGGCGCGCGGTTTCGAACTGGCATTCGAGCAGGCTTGCGGCGACTGGCTGCGCGCCGCGCCGGACCTGCCCGTCATTGCCTGCGGCATGGTCGGCAGCGCCCAGGGCTGGCGCGAGGCCGCCTACCTGGAAGTGCCCACCGAACTGCCGCGCATCGCCACCCGGCTCACGCTGGTCGAGCGGCCCGGCGCCACGCCGGTGCACATCGTGCCGGGCCTGATCCAGCGCCACGGCCTGGCCAACGTGATCCGCGGCGAAGAGACCCAGGTGTACGGCGTGCTGGCGCAACAGCCCGACCTGGCCGATGACGTGCTGATCGGCCTGCCCGGCACGCACTCCAAATGGGTGGCCGTGCGGCGCGGCCGCGTCACGCATTTCGACACCTTCATGACCGGCGAGGTCTACGCCGCCCTGCGCAGCCACACCATCCTGGGCCGCACCATGGCCGCCGACGCGCCGTCCGACCCGGCCGCCTTCGCGCGCGGGCTGCGCGTGGCCGGCGAGCCGGCCGGCCGCGCCGGCGTGCTGTCCACCATCTTCAGTGCGCGCGCGCTCGGCCTGGCCGGCGAACTGGCCCCGGCGGCCCAGCCCGACTACCTGTCGGGCCTGCTGATCGGCCACGAAATCGCCGCCCTGGCCGAGCTGCTGCGCCACAGCGGCGGCCAGCCGCGCATCGTGCTGTGCGGCGACGCCGAACTGTGCCAGCGCTACGACGCCGCGCTGCGCCACTACGGGCTCGACGCGCCGGCGCTGGCCCGCCACGCCACGGAGCGCGGCCTCTATCACCTGGCCCGCGATGCCGGCCTGGTGGCCGCCGCACCCGCACAACCCGCCAAGGAACCCTCATGAACGCTTCCGCCCTGCAAACCGCCATGGCCCGCTGCGGCCTGATCGCCATCCTGCGCGGCATCCGTCCCGCCGAAGCGGTCGCCGTCGGCCAGGCCCTGTACCAGGCGGGTTTCCGGCTCATCGAAGTGCCGCTGAACTCGCCCGAGCCGCTGGACAGCATCGCCGCGCTGCGCCAGGCGCTGCCGGACGACTGCCTGGTCGGCGCCGGCACCGTGACCGACCCCGCCGACTGCGCCCGCATCGCGGCCGCCGGCGGGCAGCTCGTCGTCATGCCGCACAGCGATGCCGCCGTGATCCGCGCGGCCAAGGCCGCCGGCCTGGCCTGCTGCCCGGGCGTGGCCACGCCCACCGAGGCTTACGCCGCGCTGGCGGCCGGCGCCGACGTGCTCAAGATGTTCCCGGCCGAACAACTGGGCTCGGCGGTGCTCAAGGCATGGCGGGCGGTGTTGCGCCCGCCCGTGGCGCTGGTGCCGGTGGGCGGCATCGTGCCCGACAGCATCGCCGCCTACGCCCAGGCCGGCGCCAGCGGCTTCGGCCTGGGCTCGGCCCTGTACAAGCCGGGCGACGCCGCCGCCAGCGTCGCCGCCCGCGCCCAATCCTTCATCGCCGCCTGGCGAGCCGCCTATCCCGCAAAGGAAAACCAAGCATGAAGATCACCAAGCTCACTACCTACGTCGTGCCGCCGCGCTGGCTGTTCCTGAAAATCGAAACCGACGCCGGCGTGGTCGGCTGGGGCGAGCCCGTGGTGGAAGGCCGCGCCCATTCCGTGGCGGCCGCCGTCGAGGAACTGTCGGACTACCTGGTCGGCAAGGACCCGCGCAACATCGAGGACCACTGGACCGTGCTGTACCGCGGCGGCTTCTACCGCGGCGGCGCCATCCACATGAGCGCGCTGGCCGGCATCGACCAGGCGCTGTGGGACATCAAGGGCAAGGACCTCGGCGTGCCCGTGTCGCAGCTGCTGGGCGGCAATGTGCGCGACCGCATCCGCGTGTACTCGTGGATCGGCGGCGACCGGCCGGCCGACACCGCCGCCGCGGCCAAGGCGGCGGTCGAACGCGGCTTCACCGCCGTCAAGATGAACGGCACCGAAGAGCTGCAATTCATCGACTCGTTCGACAAGGTCGAGAAATGCCTTGAGAACGTGGCGGCGGTGCGCGACGCGGTCGGCCCCAACGTGGGCATCGGCGTGGACTTCCACGGCCGCGTGCACAAGCCCATGGCCAAGGTGCTGATCAAGGAACTGGCGCCCTACCGGCTGATGTTCATCGAGGAGCCCGTGCTCAGCGAACACTACGAGGCCCTCAAGGAACTGGCGCCGCTGTCGTCCACACCGATCGCGCTGGGCGAGCGGCTGTTCTCGCGCTGGGACTTCAAGCGCGTGCTGGCCGAGGGCTATGTGGACATCATCCAGCCCGATCCTTCGCACGCCGGCGGCATCACCGAGACCCGCAAGATCGCCGCCATGGCCGAGGCCTACGACGTCGCCCTGGCGCTGCACTGCCCGCTCGGCCCGATCGCGCTGGCGACCTGCCTGCAGATCGACGCCGGCTGCTACAACGCCTTCATCCAGGAACAGAGCCTGGGCATCCACTACAACGCCGACAACGACCTGCTCGACTACGTCAGCAACCGCGAGGCGTTCGCCTACCAGGACGGCATGGTGGCCATCCCGCAGGGTCCCGGCCTGGGCATCGAAGTCAATGAAGACTACGTGCGCGAACGCGCCGCGGTGGGCCACCGCTGGCGCAACCCGATCTGGCGCCACGCCGACGGCAGCTTCGCCGAATGGTAGGCCCGCCGGACCGCCCCTAGACCAACGATCCCTGTCCGCGCCGGCCGACGCCAGGCCGCGCGCGCCGCCAAGAGCCCGAGGAGACTTTCGTGCCGACCGCCAACACCGCCACCCTGGGCGCCGCGCAGCCCACGCGCAGCCGCTACCTGATCATGGTGATGCTGTTCATCACCGTCGTCATCAACTATCTGGACCGCAGCAACCTGTCGATCGCCGCGCCGGCGCTCAAGGACGAGTTCGGCCTGGACACCGTCCACGAAGGGCTGATCCTGTCGGCCTTCGGCTGGACCTACGCCGCCATGCAGATCCCGGGCGGCTGGCTGGTCGACCGCGTGTCGCCGCGCGTGCTGTACGCGCTGGCCCTGATCCTGTGGTCGGCCGCGACCTTCTTCATGGGCTTCGCCGGCAGCTTCGTGCTGCTGTTCGTGCTGCGCCTGGCCGTCGGCGCGCTCGAGGCGCCGGCCTACCCGATCAACAACCGCGTGGTCACCACCTGGTTCCCGGAACGCGAGCGCGCCACCGCCATCGGCTTCTATACCTCCGGCCAGTTCGTGGGGCTGGCCTTCCTGACGCCGGTGCTGGCCTGGCTGCAGCACCACTACGGCTGGCACATGGTGTTCGTCAGCACCGGCCTGCTGGGCATCGTATGGGGCGTGGTGTGGTTCCTGGTGTACCGCGAGCCGCGCGAGTTCAAGGGCGCCAACGAGGCCGAGATCGAGCTCATCCGCCAGGGCGGCGGCGTGGTCGACCTGGAGCGCCGCGTCACCGAGAAAAAAACGCCGTTCCGCTGGAGCGACCTGGGCCTGGTGATGTCGCGCCGCAAGCTGTGGGGCGTGTACCTGGGCCAGTTCTGCCTGACCTCGACGCTGTGGTTCTTCCTGACCTGGTTCCCCACCTACCTGGTGAAATACCGCGGCATGGACTTCATCAAGTCCGGCTTCCTGGCCTCGGTGCCGTTCCTGGCCGCCTTCATCGGCGTGCTGTGCTCGGGCGTGCTGTCCGACTTCCTGATCCGCCGCGGCGCCACCGTCGGCATGGCGCGCAAGCTGCCCATCATCCTGGGCCTGCTGATCTCCACCGCGATGATCGGCGCCAACTTCACCGACTCGACCGCCTGGGTCATCTTCTTCCTGGCCGTGGCGTTCTTCGGCAACGGCCTGGCGTCCATCACCTGGTCGCTGGTGTCCACCCTGGCGCCGGTGCGCCTGCTCGGCCTGACCGGCGGGATGTTCAACTTCGTGGGCAATTTGTCGTCGATCTGCACGCCCATCGTGATCGGCTTCCTGGTCACCCAGGACAGCTTCGCGCCCGCCATCATCTACGTATCGTCGCTGGCCCTGCTGGGCGCGCTGTCGTACATCCTGCTGGTGGGCAAGGTCGAGCGCATCGAGGCCTGAACGGCAACGGCCGCCGGCTAGCCGAGCCGCCCCAGCAAAGCCATCAGCTGGCGGCGCTCGGCCGCGCTCAGGCCGGCGCTGATGCGCCGGTCGTGCGCCAGCACGGCCTCGGTGATCGCCGCATGGGCGCGCCGGCCCGCCGGCGTCAGGACCAGCGCGTAGGCCCGCTTGTCGGCCACCGCCTCGTGGCGGGCCACATAGCCCAGGTCCTGCAACTGGTTCACCAGTTGCACCGCGCCCGACCGGGCGATCCCCAGGATGCGCGCCAGGTCGGTCAGCTTCAGGTCGGCATTGGCGGCGATCAGCGTCAAGGCCGAGAAGCGCTGCGGCGTGATGTCCCAAGGCTCCAGCGCGGCCAGGAAGTCCTCGTAGATCAGGATCTGCGCGCGCCGGATCGCATAGCCCACCAGCTCGTCGAGCGCGCCGTACTCGACCCCGGCGACGTGCGGGTCGAAACGTTCGCCGCGCGCCTGCGGGCGGCGCGGCCGGGACGATCGGGCTTGGGGCATGGCAACGGCTGCAATTCAAGGGGACTACACACTACCCCAGACCCGCCCGCCGCGCCACCCGCCCCGGGTTAGTCCCAGTGTGGCCGACCCGGCGATTTTGTTATGGTGCATAACAAAATCGATAAAGCTGGAGAGAGACCATGGACATCGTGATCGCCGGCGCGGGCATCGGCGGCCTCGCCCTGGCATTGCTGCTGCACCAGCGCGGCATCGCCTGCCGCGTCTACGAAAGCGCCCAGGAACTGCGGCCGCTGGGGGTCGGCATCAACCTGCTGCCGCACGCCGTCAACGAGCTGGAGCAGCTCGGCCTGCTCGATGCGCTGGCGCGGCGCGCCATCCCGACTTCGGCGCTGCACTACTACAACAAATTCGGCCAACCCATCTGGCGCGAGCCGCGCGGCCTGGCGGCCGGCTACCCGCTGCCGCAGTTCTCCATCCATCGCGGCGAGTTCCAGATGCTGCTGGCCGATACCGTGCGCGCGCGGCTGGGCCCGGACGCCATCGTGACCGGCATGGCGCTCGAATCGGCCGACCAGGACGGCGGCCAGGCGCGCGCGCACCTGCGGCGCCGCGCCGACGGTGCGCTCCATACGGTCACGGGCGACGCGGTGGTGGGCGCCGACGGCATCCATTCCGCCTTGCGCCGCCAGCTTCATCCCAGTGGCGACGAGCCACGCTTCTCCGGCCGGATGCTGTGGCGCGCGGTCACCGAGGCCCCGCCATACCTGGACGGCTGCACCATGTTCATGGCCGGCCACCAGGACCAGAAGTTCGTCTGCTATCCGATTTCCGAGCCGCTGCGCCAGGCGGGCCGCTCGCTGATCAACTGGATCGCCGAACTGGCGGTCCCCGGCGCCGCGCTGCCGGCCACCGACTGGAACCGCCGCGTCGACGCATCGGTATTCGCCGGACGCTTCGCCGACTGGCGCTGGGACTGGATCGACATCCCCGCCATCATCGACGGCGCGCAGGCCATCTACGAATTCCCCCTGGTCGACCGCGACCCGCTGCCGCGCTGGACCCGCGGCCGCCTGACCCTGCTGGGCGACGCGGCCCACCCCATGTACCCGATCGGCTCGAACGGCTCGGCGCAGGCGATCCTGGACGCGCGCTGCCTGGCCGACTGGCTGGCGCAGACGCGCCAGGGCAAGGTCCGCGCCCTGGAAACCGCGCTGCTGGAGTACGAAGCCGAACGCCTGCCGCGCACGGCCGGCATCGTGCTGCGCAACCGGCTCAACGGCCCCGAGCAGGTCATGCAAATGGCCGAAGAACGCGCCCCGCAGGGCTTCGCCGACATTGCCGATGTAATCGACGAACAAGAGCTGCACGCCATAGCGCTGCGCTACAAGCAGCTGGCCGGCTTCGACCCGGCCGCGCTGCGCCGCCCCGCCGGAGAGACGCCATGACCACCGCCGCCGCGCATGCCGCGCCGCCCCCGCTCGAATACGTGGCCACGCTGCACGTCCAGGTAGGCCCGCCCCAGGAAGTCGGCGACACCCCGCAGGGACGCCGGCGCGTCATCCCGATCCTGGGCGGGCGGGTCGAAGGCCCGCTGCTCAATGGCGCCATCCTGCCGGGCGGCGCCGACTTCCAGTCGATCCGGTCGGCCACCTACACCGATATTCATGCGCGCTACGTCATCGAGACGCCCACCGGCCAGCGGGTCTATGTCGAGAACACCGGCATCCGCACCGGCAGCGCCGACGACATCGCGCGGCTGGCGCGCGGCGAACCGGTCGACCCCGCCCGCATCTATTTCCGCAGCTACCCGCGCTTCGAGACCGCCGCGCCCGAACTGGCCTGGCTGCACGACTGCCTGTTCATCGGCACCGGCGCCCGCTACCCGGACCGCGTGGAACTGCGCTTCTACCGCATCGGCTGAGCCCGAGTATTGACAAACGCCGGCCACGCACCGGCGGCCATCCCAAGGAGACGACCCATGCCCTCGCTTTCCCGCCGCCTGCTGACCGCGGCCCTATTGTGCCTGCCGCTGGCCGCCGTGGCGCAATACCCCGACGCGCCCATCCGCCTGAACGTCGGCTTCCCGCCCGGCACCGGGCCCGACATCGTCGCGCGCACCCTGGGGCAGCACCTGGGCGAACGGCTCGGGCAGAGCGTGGTGGTGGAGAACCGCGCCGGCGCGGGCGGCCAGATCGCCGCCCAGGCGGTCGCGCGCAGCCCGGCCGACGGCTACACCCTGCTGCTGGGCGAAGTCGGCTCCATCAGCATCTCGCCCGCCACGTACAGCAACCTCAATTACGACCCGGCGCGCGACTTTGCGCCGGTCTCCGAAGTCGTGCGCGCCGACTTCGTCCTGGTGGTGCCGGCCAGCTCGCCGCACCGGGACCTGGCGGCGTTCATCGCCGCCGGCAAGAACGCCGGCGACCGCGTGAACTTCGGCACGTTCGGCGCCGGCACGCCGGGCCATTTCGGCGCCGAGCTGTTCGCGCGGGAAGTCGGCATGAAGATCGAGCCAGTGCACTACCGATCCACCGGCGACGCGGTCTCGGCCTTGATATCGGGCGGCGTGCAGGCCGCCTTCGTCACCACGGCGATGGCCGCGCCGCAGGTCAAGGGCGGCAAGATGCGCGCGCTGGCCATCACCGGCGCGCAGCCTTCCCCCGCGCTGCCCGGCGTGCCCACCTTCGCGCAGGCCGGCTACGACAAGGTCGATTTCGGCGCCTGGTTCGCCCTGTTCGCGCCGGCCGGCACGCCGGCAGCGGTGCTGGACCGCCTGCAGTCCGAAAGCGCCGCCGCATTGCGCGTGCCCGAGGCCCGACGCACCCTGGGCGACGCCGGCTTCACCATCGTCGGCTCCGACCGCCAGGCCCTGCAGGCCTTGTTGGCATCCGAAGCCCGCCGCTGGTCGGACATCGTCAAGGCCACCGGCTTCAAGGCCAACTGACGAATCCCCGCCGCGTCCTGCATCAACTCAGCGACGGCAAGTGTCGTTCCAGGTGTCAGACACGTCCAGCGGCGACATCCATACCCAGGTCTGCAGGTGTCAGACACCTCCGGTGTCTGACACCCATTGCCCACCTCAAGCCTTCAGCAACAAGGCATTCATGCGCTTGACGAAGGCGGCCGGGTCGGCGATCTGCGCGCCTTCGGCCAGCAGCGCCTGGTCCAGCAGCAGGCGCGCCCACTCGCCGAACTCGTCGTCGCCGGCGTCGCGCACCCGCGCGATCAGCGCGTGCTCCGGGTTGATCTCCAGCACCGGCTTCACGTTGGGCGCGTCCTGGCCGGCGGCCTTCAGCATGCGCAACAGGTGGGGGCTCAGCTCGTTCTGGCCCACCACCACGCAGGCCGGCGAATCGACCAGCCGCAGCGTCACCCGCACTTCCTTGACCTGGTCTTCCAGCGCCTTCTGCAGGCGCTCGACCAGCGGCTTGAAGGTCTCGGCCACTTCGGTCTGGCGCTTCTTCTCGTCCTCGTCGGCCAGCTCGGCCAGGTCCAGGCCGCCCTTGGCCACCGACACCAGCGGCTTGCCGTCGAATTCGCGCAGGTAGGACAGCATCCATTCGTCGACGCGGTCCGACAGCAGCAGCACCTCGATGCCCTTCTTGCGGAAGATCTCCAGGTGCGGGCTATTGCTGGCCGCTGCGAAGCTGTCGGCCGTCACGTAGTAGATCTTGTCCTGGCCTTCCTTCATGCGCGACACGTAGTCGGCGAACGACACGGTCTGGGCGGCCTCGTTGGCATGGGTCGAGGCAAAGCGCATCAGCTTGGCGATGCGTTCAAGATTGCCGGCATCCTCGCCCGCGCCTTCCTTCAGCACCTGGCCGAATTCCGTCCAGAAGGCGGCGTAATCCTCCGGCTTGTTCTCGGCCAGGTCCTCCAGCAGCGACAGCACGCGCTTGGCCGAGCCCTCGCGGATGGCGCGCACGTCGCGGCTTTCCTGCAGGATCTCGCGCGACACGTTCAGCGGCAGGTCGGCCGAATCGATCACCCCGCGCACGAAGCGCAGGTACGACGGCAGCAGCTGCTCGGCGTCGTCCATGATGAACACGCGCTTGACGTACAGCTTCACGCCGCGCCGCCCTTCGCGGTCCCACAGGTCGAACGGCGCGTGCTTGGGCACGTACAGCAGCTGCGTATATTCGCTGCGCCCCTCGACCCGGTTGTGGGTCCAGGCCAGCGGGTCGTCGTAGTCGTGCGACACCGTCTTGTAGAACTCGCGGTACTGCTCGTCGGTCACGTCGTTCTTGCTGCGCGTCCACAGCGCATTGGCCTGGTTGACCGTCTCCAGTTCGTCCTTCTTGACCTGCTCGCCCTTGTCGCTGTCCCACTCTTCCTTGGCCATGCGGATCGGCAGCGAAATATGGTCGGAATAGCGGCGCAGGATCTCGCGCAGCTTCCAGCCATTGAGCAGTTCGTCCTGGTCTTCGCGCAAGTGCAGCGTCACATCGGTGCCGCGCGTGTCTTTCTCGGCGGCGGCGATGCTGAACTCGCCCTGGCCGTCCGATTCCCAGCGGATCGCCTCGCCGGCGACGGCGCCGGCCCGGCGGCTCAGCACCGTGACCTTGTCGGCCACGATGAACGACGAATAAAAACCCACCCCGAACTGGCCGATCAGCTGCGCGTCTTTCTGCTTGTCGCCGGTCAGCTGCGCGAAGAACTCGCGCGTGCCCGAACGGGCGATGGTGCCCAGGTTGGCCACGGCCTCGTCGCGCGACAGCCCGATGCCGTTGTCGGAAATGGTGATGGTGCGCGCGGCCTTGTCGTAGTCAACGCGGATGGCGAGCTCGCCGTCGCCTTCCAGCAGCGCCGGGTCGTCGATGGCCTGGAAGCGCAGCTTGTCGCAGGCGTCGGAGGCGTTCGAGACCAGTTCGCGCAGGAAGATTTCCTTATTGCTGTACAGCGAATGGATCATCAGGTGCAGCAACTGCTTCACCTCGGCCTGGAACCCCAGGGTTTCAGGCGTGGCGGACGTGGCGGTTTGGCTCATGATTCGAACGATATGATCAAAAATTGAACAAAATACCGGCCCGGCGTCGCGGATTCAGCCGGCCGGGCCCGGAAACCGCAAGTTATATGGGCGGCCCCGGGGAATTTCAAGACACCGCCCGCCCGGCCCGGTGGGCACTTAACATAGCCCCTTGCATGTGTCATTGTGTGGGGTCAAAGCCGCCGCAGGCAGGCCTGGATAAACTTTTGATTTTGGCGACACCGCCCCCGGCCCCTGCCGGCCCCTTCCCGTCGCCGTGTTACTGGAGATCCCCATGCTGGTCAAAGCCACCCTTGCCGTCCTGCTGTCCGCCGCCAGCCTGCCCGTGCTGGCAGCGCAGTGCGAAACCACCGTCGAAAGCAACGACGCCATGCAGTTCAACACCAAGGAAATCGTCGTCGACCAAAGCTGCAAGGAATTCACCGTCCACCTCAAGCACGTCGGCAAGATGGCCAAGGCCGCCATGGGCCACAACTGGGTCCTCACCAAGGAAGCCGACATGCAGGCCGTCGCCACCGACGGCATGACCGCCGGCCTCGACAAAGACTACGTCAAGCCCGACGACGCCCGCGTCATCGCCCACACCAAGCTCATCGGCGGCGGCGAATCCGACTCCGTCACCTTCGACACCTCCAAGCTCGCCGCCGGCGACAAATACGCCTTCTTCTGCTCCTTCCCCGGCCACTGGGCCATCATGAAGGGCGCACTGAAGTTCGGCAGCTGATCCGCCTCGCTTCCATCGACGGGCGCCCCACGGGGCGCCCGTTTCGTTTCATACGTCCCCGACCGGGTTGACCTAGCGCAACGCGCGCCCCTGCGCGCCTGCGTAGCATGGCGTGCAACAACGTTTCAAAGAGTAATCGCATGCCAGGGCTCGTAGTACCGGCGAATTCCTCGGGGCTGTTTCGCATCTTCGCCTTCCTCCTCCTGGCCTGTACCGCTGTCCTCCTCAGCACCGCGCAAGCCCAGCGGCTGCCGCATTTCCTGGCCGCCTTCCCGCCCGGCGAACTCTACCCCGGCGCCGACCGCCTCGGCCCGCCCGAAGGCCAGCCGCTCGCCGCCCGCGCCTACGCCGGCGACCGCCCCCTGGGCCATGTCTACCTGACCACCGACGTGGTCAACACGCGCGGCTATTCCAGCAAGCCCATCGACGTCGTGGTGGCCCTGGCCGACAACGGCCGCATCGAAGCCGCCCGCCTGGTCGAACACCACGAACCCATCGTGCTGATCGGCATCCCCGAATCCCGCGTCGAGGCCTTCATCAACGGCTATGTGGGCCTGAACTTCATCGATTCCCCGCCACGCCACGGCGCGCCGCCGCCGGTCGACATCATCAGCGGCGCCACCGTCACGCTGATGGTCATCGGCGACAGCATCACCCGCTCCGCCATTGCGGTGGCGCGCAGCCGTGGCATCGGCGCGCCCGCCGCCGCCCCTGCCAGCACCCCCGCCGCGCCGGCGCGGGTGGTGGACGACGCCCTCGGCCCGGTCCAGCCGTGGCAAGCCCTGCTCGACAGCGGCGCGGTGCAGCGCCTGCGCCTGTCGGTGGCCGACGTCAACCAGGCGTTCGAGCGCACCGGCCGGCACGACGCCGCCGCCCGCCCCGAAGCCGCCGACCCCGCCGCCACCTTCATCGACCTCTACGCGGCGCTGGTCAGCGTGCCCACCATCGGCCGCAGCCTGCTGGGCGACGCCACCTGGCAGCACCTGTCCGCCCGCCTGGCGCCGGGCCAGCAGGCCGTCCTGGTGGCGGGTAGCGGGGCCTACTCGTTCAAGGGGTCGGGCTACGTACGCGGCGGCATCTTCGACCGCATCGAGATCATCCAGGGCGAAAGCAGCTTCCGCTTCCGCGACCGCGACCACCAGCGCCTGGCCGACGTCGCCGCCCCCGGCGCCCCGTCGTTCCCGGAAGTCGCCCTGTTCGTCGTCCCGGAAGACGCCACGCTGGACCCGGTCGCCCCCTGGCGCCTGCAGCTCATGGTGCAGCGCGTGCTCAGCGTCACGGACAAGGCTTTCGTCACCTTCGACCTGCCGTACGAACTGCCGCAGGCCTACACCCGTCCGGCCCCCGGGGCGGCGCCGGCCGACGCGCCCGTCGCGCAGCCCGCCGCGGCCGAGCCCGCCTTCGACGACACCGCGCCCGCGCTCTGGAAGCAGATCTGGCACGCCAAGCGCGGGCAGGTCGTCATCCTGGCCGTCGGGCTGGCCGTGCTGGTGGGCATCTTCTTCTTCCAGGACCAGCTCACCCGCCGCCCCCTGCTGCACGACCGCGTGCGGCTGGCCTTCCTCGCCTTCGCGCTTTTCTGGATCGGCTGGTACGCCCAGGCCCAGCTGTCGGTGGTCAACGTGCTGACCTTCACCACCGCGCTGCGCACCGAGTTCCGCTGGGACGACTTCCTGATGGACCCGCTGGTGTTCATCCTGTGGTGCGCCACCGCCATCTCCATGGTCTTCTGGAACCGCGGCGCGTTCTGCGGCTGGCTGTGCCCCTTCGGCGCCCTGCAGGAACTGGCCAACCGCCTGGCCAGGCGGTTGGGCATCAAGCAGATCACCGTGCGCCACGGCGTCAACCAGCGCCTGTCCACCCTCAAGTACGTCATCTTCCTAGTGCTGTTCGGCTATTCGCTGTACGACCTGGCCCTGGCCGAGAAGCTCGCCGAAGTCGAACCCTTCAAGACGGCCATCGTGCTGCGCTTCGTGCGTGACTGGCCCTTCGTGGTGTTCGCGGTGGCGCTGGTGGTCGCGGGGCTGTTCATCGAACGCTTCTTCTGCCGCTACCTCTGCCCGCTCGGCGCGGCGCTGGCCATCCCCGCGCGGCTGCGCATCTTCAACTGGCTGCGCCGCTACCACGAATGCGGCAACCCCTGCCAGCGCTGCAACCAGGAATGCCCGGTGCAGGCCATCGACCCCACCGGCGTCATCAACCCCAACGAATGCATCCAGTGCCTGCATTGCCAGATGCTGTACCACCACGACGGCAAATGCCCGCCCCTGATCCAGAAGAAGGCCAAACGCGAACGCCGCCGCGCGCCGCCCGCGGAAGCCGTGCTGCACCACGTGCCGCGCGCCAAGCCCGACTCGCCGCCGTCTCCCTCCGCCAATTTCTGACCCCACACCACGGCCCCACGCCATTACATCCAAGGAGTTAGCCATGTCCGATCAGAAAACCGACCGAACCGGACTCAGCCGCCGGGGCTTCCTGGGCACCGCCGCATTGTCCGGTGCCGCAGGCCTCGTCGGCGGTGCGCACCTGTCCGGCGCCCACGCCAAAGACGACAAGCCGGGCGGCCAGTCCGGCCACGTGGCCCCCGGCGAGCTCGACGAATACTACGCCTTCAACTCCGGCGGCCAGTCGGGCGAAGTCCGCATCCTGGGCCTGCCCTCCATGCGCGAGCTGATGCGCATCCCGGTCTTCAACCACTGCAGCGCCACGGGCTGGGGCGTCACCAACGAAAGCCGAAAGGTCCTCACCGAGGGCCTGACGGAAGAAACCCGCGCCTACCTGAAGGACAAGGGCGGCGTCTACCTGAACGGCGACGCGCACCACCCCCACATGTCGTTCACCGACAGCACCTACGACGGGCGCTACGTCTTCATCAACGACAAGGCCAACAACCGCGTCGCGCGCATCCGCTGCGACGTCATGAAAACCGACAAGGTCACCGAGATCCCCAACGCCTCGGGCATCCACGGCCTGCGTCCGCAGCGCTACCCACGCACCGGCTACGTGTTCGCCAACGGCGAGCACATCGTGCCGCTGCCCAACGACGGCACCGTCACCGACGACCCCAAGAAGAACTTCTTCGCCATCTACACCGCCATCGACGGCGACACCATGAAGATCGCCTGGCAGGTCATGGTCGACGGCAACCTCGACAACGGCGACGCCGACTACCAGGGCAAGTACTCCTTCGCCACCTGCTACAACTCCGAGAAAGGCGTCACCGTCGAAGAAGCCTCGGCCAACGAACAGGACTGGGTCGTGGTCTTCAACATCAAGCGCATCGAGGAAGGCGTCAAGGCGGGCGACTTCAAGACGCTGAACGGCGTGCCGGTGCTCGACGGCCGGGCCGGCTCCAAGTACACCCGCTACATCCCCGTGCCCAACTCGCCGCACGGCTGCAACGCCGCGCCCGACGGCATCCACGTGGTGCTCAACGGCAAGCTGTCGCCCACCGTCACCGTGCTGGACGTGCGCAAACTGGACGACCTGTTCGACGACAAGATCAAGCCGCGCGACTGCGTGGTAGCGGAACCCCAGCTCGGCCTGGGCCCGCTGCACACCGCCTTCGACGGCCGCGGCAACGCCTACACCACGCTGTTCATCGACAGCCAGATGGTCAAGTGGAGCCTCGACAAGGCCCGCCGCGCCTATGCGGGCGAGAACGTCGACCCCATCATCCAGAAGCTCGACGTGCACTACCAGCCCGGCCACAACCACAGCACCATGGGCGAAACGCGCGAGGCCGACGGCAAGTGGCTGGTGTCGCTCAACAAGTTCTCCAAGGACCGCTTCCTGAACGTCGGCCCGCTCAAGCCGGAGAACGACCAGCTCATCGACATCTCGGGCGACGAAATGAAGCTGGTGCACGACGGCCCCAGCTTCGCCGAGCCGCACGACATGCTGCTGGTGCACCGGTCCAAGGTGCATCCGCTCAACGTCTGGAAGCGCGACGACCCCATGTGGGAAGATGCCCGCCAGTTGGCCAAGAAGGACGGCGTGGTGCTCGAGGACGCCGCCAAGGTGGTGCGCGACGGCAACAAGGTGCGGGTCTACATGATCGCCGTGGCGCCGATGTTCAGCGTCAAGCGCTTCGAGGTCAACCAGGGCGACGAGGTCACCGTGGTGGTCACCAACATGGAAGTCATCGAAGACCTGACCCACGGCTTCACGCTGGAAGGCCACGGCATCGCCATGGAAATCGGCCCGCAGGCCACTTCCTCGGTCACCTTCAAGGCCGACCGGCCGGGCGTCTTCTGGTACTACTGCCAGTGGTTCTGCCACGCGCTGCACATGGAAATGTCCGGCCAGATGGTCGTCCTGCCCAAGAAGTCGTAGCGGGCACGCATGGGCCATGCCTTTCTCCCGCCGCTGCGCGGCGTGGCCCCGGCCGGCATGCTGCTGGCCGGGCTGGCCCTGGCCGGCGGCGCCGCGGCGGCCGTCGTCGCGCTGCCAGCCGGCGCCGACCTGCAGCAGGCCATCGCCGCCGCCGCACCCGGCGACGTGCTGCGCCTGGCGCCGGGCGAATACCCCGGCAACCTCGTCATCGACAAACCGCTCACGCTCGAAGGCCCGGCCGACCGCTCGGCCGTCATCCTCGGCGAGCGCGCCGGCCGCACCATCTGGGTGCACGCCGAGCGCGTCACGCTGCGCCAGCTCACCATCCGCCATTCCGGCCTGAGCCTGCCCGCCATGGACGCGGGCGTGTTCCTGGACCGCACCGCCCACCACGCCGTGGTCGAGCACAACGACATCCTCGACAACCTCATGGGCGTCTACGTGTGGGGCCCGAACGAAGCGCTGGTGCGCGCCAACCGCATCGTCGGCAACACCGAACTGCGTGTGGCCGAGCGCGGCAACGGCGTATCGCTGTGGAACAGTCCCGGCAGCCAGGTGCTGGACAACGACATATCCGCCGGGCGCGACGGCATCTTCTCCAATACCAGCCGCAACAACATCTTCCGCGGCAACCGTTTCCACCAACTGCGCTACGCAGTCCACTACATGTACACCAACGACAGCGAAGTCAGCGACAACTTCTCTGAAGACAACGACATCGGCTACGCCATCATGTATTCCCATCGCCTGGTGGTGCGCGGCAACACCGCCGTGCGCAGCCGCGACCAGGGCCTGATGTTCAACTATGCCAACGACGCGGTCATCACCGGCAACGCGGTACGCGGCGCGCCGAAATGCGCGTTCCTGTACAACGCCAACAACAACCGGTTCGACGCCAACCACTTCCAGGACTGCGACATCGGCATCCATTTCACCGCCGGCTCCGACGGCAACGAAATTTCCGGCAACGCCTTCATCAACAACAAGAACCAGGTCAAGTACGTGGGCACGCGCGTCATCGAATGGTCGCGCCACGGCCGCGGCAACTACTGGAGCGACAACACCGCCTTCGACCTGAACGGCGACGGCATCTCCGACACCGCCTACCGTCCCAACGACGTGGTCGACCAGATCCTCTGGCGCGCCCCGGCCGCGCGCATCCTGCTCAACAGCCCGGCCGTTTCCATCGTGCGCTGGGCGCAGTCGCAATTCCCGGCACTGCTGCCCGGCGGCGTCATCGACAGCGCTCCGCTGATGCAACCGCCCGCCCTGCCCGCCACCGGCACCATGAGGGCAGCCCGATGAGCGCCATACAAGTCGCCCTGGAAAGCGCCAGCAAGCACTACGGCGCCCATCGCGCGCTCGACCGCGTCGACCTGCAACTCAACGCCGGCGAGTGCGTGGCGCTGGCCGGCCACAACGGCGCGGGCAAGAGCACGCTGATCAAGCTGGTGCTGGGCCTGATCCGGCCCACCCACGGCCGCGTGCGCCTGCTGGGCCACGACGCCGCCAGCCGGCCGGCCGCCCGGCTGCGCCACGACATCGGCTACCTGCCCGAAACCGTCGCCCTGCACCCCGCCATGACCGGCGCCGAAACCCTGGACTTCTACGCGCGCCTGAAGCGCCAGCCGCTGGCGCGCAACGCGGCGCTGCTCGACAAGGTGGGCATCGCCGACGCCGCGCGCCGGCGCGTCGGCGGCTATTCCAAGGGCATGCGGCAGCGGCTGGCGCTGGCCCAGGCCTTGCTGGGCCAGCCCCGCATCCTGCTGCTGGACGAACCCACCACCGGGCTGGACCCGGCCTCGCGCCTGATGTTCTACGACATCGTGCGCGAGCTGCGCGACCAGGGCGCCGCCGTGCTGGTCAGCACCCACGCGCTGGCCGAGATCGCCGACCACGTCGACCGGGTCATCGTCATGAAGAGCGGCCACAAGATCGCCGACGGCAGCCTGTCGCAGCTGCGCCGCGCCATCGACGTGCCGGTGCGCATCGGCATCACCCTGGCGGTCGACGCCGCGGCCGGCGCGCTGCCGCCGCCATGGCGCCAGACCGGCCCCGCCCGCTTCGAACGGATCTGCGCCGAGCACGACAAGGTCGAGGCCGTCCGCGCGCTCGGCGGCATCGACCTGCCCATCGCCGATGTCGAGGTGCACATTCCCAGCCTGGACGAGGTCTACGCCCACCTGCTCGAACGGAACCCCGTATGAACGCCGTATTCACCATCGTCGGCAAGGAAATCCGCGACGGCCTGCGCAACCGCTGGGTGCTCGCCACCGCGCTGCTGCTGGCCGCGCTGGCCCTGTCGCTGGGCTTCCTGGGCAGTTCGCCCACCGGCGCGGTCAAGGTCGACCCGCTTACCGTCACCGTGGTCAGCCTGTCCAGCCTGTCGATCTTCCTGGTGCCGCTCATCGCCATGCTGCTGGCCTACGACGCCATCGTCGGCGAAGCCGACCGCGGCACCCTGGCCCTGCTGCTCAGCTATCCCGTGTCGCGTTGGCAGGTCATCGTCGGCAAATTCGTCGGGCACCTGGCCATCCTGACGCTGGCCACCACTGCCGGCTACGGCTTTGCCGGCCTGGCCCTGCAGCTTGCCCATGGCGGCGCCGATGCCGCCGCCTGGCGCCCCTTCGCCTTCCTGATCGCCGCCAGCGTGCTGCTGGGCGCCAGCTTCCTGGCCATGGGCTACCTGGTCAGCACCCTGGTGCGCGAACGCGCCACCGCCGCCGGCATCGCCATCGGCGTATGGCTGTTCTTCGTGGTCATCTACGACATGGCCCTGCTCGGCCTGCTGGCCGCCGACCAGGGCCGCACCGTGACCGCCGACCTGCTCAACCTGCTGCTGCTGCTCAACCCCGCCGACGTCTACCGCCTGATGAACCTGACCGGCTTCGAGAACATCTCCATGTACGCCGGCATGGCCGGCGTCAGCGGCCAGGCCAGCCTGGGCACCGCCACCCTGGCCATCGCGCAACTGCTGTGGATCGCCATCCCGTTCCTGCTGGCCGCCATCGCCTTCCAGAGAAAATCCCTATGAGCGCGCCGCGCAACCTGCTCGCCCGCCTCCGACCGGCCGCCTGCGCCGTCCTGCTGGCCCTGCTGGCCGCGTGCGGCGGCGACGACCGGCAAGCCGCCTCGGCCCCGCCGCCGGCGGCCATCACCGTGGACGCCGTCGGCCACTACTGCGGCATGGCCCTCAATGAACACGTCGGCCCCAAAGGCCAGATCTTCCTCGACGGCCGCGACACCCCGGTGTGGTTCTCGACCGTGAAACAGGTCTTCGCCTACACCGTGCTGCCCGAGGAACCCAAGACCATCCGCGCCATCTACGTCAACGACATGGCCGGCGCCGAACGCGGCGCCGCGCCCGACCCCGCCGCCTGGATCGACGCGCGCCGCGCCTACTACGTCATCGAAGGCGGCTACATCGGCGGCATGGGCGCCGAAGACGCCCTGCCCTTCGGCCGGCGCGACCAGGCCGAGGTCTTCGCCCAGGCCCATGGCGGGCGCGTCGTCGCCTTCCACGACATGCCCGAAAGCTACATCTTCTCTTACGACGCGCCGCCGCCCGCGCCGGCCCCTGACTCGTCCGGATCCACGCCATGAACCCACCCGTCCGCGCCCGCCGCCGCTTCCTCGGCATCACCGCCGCCGTCTCCGCCTGGGCCCTGGTCCCCGCCAACCTGCGCCCGGCCCGCGCCGCCAGCGCCGCGCCCACCGCGCAATGGCGCGGCGTCGCGCTCGGCGCCGACGCTGAACTGCGGCTCTACCACCCCGACCCGCGCGCCGCCCGGCGCCTGCTCGACCAGGCCCTGGCCGAAGTCCAGCGCCTGGAAAAGCTCTTCAGCCTGTATCGCCCAGACAGCGCGCTGGTCACCCTGAACCGCCAGGGCCATCTGGACCAGCCGCCCGCCGACCTGCTGCGCCTCTTGAGCGAAAGCGCGCACTACAGCCGCCTGACCGACGGCGCCTTCGACCCCAGCGTACAGCCCCTATGGCAGGCCTATGCCGGCCACTTCGCGCGCCCGGGCGCCGCCCCGGACGGCCCCGACGCCGCCACCCTGCAAACCGCACTGGCCCGCGTCGACCACCGGGCCATCCAGGCCGGCCCCGCGCGCATTGCCTTGCTGCGTCCCGGCATGGCCCTGACTCTGAACGGCATCGCCCAGGGCTACATCACCGACCGCGTCACCGAACTGCTGCGCGCCGGCGGCCTGGACCGCGCCCTGGTGGACCTGGGCGAAATCCGCGGCCTGGACCGGTCCGCCCCCGGCCAGGCCGCCCCATGGCGCGTCGGCCTGGCCCAACCCCAGGACGCCGAGCGCGTCCATACCACCGTGGAAATCCGCAACCAGGCCGTGGCCACCTCGGGCGGCTACGGCACCCCGCTGGACCCGGCCGGCCGCCACAGCCACCTGTTCGACCCGCGCACCGGCCGCGCCCAGCCGCGCTACCGCAGCGTCTCGGTGGCCGGCCCCAGCGCCACCACCGCCGATGCCCTATCCACCGCTTTCTCGCACATGCCGCTGGACGCCACGGCGCCGCTAGTACGCCAGCTGGGACTGCGGGCCTGGTTCGTGCTGGCCGACGGCAGCGTCACGGCACAAGGCCGGGACGCCCCGAGCGCGAAGTCCAAAGACCGCATATAATCGCGAGTTCCTCTCCACGCCAACCCGTTTGTCGAGGTTGCGCGCCCCCCGTGCCCGGGTGGTGAAATTGGTAGACGCAGGGGACTCAAAATCCCCCGCCGCAAGGCGTGCCGGTTCGATTCCGGCCCCGGGCACCAGTCAAAAATCCCTAGTATTTACAAGCCTCTAGCGCGATTTTTCGTCTTGCCCTGACACCAGGGGATTTTCCACGTTTGTGAGCCAGGTACAGTGGCGAAGCACCGAGCGGTACTTCCGGAGCTTTTACACGCATGGCTACTATCGTTAAGACACCATCTGGTACCTGGAAAGCCGTCATTCGAAAGTCTGGCTGGCCGACTTCGTCTAAGACTTTCAGAACCAAGCGTGACGCAGAAGATTGGGCGCGACGCACGGAAGATGAGATGGTGCGCGGCGTGTATATCCAGCGCGCGCCAGCGGAACGTATGACTGTAGAAGCGGCACTTAACCGTTACCTCAAAGTGGCCTTGCCCTATCTCTCCGGACACATCAGATGGCATGATGATGCCTGGAGAGAAGGACGATGACACGCAGCAGAAGAACTTTCACTGATGAATTCAAGCGCGAAGCGGTTCGCCTGGTTGGGCAG